>Ga0123354_10007536_pt1 | contig 16401 bp, 6 predicted proteins | sample TergutLab28metaG_2_FD_97872 | JGI IMG/M metagenome (GOLD analysis project Ga0123354, IMG submission 97872) | Labiotermes labralis P4 segment gut microbial communities from Petit-Saut dam, French Guiana - Lab288 P4 | ecosystem: Host-associated > Arthropoda: Insects > Digestive system > Gut ...
CAAGACCACCACCCATCCAAAAACTCGGTGCAGAAAACCATATGCTGCAACTCAACATCTAATGCTCCTGATGATGGGCGTATGTACCTGAAACATGTCGAGCTAAGAATACATCAATAAAATCACCTAGTTGCATCAAGTTGGCATTTCACTTTATTTCAAGTTTACTTTACTTTAACAGGAAGGAAAACAGAAATACATGCAAAAACTAGGCAGGTATATTATATCATTATTTGTACTGTTAAAGACACGCAGAGGGCAAATTAAATGTGTTATGGCCCTAGGATTTTAACTGCACATCCTGTATGGAAAAACCACTCGGAGTCTTCGACCTAGAAGAGATGGTAATATTAAAATTTATGTTAAAGAAATATTGTATATTTATCTGGGTTTAATTCATCTGTTGCTTGTTAGTGGCCAATGAGAACACTCTCATAATGTCACTTGTCCATAAATGAATGGGCATCAATGGATTAAGATGAGCGACTATGTGCGTCTGAAGAGCGACTCTGCTGCAAGGAGTCAGTTGCAACTAAATTTAATAATAGGTACAAATCTAATCTTTTCCCTAAAATGAAAGCTGAAAGTTATTCCGAAACGTCTGTTCAAACTCATTGTGCTACAAGACGGAAAAGCGAGATCATTGCTTGATCTCAGCTGGAATTATTGTTGCTGTAAGCGACAACTGGATTTAGCGTCTGGTCGGAGGCTTCGGTGTCAAGAGTACCCTGCATTTAGTTTACATCGTAGTTTGTTTATTATAAACAAAATTTATGACGGATTTCTTTATCTTTAATTATGCTTCTTTTTTACCTGTTTGTAGACGAAGTTTCAGCAAAGCTTAAAGTATATTAGGCAGGAGCAAAAATTCATGTCCCAAAATATAATAGTGCATAATGTCGGGTTACAAGAAAGTTTGTGGCAACGTTTGTGGTGGTCTGTGGAATGGTCTTTGTTTATGTACATTGGGCTTTGATATGAAACTGCATGGCTGATAATTAGAAGTGACTTACAATTTTAATGAAGTTTTAAATAATTTTTTTTCTCAAAAAGGCCTTTCCACTGTTACTGTATTATAGACTGACAAAAACCGATCATGACTTCAGCACGACGCATTCTTTACTGACTTTGTTTGTGAGTGTAATAACGCGTGAAAATTCACTCGAATTTCCCTTGTATGAAATAAAGACCTGATGCTAATCCAGGTGATTTCTTAGTCCTGCTTAATCTGCAATGGACCTAATTACGTTGCCTCTGTTGGCGTACTGTGTGCATTACGTTAAGTGCACTGTGAACTCAAAACAACGGATGGTTCTAAAAGGGAGAATATGTGCAAGTGTTAGGGGTTTCAAATGTATGCAGCCGTGCAAGCCATAAAAGACTCATCTCTGTTTCGTCCATTAATTAACGTAGCCTCTAGACAGAGAGATGTTCCATAATTTTGTGTTCGGGTGAATGGTACACACACTATATGTGGCTAAACATTCGGGATCATATCTTGGTTCACAGCAGGATGTCCAGTAATGGCGTCCTGCCGTGAGTACACTTCACACATAATAAAACTTGTAAGTTGAAACCCACCAGACTGTGAACACTGTTCGTGTCTGAAAGGTAGTACTGAAGTAGGGCGAAATTATTTCAGTCATACGTCAGTATGCAAATTAGCGTTAGTTCATGTACTTCCGTCTTGAAAAAAAACATTTTAGATAATAATGGATTTAAAGTGCAAAATAAATTAAAAGGCTAAAAAAATGCACCTGGTTTTTTATAGATGCAAATTTATTGTATAATGGTCACCAACATGTTTCGGCCACTCTCATGTGGTCATCTTCAGGGTGGTGAGAACAAGAATACAAATATAATTAAAACGTGGCTAAATCACTCCACAGTACAGTTACTTATACAAGTTTTAATTATATCTATAATCTTATTTGACATTCAGATGACCGTGCATCGTGATATATTCTTATAATAAAAGCCTACGAAATGCACTATTTCTCAAATTTATTTTGGTAACGAACTCTACATATTTCGAACAGATCAACTGTCGATCATCAGAAGTCTCAACATTGTACACACAGCAATAGGTATTTGTCATGCTAGTTATGTTGACTGTCTGCTAGAGACTCCTGATGTTGGACAGTAGATCTGTCCGAAATATGTAGAGTTCGTTACCAAAATAAATTTGAAAAATAGTGCATCTCGTTGGCTTTTGTTATAAGAATAATTTATATTCTTGTTCTCACCACTCTGAAGATGGCCACATTAGCTGCTGAAACATGTTTTATATATATATATATGTATATATGTTATATACAATAAAATTACAACCATAAAACCAGGTGCAATGGTTGGTTTTTTAATACAGTTTATGCATCTAATTAATGTACGGTATAGGGAACGTATCAAACAGATTTAAAAAGATGTGTTAATTTGTTATTCTTCGCTGAATGTAGTTTTCCTAGGAATTTAAAGTCATGAATGTCACGTTTGATTTAAGTAGGTCAACTACTACAAATTTCAGTTAGAGAAGAACGTTGTTAAATGTAAAAATCACATGTTACACAATAAATTTTGGAAATGATTACTTCGCCTTAATTTGTGTAGGCAAATTTATATTTCATGCAAGGATTAATTTTGTTCATTAAAAGTCGTCTGAATATATATCAATGTATACCAAAGTTGTGTGATATTAGGATTCTGCAGTGATGTAAATGAGACTTCAGTCCTTTAGGAAAGTTACGCAGCGGTGGATGTTAGTTCCGTGCTGTAGTTTCGGTACAACCTATCTGTCGAACATCGAAGGATCAAGCAGTCAAAGTCTTGGAATGCCTAACCTTTAAATTTGTTACCGATAGGCTGTCCTAAAACATCGATAAGGAGCTGCCACCCTACGCTGCTGCGTAAACTCCCAAATGAGCGCAGATTTCGGAAGAAATGTCATCCTTATGCTTAAAAATTAATAGTTTTTTAGGTATATTATATTTATTGGACCGTGCATCATCTTGATAGTTGAATAAAGAGAGACCAACTTGATGTAACTTGCTTTATTATTTCATTATTTAATGCTCAACATGTTTCGGATATTAATAAATCCATCCTCAGGAGATTGCGACTTATTTGTTGAGTTATTTCATGGGTTGTATTGCTCTGGTTCGATATGTGTTGGTGTTACGTTGTGGTTTGGCTCGTGTGTTGTGGTATCCGTATGCAGGCTGAAGCCTGCGTAAAGATACCACACCACCCAGTCAAACCACAACGTAACACCAACACACATCGAACCAGAGCAATACAACCCATGAAATAACTCAACAAATAAGTCGCAAGCTCCTGAGGATGGATGTATTAATATCCGAATCATGTTGAGCATTAAATAATGAAATAATAAAGCAAGTGATATCAAGTTGGTCTCTCTTTTTTCAACTAGATTTTTAGGTCTTTAAAACCTATCATAAGTGCGAGAATTTGTTCTATTTTAAAATCTTACAACTTTTGCTTCTACCGGAGTTCATGAGAAACAGTGGCACTGCTGTTTCTCAGTCCTTGTGCAGCTTTCTTAATGACCTTCTATGCGCACACAAACTATTCGACGTGGTTTCTTCTACCGTGATAATAGTCAGACCTAGACAAAACTATAAACTTGTTACACAGCAGTTGTCGTGTTAGATAGGAAGACAATAGCAAAATTTGCGTTAATAATATACTATTATTGGGGAGCGCGGTAGCACAGTGGTTAAGGTGCTGTGCTACAAATCGGAAGGTCGGTGGTTCGATCCCGGCTGGTGTCATTGGAATTTTTCGTTGACATAAAATCCTTCCGATCGCACTATGGCCCTGGGCCGACTAAGCCTCTAACATAAATGAGTACCAGGAGTGTTTCCTGGGGGTAAAGGTGGCCGGTGCGTAAGGCTGACAACCTTACCACTATCCTGTGCCTTGTCATGAAATCTGTGAATCTTAACTTCCTGGAATTCTCTGGGCCACCCCAGGCCTGTAACGGGACTGCTTTACCTTTTTTTGATGTACTATTATTAATATTGGACTTACCTGGCTCAAAATGGAAACACGGCCGTGGGTGTGGATACTCTATTAACAACCTCTGAGACTATAAGCTTGAAGAAAGACCGTGCTCACAGTTTATTTTGTTAATACTTTCGGTCCAGAGCTGTTCGCGTTACTAAATTAGTAATACGCGTAAGTCCACATACAAATACTAGAATTATATCGTGCTGTAATGCGTTAAAGACGGCAAAATATTTTAAAATTCAGAAAGACGGAGCCGTTGTGAGAAAGTAAGAAATCGTTGCTTCATTGATACCAGCTTGTACCAAAAATAGCGATACACACGCTGTCCTACAGTTTAGCTAACAGCAAATTGTGTAGTAGTAACACGATGCTCTTGTGAATAACCTTAGTACATAGCATCAATAAAACCGGTGCAATTAAATATATTTTCCTTCTAAACTTCTGTGTACCAATTTGTACTTACTAGTTACAAACAGTTTAACCCTTTAAACGCCGAATTATATCCCATCTGCCATTTACTGGCATTATTAGGAGCTCACCATATTCTCCACTTTAGCAGGATAGGGATTAACTTTAATTTAAATCTATACTCGCAAAATGCATATCTACACCTGCTCTTACTATGTGCCCAGACCTCAAAAGTTTTGCAACTACAAAAGTAATTTCTTGGTCCATTGCAGCATCACAAACATGCTGCTCTGCGTCTTGTTTGTACGTAGGCCTATTAAAAATAAAAAATTATTTTCTGTTATCAGACAAAATAATACAAAGGGCACTTGCCTATATTTGGAAATGCTTTTCTTTGTACTCATGTAAATTAGGTTGCCTGGGGATAAACGTTTCATCTCAAACTTTGAAATGCCGTAGAAGAGAAGGGTCTTCTGGCAATCATAACAGGGAAAATGGTGAGACAAGATGATGTTGTAATTTGTAGTGAAAAGAGCAATAAAAATGCTTCGAAGCTGAATTTCGTGCCTCTTGTCGAATGTGCAACATATATCCCCTTTTTTAACAGCATCATGAAGGTGGAGCTGTTAACAACCGTTACGTTAATTAGATTTGCCTATGTATATAGCTGAAGAAGACTTGGGTTGCTCATTAAGTTAAAGTGCCACTAGTGTGGAGGCGTCATTCTCTTCTAAATGAGCTTCCTTACTTAATTGCTCGACCCTGTTCTGTGGCCATCCCTGTACAGCTGCCTAGTGCTGCATTGGATGTTTTTACACCCAACGCTATGTGTTGTAGGCAGACGGGGTCTTATATCTGCCGGTCTAAAATCTCTTCTCTGGCCTCGATAGTTCTTTTATTTACGCTTTGCAGAATTTTATAAACTTCAGACATGCATGAATCCGTGAAACCAAACTACTTCCCGACTTCCTTGGTTTTTAGGCATTAAACTGAATGGCCTGTGAATCTCTGCTTTATTACTGCACTAAGTAGCATAATTATATGGATTAAGATCTTCGTGTTGGATGTATTGATGGTGGTAGTATAGTAGTAGTAGTGGTGGTAGTAGTAGTAGTAGTAGTAGTAGTATGAAGAGGAGGAGGAAGGAATGAAGGATAGTAGTGGTTGTTGTTGTTGTTGTTGTTGTTGTTGTTGTTGTTGTTGTTGTTGTTGTCGTCGTCGTCGTCGTCGTCGTCGTCGTTGTCGGTGGTGGTGGTGGTGGTGCTGCTTCTGCTTCTGATAGTGGTAATGGTGTTGCGATGATTGCCTTCGTGGTGGTGGTGGTGGTGATGGTGGTGGTGATGTACGAGTATAGGCGAGAAAGTATGAAGAAATGTACTGCTAATCGCGTTTCAAATACCGCAGCTTTAAATGAAGACATCTCGGTAATCCCCATAACTTGATAACGGATTCGGTTATATCTCAGCACTTTGGGCAGCATTGTGACATAGCTGGTAAAATGTAATGACACTTGTTTTGCACTTACTATGTAACTGCTTCATATCCGAATTTAATTGTGTTATTTTTGAAGCGTCATCACCTTGACTAGCTGGTGCCGTCACTGCCTCCGGCCTGATTTTATTATTTATTGCATACAAACACAACGTCGAATGTCTATAGCCTCCTTGAGTAATGTGGTTAGCTCAGAAAAAATGTTATTCCATTACCTATGCAAATATTTAGCCTTATGAGTATACGAATCCAACTTGCTTTAGTAAGGAACTAAGATTGCCATTGGAGCACTTTCACTTTCTTCTTCAGCTGAAGTGTCCGCATTTCTGGCAGTAAAGATGGCCGAAGCTGTAAGCAAATCTCTTACACTATCCTAGTAGCTAAATTTTGGACCACTTCCTTCATTTTATGTACTCACATCCACCATTGTTGGCACGCAGAATTATGAGTAGCGCAGTACCATATTCATTTTCGGCACTGAGTCATTAGATTAAACTTTCTTTCAAATTTTTTTTTTAAATTTTTGGATCACGTCACGTGCAGATTGGAGCCAAATTCAAGCGACAAACGGCCAATTAAGTACGTGAAGCTGTTCAGTCCGTTGGTTTTCTGAAGACCGTGAGCAGTGTCGACCTCATGCTTCCTGTGAATGCGTTGACTGCAGAAAACTTAGCTTCAGCTGCAAGCAGTGTTGCTAGAGTGTACAGTACGAGTGTCAATGACGAGCCATATTTGCTACTTGCTTGTGATTTTTCTTCTAAACTACTGTTAACGTACATTTACGAAACCAATTTCAAAGACCACAATTCCAATTTCGCCCCCTAAAAGAAGGTTTTGATTTGAGCGAACAGAAGATATTAGTTTGATTTTGTCACTTTAAGGAGTATTCGACATATCTCTTTGCTAACACCGCCATGTTTATTTACGTAAATACGTCACTTATTTGGACTGTCACCTCGCTACTCCTTCAGATATCTCACCATAAAACGCTAAACCTGCTTTCGTGAGAGACAAGGCGAACTCCATTAGAAATTCTGTACTATTTTGCATATGCTCCCACTGTACCAACATCAGCCGCACATCAAATACTAGCAGCTACTATGGCTGTGCATGTAAAGAACTTTACGTTCCTCCTCTAAATGACAGCTTTTACTCCACCCTCACCCACTTTTAATTAAACCCAAAGCAGAGTTGCTCCAGTGATGGGCCCCTATGGATAAAACCCTTCTCCTCTCTGTCGTTCTAAGGTTGAGAATAACCACTGCGCTCGAAAGAGGTTTGTGAAATTATTGGTGACGGCAGTACTGAAAATTTGCATCTTGTATTTTGGTCCTTCCTCTCAGAACGCGTGTTTAAATGGACCCCCACCGTACCGTCCTTTCAACTTAATGTAACTGTGATTCATGATAAATTAAAAGCCCCCATTTCTAGACGTTCGTTTCACTTTAGAGTAATGTGTTTAAAAAACAATAAATCTAGTTGACTTTTACACCAAATTTCACACAAAGCAGCTACATTCTCTGCTACCATCTGTTGCCAGATCAAGTTTAGCACAAGAGTTCTAGCAACCTGCAACTGCCTATTCCTGTCTCGAATTCGGGTTTAAGTTTAAGAAAGAGCAAAGGAAAGCAGATTATTTTTTTATAAATAATTTCAAATACTGCTCAATATGCCGTAAGCACACTTCTCAGGCTGTTTAAAATTTTAGAATTTGGCTGTTCACTCCTTCTTCTATTTTTAACCAAAGGAAGAAAGATCCGTGAATCTTACATTTGGGTTTTTTTCCGGGAATTCATAACGTATAGCTGAATAGCTGAATTAGCGATTTTACGAAATCATTACACTGGGCACAAACACGTTTTCTGACGTGCAATTGCAGTCATAGTATTGTAGTCCTAGTAACACAGGCATTGCAGTAAACCGCAGTAGTACAATCATGCACCACCTTGCATAAATTTAAAAAAAAAAGTTTTGGTTCGCAGTATCTTTAGGTATTTTATGCGTTTCGTACGATTTATAAAATCATTTTCAATATAAGACACTTTTTTTATATAATCCAGCCTAAAAGTGTTTGGATTTGTCAATAGAAACAACTCATTTTCCCGGTCTAAATATTGTTCAGAGAAGGCCTTTTGTTTTTGTATTCACTGTGTTAATAACAATTACTGCAGTGCTGATATTCAAAGTCATAGACGTCACATTTCGTACTTCAATAAAAACAGTCGATCAAAAAAGCGCAGGGCTGGCCGTAAGTTTTGATCAGGATTTCCATAATAAAAAATTTCAAGAAAAAATATATGCTACTCTTTATGGCAGTGGCACGCATGCAGCATGTGTTGCATGTGGGAGGTGGGGTGACATTTTGAAGCAGATGAATGAGGGGTGTCCCAGAACTCACCGTTGCTGGAATTTCCACTGAAACGGTGGATTTTTCTTTCATGTGTGTTCTAATGCGGGCGTGTTTTTAAAAAACAACGGAGAATTTCCAGTGCGTTTTGTCTTTTATGACATCGTTCTTGACGAATATATGTCCACTCGGTCTAGAGGAGTGTGTCGTGTGAGCGTCTAATTCCACGAGAAAGATAAGAGTAGTTCCGGATTCCAAGAATCTCAATGAGACATGTAATGAGAAACGACGGCTACCACAAGTAAAAGCCTACATTTGTTAAAGAAATAAGTGTTCATGACATGGACATACCGAGGCAGGCATGAGCGTCTGTACTGACTGTATTCGCAATCTTCACGTCTCATTTCAATTTCATGTTCACTGATGTGTGCCTCATACAACGCATCGCAAGACCTTGAAATGCTTGTATTTGAGTTAAATACAAGCCACATTCCTTTGACAGCGTTGTAGGCTCATAGAACCTGGAATTCTACATATCACTTTTTCGTGGATATTTTCGGAGTTTTGTTCGGCCCGCAAATATTTAGCAAGGATAAAAATTGTGAAAATGGTCATTAGACCACGAAATTTACAGAAGCCTCTTTACATTTTCTCCCTCATAACCTAGCTGTCCTCCCCAGTACATTTTCTCCAACATTCTCAGTCTAGTTGCGTTGCTTTATGACCCGTAATATCAAGAAAGGAAAACTCATTTTCCAAATGTTTCAGAATAAATCTAAACTTTGAACTCTTCTGTGCACTACTGTCACCAAAGAAATGTTTATTCGAACTTCATGCCAGCAAAGAGCACTACATTTTAAAGAATTATTTCAAGAAGAGCTCTCTCCTCTTTCTTAAATTTTTGTTCTAATTTCAAAGAGGAAGAATGTAACTATTTCGCTGTACGTTAGCCATAGGACAGTGCAGTGGATTGGGGCTGAGCGTAGAGTAGGTTTGGGCGAATGCATACAATTTTATAATTTCAACATTGACAGGGTTCTACTTTTTTTTCGATTTCCTCACTGCTGCTAGGCCTGCTAATATTACTGATAAAGTTGCTTCTGAAGATAAGCCCTTAGAACCTATTGTGGCTCTATTCTATTCAGGCAGACCGGCTGTTTGCAGCTTTCTTTACTTATTTTAAGAGCATATTTCTATTTGTAAACTTTAAGAGTAGAGAAGGTAATTCTTGACTTCAGCGCAACTACTACTGATTCTTACGTCTGTCAAAGCATAATAAAATTCCCTCCGTATATTTACTGCCTGATGACACCGCCACATCTGTGGAGTCTATGCAGTCTACGCAATTGAAAATTCCTTAATCTTCTCGAACACTTAAAAGTCTTTAGCCTGCACGTCATGTAATTCCACTATTTTATCCTCGTCGCAGATTATTTCATCCACCGAATTTAGCAGTGCTGCTGTTCCTATCATTTTTATTTAGTTTGTTCTTCACACCTATTTGTTCCTCTCGTGATGTGTAATCAGTTTTGTTGTTGCGAATTCCATTTCCTGTTGATACATGATTTACGCTCCACAAAATATAAAATTTCTTGAGCATGTTTGATTACATGATAAACTACACACACGGAAATTTCACTGTATAATTTAATACTATGTACAAACTTGGTTTCTTTTTTGTCACTCAGAATCAGTCAATACATAAAATGAAGCAATGGAATGTTAAGAGATGCAAAGTGTTTAGGAAACTACAAATTTTAGTTTCATTGACAGGAATGATTAAAACCACTAAAGGGTATAATTGGCGTTACCCTTGAGTAAGTTATTCAGGGGGTATTTCAGTTAAGAAGGGGAAGGACAAACAGCAGCTGTGTTAACCTTTTACAGCCTAGCGGATGTTTCACGTACTGCCAGGTTTAACATTCATCAATTCTACATGGTGCTCACATTGCGTTAAGTGTTCTGTATGGACTTTTACCTTGTACAACATTAAAAGACAGGTTTTGTGTAACCGAGGTGGAGACCGTTTACTGCGCGGTACGCACTGTGTCCTTGTATAAAAGAGACACTTTTCATCTTTAAAGGGTTAAACCAGACAAAATACGTCTCTTGTTTTCATCACGAAAAATAATTAACTAATTTGCTGGATAAAGCAAATTCCTCGCCGAGAAGCTAATATTTACTCAGGTACACAAGACATTCCAAAGTTTTGTGAAACCCAAGGTGTAACACAGTCCTCATCATAGCCGCACACAGATTTTTTTTTGGTGGGGGGGGGAGGGCTGACCCTGACCCTTTATATAAATTACGTTTAATTTTAAAAAATTTGTTCTGGAAATCATGTCATCATATCCGAGTCGACAGCTATTTAAGTTACAGGGAAAATTAAGGCTACCTGAAAAAATACACATTCTTCAGTTTTATTGTACTAATATTCCAGTGTACTAGTCATCAGCTGATATCAGTGGCCGATTTTAGGCTACAGCGTAAGTCACATAAAACCTTTGACGTAATCGGGTCTGCGAAATATTCTTTTCAATTTTCGTTTAGGGTGTATGCAGCCCAGCACACCCACATCTTGCGTGAGCCAATGGTTCTCACAAGAATAGGCCACTGATCTCTGTCATAAACCAATTACGTTCAGCCCTCTCGCCACACACACACACACACACACACACACACACACACACTATATGTCTACTTGATATGCTATAACGTGTTTCTTCATTTTATCCTACGCTTCTCTAGTGTTCATTTCCCTTCACATACTGCGACTAAAGTTTTGTATGCTTTTTCGTCATTCGCATGTCTGCTGCCTGTCCCAGGTATCTCATCGTCCATTATTTAATCGCCCAAATAATAAAATATGAGGAGTATAAATTACGAAGCTGATGTTAATACAACGATCTCCAGTCTTTTCTTCATTAAAAAAGTTTATTGTGTGTATATATATATTCCTATTTTAAAAAGTAGCCTGTGTTTAGCCTATAAGCACCCTTCAAATTCGTCAAGAACTCTGTCAGTTAGAAACGTGTACATGAATGGGCTACATTTTATAAATATATATATATATTTTTTTTTAATTTAAATTATGTAATGTAAACAGTCAGCTCTTCTACATTTAGCGGATAAATGAAGTGGTGAATTCTTATCTGCATCAGATCTTAATTAAAGCGGAAAGTCCGCCCTTTTCTTCCATTATTTAAGTGACCCCTTCTTTTCCAAGTATAAATGTTGTGCTTTTAGTGGCTGTGCGCTTAATAGCCACCATTTTGAAAGGACGGTTCCTGTGAAATGGAAGACAGCTCAACAATGGCCGTCAGCTATAGAAGGGAGACCTGCTGGTATAAAACTACTCCCCCATCCCATTCTGGAAAGCAAATGTTCTTGCTTCAGATGCCTGACTAGAATAGAAGAGGTGGGCCTTGTTGAAAATCCTGTAGGCAGCATGTTCAACTTTTCAAGACGCCTGGAAAAGAGTCACGCAGGATTTTAGTGCAGAACGGAATAGAAGGGAAAGAGAGATGTCTAAAGTGGCAATACACTGCTAAAGTGAACTGCTCAAACGCCCATTCTGCTTCACTCTCACTCATCATGCTACATTAATGGAAGGCATATGCAGGTTTAAACGGAAGAGGGATTGTTTTACGAGAGATCAGCATTCTTCTAGCCTTTGAAATTCTCTTGTGACCTCACAACTGTCAGAAAAAATCGAATCAATAGGGCGTTTACTAATACTGATTTTTATGAAGTCGCACCCATTGATTTAACCTATTGGACTCCAATATCGATTAGATTCTTCATTGATTTTGTGTAATATGAAAGGCATCGAAATAATGTATATAATATCCGAGTCTCTACGTTAACATTTAACACCACACACTATTACGTATTATAAATAATATTCCTTTTGTTCTTAGAAAGCGTGGCTTTCCTGTAGAAACGTATGAAATATATACATCGTCATCATCACTGCACGGACAATTTAATTTGAAGCACCATGTAGGTAATCACAACACGCACTATCAAAATGTCACACTTAATCTGTGGACAATTCCTGCAGCTAGTCCCACTTTTGGTCAATAACAGTCACCTGCATTATTCAGCCTGCATGTGGCTGTGACTAGCAGATAACATCAAGGTGAGAGGTAAATTTCAACCTATAACCTACCATGACAGCAATGAGAGGGATTGGTGGAAAAACTCTACTCTTTCTTTAACCCCGGTGCTAGTTGGAGGTCGTCACGCCCCGGCTGCTTTTCTCCCGGGAATGACCCAGTACCTATTTTACTGAGGCTGGGAGGGCACCTGAGTCTTTCTGGTCGGGTGATTCGATCCCCGACCTGTCCAACTCGTAGCGAGTCTCCATACCGTCTACGTTATCCTCGCCCACAGATTCCAGTATAATCGTTTCGTATAAATACAAAACCCCTTTCTTTACGAAAGTTATTCTTGAATTTAGATTTCTGCAAGATTTGATGGTGATTATTATTATTATTATTATTATTGTCATTGTTGTTGTTGTTGTTGTTGTTGTGGTGGTGGTGGTGGTGGTGATGATGATGATGGTGGTGGTGTAGATGATGATGATAATAATAATAATAATAATAACACTACTATAATAACAGTCATCGTCTTCATCATCATCATCATCGCCGCCATCTTCCTCGAAACTGGCCGAAACCAAACTGCGTGGTGCTCTACTGTACTCCAGTCGCTCTCCACCCTCAAAGGGTGAGCTTATTTAAAACTCAGGAAAATATTTATTTTTAGTCTGTATTGTGAATTGGCTACGGATTGGAATGCTGAGGAATTGTGGTTCGATTACCGGAAAGGCCAATAAATTTTCTCTGCTCCAAAGGGTCCAGACCATTACAGAGTCCCAGCCACACCATTATGAACAGGATACCGTGGGCGCTTCCCACAAAAGTAAAGCAGCCGGAGCTTGACGGTGACGACTCACTTGTGTTTAGAGTCGAGTTTAAGGCGAGTTGAGCTGCAAATATACTCATTTCATGCCTTCGTGTTGCGCACAGACACAAATTTAACTCTATCTTTCATTTATCGTTGTATTTATTTCTGCTATGCTTTTTCAATTCGTTTACTATTCTACACTTTTTATGACTTAAGCCTAGAGAAACTGGATCAGTGGCAGGAAGACTTTTGTTTTCATTTTATTTCCTGTATTCTGCTGCTTCGATTAATAAATCATCGCGTCATCAGTTTGCTATTTTCTCTGCTGAGTGTCTGTTGTATGTAGGAAGCGGAATGCTTCTGCACTTCTCTTATCGTCTGTATAGGACTGCCTGTACAATGGACCACACAAGGCGATGTCAACTTCTCTGAATTTATCTTATCTTCTCTCACGAGACCATACTTCTTCCAGAGCTACTAGTTGCTGTGCCTGCCATTTGGTATCTATCGTCGAGATTCCTCGTTTGCTTACATAGCTTAATATGTTATGGGTGGAATACATGGTGTGTGTGTGTGCGCGTGTTTTTGTGTGTACAAGGAAAGTATATGAATGAATATAAACAACAAATTGTCACAACCTTCATTGTTAAGGCTTCAGTATATATGGCAGTTAACTTCCCTGGGAGTGTTGTATACTAGACTGTCACAAAATCTTCTTAGGCAGTTCATTTTCTCGTGATAGATATTTGGGCACTAAATTTCTTAAAGTTTTCCCATCCTGTCTTCATCTGGATTGTTTCTTGTGTTTCATATATGCATTCAAAAACATTTACTGCATTTCTGTCATCTCCACTGTTTTGCTTATAATTCAGTATTCATGAAGATAAAAGTCCATTCTCTATTAAAATAGAGGGTTATATTTTGTGATCATAAAGTATACTGCGTTTGTTCTAAAATTTTTGATTCCCAGTATATTAGCTATCAAATTCACGTTACCAAGAAAGCGAGCAGAATTCTAGTGTAGCAGTGTTTAGGAGAATGTGTAATCTCCACTCGACTTGAAGAACGTGCTTTAGAACCTACATTACGTCATATTTTGTTCATCCGTTCATCATGAAGCACCGCCAATAGTTCAGCATTTCTTCAGACTTTCTAATTAGACATCTGAGCAGCTATAAACCTTCAAGAAACACTTCCAGTGAAAGTGACGAGAAGAATAAATGAGTAATAAGATTATTATTATTATTATTATTAATGATCAGAATGAGTAAATCGGTGAGGGGTTGCGTGAGATGTGGCACGCACTTATATGATGAATAGTAGCTACAGGATTGTAGTTAAAGCAGTCCCGTTACAGGCCTGGACAGGCCCAGAGGGTTCCAGGAAGTTACGGCTCCAAGATTTCGTGACAACGGCACAGGATGGTGGTAGGTTGTCAGCCTTACACACCGGCCGCCTTTACCCCCAGGAATACTCCTGGTAATCCTTTCTGTTAGAGGCTGAGTCGACTCCAGGGCCATAGTGCAATTGGAAGGATTTTATGTTAATGAAAAATCCACTGACCTCGAACCAGCGACCTTCCGATTTGTAGCACAGCACCTTAACCACTGTGCTACCGCGGTCCCCACAGGATTGTGGTTGAAAGTCTGAATTCAAGAGACTACTGGTAGACGGAAGGGTGGTATTGAAATGAATGTATAATAAATACAGGTTTCATGGCGGCTACAGTTTGAATGATGATCTTGTAAGTTTTAACATCGTATATGTATTGGTATTGGTAGTTCGACACAGCTGATAAGACAAATATCAGTATGCACTTTAGGTCAAAAGTAGAAATAAAAAGCGAGATAATTATGTCTCGTGAAACTTTAAGGAAACTGAATGGACGAGATTTGTCTGAAATCAACGGAAAAGTGAAAAACTTTATGAAATTTTTGTTGTCAAAAAAATGGAGAATTTCTTGATCTAGCAAGTAGCCACCAGCTACTAAGGAATTCTTCACCGTTACTACAGTTTCGTGTTTACTGGCTAAACAATAACATTAGTGACTGAGATACGTTTATTATTCCTTTTGTCTAGTAGGAAAATTTATTGTGGTGTCAAAATACAGCAAATTAATCATGATCTTGAATAACGCTATTAATATTTTATGAAATATTCTTAATTTACAAATATGGCGACAGGACAAATTTTGCAGGATAAACCTAAGAACGCTACAGATTTAAAATCTACGCTTCAGTGAAAATACTGGAGAAGTAACTTAAAATTCAAATACAGTTGAAACCGTTTAAAAAGACGTCGATATATGCGACATCTCGTCCAATATATCAGACATTCTGTGGCACTAATTAACTCCTTACTGTTAACCATAACATTTTACTCCTAGGTTCGAACAACACTCGTTTATACGACACAAAGAATTCTGTCCCTTTCATGACTCATAATCGAGTTCGACTGTTTATGTGTTCTCTTAACTTCTGCTGATTACTTACAGCACAGAAATGAATTGTACGTAATGTAATGCAATGTAACCGTCTGACATTACAAGGCTCTTTTTTATTTTCTGTACTATAAAATAATAAAAAAACTTACAAGGCACTATTTTGTCCACAGAGTCACTTGAAGGATTAAAGGTTTAATTCTAAGAATGAGCAGTGATTATTAGCTGCAAAGCGATTGTGTACCTAGGCATCATTACAGTTTACATATTTTAATAAGACCGAGTCCTCGACCAGAAAGAAAGGAATTCGATGGTAGTGGAAGGAAAAACGGACTTCTGTCTAGAGACGGGTAAAAAGTGCAATTCCTAGTGGGGACCAAGTCGTGTATCACGTTGCACGTGCTGGGCTGTTCGTGACGTCTGTGATACTCTAATTGCTTTGTGTGACGTCATTGCTGTTTCCATGTCTCGTCACGCTCCACGTACAATTCACAGTAACGCCTTAAGGTCACAAGATAAGCGTAAAATTCAGACACGGTTCTTGCAGCATTCATATCTGAGTTTTGTGATTACTTTTTTACTGGTAGGTGTGGGTGTTTGAGATTATGGTGTTGAGAATATAGTGTTGAGAATATTTGGACCTAGGAGGGACGACGTAACGGGGATTGCATAACGAGAAGCTAAAGGATTTGTACTCCTCACCCAATATTGTGTGGGTGATAAAATCGAGAAGAATGAAATGGGCAGGGCATGTGGCGCGTATGGGTGAGGAGAG
>Ga0123354_10007537_pt1 | contig 16398 bp, 10 predicted proteins | sample TergutLab28metaG_2_FD_97872 | JGI IMG/M metagenome (GOLD analysis project Ga0123354, IMG submission 97872) | Labiotermes labralis P4 segment gut microbial communities from Petit-Saut dam, French Guiana - Lab288 P4 | ecosystem: Host-associated > Arthropoda: Insects > Digestive system > Gut ...
GGCCCATTCCGTCTTCGCATAAAACAGCCTGATTTTTCCACTTTACGTCCAGGCATCTATTCAGCCTTCTACTATTCGATGACATTTTATTATTTGTGTAGATAAATAAATAGGCCCCCTTCTTTTCACGTGGTGTTTTCACTGTCTGACTGAGTACTGATTGTGGATGGTAGCTTCTCCCACCAACGTTCTTGAACTGTGAGTAGTACAAAGTTTAATTCCCTCACATTTTGGTACAAACCGCCTTCAGAAATGTTAGTTCAGATGTAATAAATAGGGGTGCACTTAAGTTTCCCATGGTGGCCTAGTTAAGAGATGGGAAAAATATGGCCATATGAGGGAGAGAAGCTCTGAAAAAGTTCCATCCACCCCACAGTGACTCACACATATTTAACTCAGCAACAATATAGCATCTTCATGGCTCACTCATTCACAAGAGAGTTACATCAGGAGACACAAATCCTACTCTATTGCAAACCAGTAGCGTCTGTTGCTGAATGATGCTAATTGGTGAAGTTACAGCAATGAGATCATTTGATTCTGCACATAAACTTGCATCCTCCTCTTCTAACTGCTCCTAACCCTAGTGTCATTCCATATAAGACCTTAAGAATGATAAATAAGTAAATAAAAATAAAAACACCTCTTTGACAATACTGTCAAGTATGCCAATGCAGGTTCACATTTTCACATGCTTTCGAATTTATCATTCAGCCATCTGCCACTTGCCTTACACTATGACATAACTTGTATAACTTTTATTTTAAAAATCTATGACAGTGGTGTGTTACTGTTGTCATTTTCACTGTGTTTGTTTCTATTGTTGCTCTTGCCACAGTTAATTTTCTTTCTTTTATATTTTACCTTAGGATGGAGGCAGAGCTTGACTCTGTATCCCTGAAACAGTGGTTTTTAGTATTTTATATTTTCGTCAGAAAATATGTACACACACATTAAGTGCAGCAGCAGTATTAGTGTAACTGCAACAACTTACATGTTCCCCAGAATATGTTTAAATAAACAGAGAAATATTATACTAATGGAATTTTATTTATTGTGGTTCATGTTAAGCTACTAACACATTCACCATTCATTCATACCAATAACATTTTAACATTTCGTAATAACAGTATAAAATTAGTGTACCAATTTATGGTCAATGGCAATTCAGAAAAATAATGGGCTCAAGGTGATAATTCTCATTACAAAATCTTATTAAAGTTTAAATTTCTGACATCGATACATATTTACATTTATTCTCCCGCTTCATGTATGAGTATGTACAGCCTTTAATTTTCACTTCTTTATTTGTGTGTAGTTCTCACAGACAGTATGAAAAGGAAACAACATGATGGATGTAGTACCTGAGAATGCTGAATGAGTTTTAACCTACAATTATCACAAAAATTCGACCTAGCTATTCATAAGAAAGTTTTGTTATGTGAAATAAACAGAAGCAGAAAAAGTAATACCAGAGAAGCAAATTAGATCAATAAGTATTATAAGAAACTGGATTAATTAAATACTGAACATTGTTAGAAATAATTTATTTATATTCTGTAATGAGCTGCAACATGGGCATTTTTATCTCCTGCAGTATTACTAATGGAACAATACTATCATTTAGTTCCAGTGAGGATATTCTTCATAATAAAAAAAAAGATGATAACTTTAATAATTTATAATCTTAAACATTCTCTCTGAATTTCGTACTTTTACTGCAACTTAAAATGGATACCACCCCACATGGAAAATATAGGATGAACTAATTATTAAAAAATTAGATATCTCAAGAATTCAAATTTTCTTTTGCAGGTAAAAGAAATTCAGTCAACAAGGCAGTGCATTTTAAGGCAGTAAACATCAGTCATGAATTAGAATATATAATTTTAAATACATGTATGGGACTCTAGCACCTTCTTTTCCTGCTGGGAAAGTACTATTGCCCTGCACGTTGAAGTACTACTAAGTGAACATATATAACAGTGTACAGATTGCTCCCAGCAGTGGTTTGATCATATGCATAGTCAATGGGGGAGATAATGTGGCAGTTAAAAATAAATACTGCTTATCAGTAAGAGCTATAAAAACACAAGAAAAAATATATTATGGAGTCCAACAAAATGGGCTAAAAATGTGGAAAATATTAAGACAAAAAAAGTTTTATGAAACAGGGAAATTATGGAAGTGTGACAAATCATGTGTTCTTAATAATGAGGGAACTTTGATTTTTCTTTCTTTATGAAGTCTCGTGCCAGTTTATCATGCCGGTTCTCCAGAGCTCTGTATACTTCAGTATCTGGAATAAGAATGAAGAATATTGTGTAATACACAATGAACTGAATTGCATATTGACAGTACAGAGTTTTTAGGTTAGCCCATGTAAATATATAAAATAAGACAGTAAACTGTGAGATACAAGAAAGTGCTTATTGGAATAATATACGTTCATTTCACTACATTCTTTCTCAAGTGACAGAGAAATATAATTTTAAACACACTGTCAGTTTAATGATTTATTAGCACGATTTCTGGATGTAATAAAATTATCATGGTTTTGAATTATTTTTTAAGGATTATGAGTTACTCAGCTTTCAGAATATTAAACACAAGTAACTAATATTTTCAAAACACTCTCCTTTCAATCACAGTATGAATTATATGCATAAAAATGTCAGAAACTACAGTGAAACAATAAAGAGAACCTACAATCTGATACCAAACTATGACAGCAAAATGCATATTTCTGGCAACCAAGAAATTCCTGCTTCCTGCTTTCTCTCTCTCTCTCTCTTCTTAGCAGCTAGACTCAAAGAATGGTCAGCAGCGGTCTCAAACTTCTGTTGCATGTACCACAGCCCATATCTACACTTAACACATTCACTACCAACTATGCTGCTGCTGCATAACAGGTGTTGTCCATTATTTCCAAAGATGGCTTGCATTATCTCTGTTTGTTAGTTAGAATATTTTGTTATTTTCTGTCATATTCAATTTATTCTCACAAAACCTTTAAAGATTACAGCTTTTAGCACAAAAAATATTTATATTATTTAGACTTACATTTTGAAGTGTTCGTATTTTTGCAGACAAACCTGCTTGGCCTGCAGGCTAAATCTGACACTTATGTACTGACAATGAATTGTATTATGACAAACTGAGCTTTTTATTTATACTTCTCGAAATTAATACTGAATTTATATTCTGAGTCTGGTCCCCTTGCCTCGATCCATTATTCTACCAACCTTGTTTTGTTGGTGTGTTGAGCTTCAGGTGAACCTGCTCCAGCTGTTCAAGCCCAACTGTCATTTCAGTCTTGGGAATATCAGAAAAGGATATAAAAGCTTCACCAAGGAACTCATTCTTTCCCAGAAAGTCTTGATCCTTAATCGTGAACATTATCAGTCCATTACTGAGATCCTGCTGCTCAGGAGTTAGGTGTCTGGAATTAAATTCAGTCATACTGAAGCCACAAAACCAGGGCTTCACATGCACCAGTAATTTTTTCTCTTCATTAATATATCTATTAAGGGCCCACTAAGTTTTTTGTCTGATGGGCTCTTTCCCCACTGGGTAAAACTGCTGGCAGTCTGAAGCCAGGTATTTACATCTGTCTAGTGCTACGATTTAGAATATGTGATGCTTTATTTACATGCTCCCTGTATTCATTCATATCATGGTATTTAGGCAAGGGGGCAATAGAATTATGCATGTTAATAGTGAAATGAAGATTCATTAGAAAACATCATAACTCTGAATAAAGTAAGAACAAAGTAAGAACATTTAGGGTGAATATGAGGCTTCAGGTAAACTCTGTTAGATGTTTACAACATGAAATGCAGCAGATTTTGAGAATATCAACTTATTAAGTTTCTCTATATCAGAGATTTAATTGTTCAGCCTAACCCCTACAGGCTTAGTGGCTTTTCCTGCATACTTTTTTTAAATGGTTAGTCATGCACAAGGACATTTTCTGTTAAAATGTGTGTTTAAAATAACATGTTACTTACATAGTAAAATTTTCATCAAAGAGTGGAAATAACGTCTTCTTGTGTGTTTTGGTCCTAGGTTTGGTTACTGTTGTGAACTTCTCTTCTGGTAATAAATGAACTTTCACATAGGGATCACACAAGCCTGGAAATTCAAGATGTATATACACAGTCATTCTTGTAACTATTTCCATTTTGTTTATTTCTGTCTGATTACAAAATATCGTACCAAATCCTGCTGACTGACTGACTTGATCTACCTTGATGTGACTGAACCACATGCTACTCTTGTATGAAATAAATGCTTGCATACCTTCATTCATAGGAGATAGAAAGCAATTGAAAATTTTTGGAAGGAAAGTGTAGAGAAGAATTTTAGACCCAGTATATGACAATGAAAAAGAAACTTGGAGGGTATTAACCAATATATCATATCATATCATATCATATCATATCATATCATATCATTTATTTTCCTTCCGTAAATCCGTACAGGATTACATACTCCATATGGATATGGAACTCATCATATTTGTTGGGATTAAGGGGTGACATCAACACAAGTGTGTACAACAGTCACATGGTTATTTAGTATGATAAATATAATAAAATAGGACAATTCAGATTGTTTAGTGTATATAAAATATAATAATGATACAAACAAAAATTAAAAGTAAAAGTAAAAGTAAAAATAAAAATAGTGTGGTAAGTTAGAAGCAATTACAGGCACTCTTTAAGTAGGAAGTTTTCCTTCGTGACAGATAGTGGTTGGATATATGCTGACATATTTATAATACAGACTTGTAAGTAAAAAGAAAGAACATGTGTCCCAAAGCCCTCATGTGTCAATTCAGATAAAGGAATTTATCCAAAAGTTAAAAAACCCACTATAATAAAGACAATAAGGTTAAACAGATTACGTTGGTTTGGGCATGTACAGAGAATGGAAGAAAATAGAATTCCCAAAAGAGTATTATGTATGAATTTGGGAACAACAAAACTGAGAGGTAGACCAAGAAATAGGTTGCAAGTTGAGGTGAGAGAGGATGGACGAATAGCTGGTGGAGAAGGGTGGTAGCAGAAAGTACATAACAGAGCAGAATGGAAGTAGCTTCTGAGAATGGCAAGGAATTGTCACATTCTGCACATGCCTAAGGAATTAATGAATGAATACCTTCATTCAGTATATGCATATGGTTGATAGCATTACATTATTTTGACAACTAGATTTTTGTCCAATATAAATGGCATTTACCTCTGTATGGAGAAAAGTATACATAAAATTCAAACTTGTAAATTTCTGTTGTAGATAAAAGATATAAAAACTGAAACATTCCACCAAGTCAGAGGAGAAAACAGCAGCTAAAACTTGTACAGGACAGGTCAACAGAACTTTACAGATTCAAGCCCAGGCCTAATTGGAAATTAATGCTCTTGAAAAGTACTTATTTAGAGATACAGGCACATATCAGTGTTTGGGTGTCAAGTTTATTGTGCAGGTGCCTTTAAAAATTCACTGCTTTGCACACACACACACACACACACACACGCACGCGCACGCACATTCTGCTGTGAACGTATTAAAGTAATTCAGTTGATTTTAATTTCTAGTTAAGTTCTTTTTGCCAACTACAGAATATAACTAACACTGTTGACAGGAGGTGGGCACAGTAACATATTGTATTAAAAACTGCAAGCATCCTCTTATCAATTCTTCTATGTCCTGCTCCTACATTTCGCTCTTACACCTAATTTCATGGCAGGTAAAGCTACATCAGTGGAATCAGAAACTTATTTTGGACCAACATGGTTTTGCCTTTTTTTTTCTACCTGTATTTTATGTCAAGTTGTGCTGGTTTGTTTCACAAAATATAATACTAATATCAATATACTTAAACATGTTTGCAGAGGAATATATTATTTCCAAAAATATTAGAGATATTACCTCAGTTACAAATACTAATAATTTTAAATCAAGACAAGTGATGGTTATCACTGTGAAATAAAAATAAATTACATTGTGGCATAGTAATATACAGTTCACTAAACAAAGAGCAAGGCAGGTAACAGTCAAGGAAATAACTCAGTGTTCATATTCATTTATCCAGCACTGTACTTTGTCTTCATGGGCTGCATAAAAGCTTTATTGACTACTTTGTCATTGTAGTTTCTCAGTAGGTTTCTCAATTGGTGCTTGGTTCACTGGAGTTTTGGAGGAGCGCACTGCCTCCAGTATCACTCCTATGCGGAAGATGGGGGCTTCAGGCTTCTCCTGAAACATTACTAACTGCCTACGACACTAAACAGGGTCATAACCCAGGATACACAATCTCAGTTTTCACTACCATTACAATCAAAATTCATATGGAATGTCATATAATTTTAAAGGGAATTTTTATTCCATGAAAATAGACATTATGTTCATGTTCATAGGTGTTATAAACACACACTTACCACTGGTGTCCATTGGGTGCAGGTTTCTAGCATTAAGTATTTCTATCCTCAAAAGGTCCTCAACAAATTGCACCCTAACTGTAAGAAGGCCACGAGTCCCCACTTCCATTGCTGTTTGCTCCTCTTGTCGCTCCAAATGATACTGGTGAATTAGTTCCCATGTTTCCATTCCATGCAGCAGAAGCAAGTGCTCTATCTGTTGCAGAATTGCTGGGTTGTTTGTGTCATTCTCTTCTTCGCCTTGTTTGAAAAAGCCCGCCAGTATTTTTAGGGTTTCATGAAGATTCAAAAAGAAAGACGGTGGTCTCTTTCTCTGAAAGGGAACCAATTAGTAAAATTGTGTTTCTCATATATTTATTTTTTAATATGGTGATGGTGGTGGTAATAATGGCAGTGACTGGATGATTATAATAACCATCTTCCAGCAACCACTACCACCAATACTGTTCATTTTCTCAATCATAAAATTCACTTTTCATTTTAAGATCTCCTAACCCTTGCCTATGCAGTTAATAGCAATGTCAGAGCAATAGCTTCTAGCAGTTATATGTTAAAGTCAGACCTTAACCAATTACTGTATCAATCAGTTCTAATTGTACACTATCCTAAATATGATGAACGACTATAACATTAGATGCCACTGTATATTTATAGCTGCTTTGGTGGTGTCTACTGTTAAACCAGACAGATCTAAGAGGGTCTACATACAAAGTAGACAACTGTAACAAGTTTTAGGCTTACCTCTAAGTTACTTTCAACCAGGTCGTACATAGTGTGTGAAAGATTCTCCCAGATAATGGCAACAATACGATTGAAATTATCTGTGTTCAGGTGTGAATGTAGCGTCAACAGATTATCATCTAGATATTTCATCAGTCGATCCATGCAGTTGTTTTCCTGTCTGAGTAGCTCGGCTCCCTCTAACAGGAACCTTCTGATTGCAGGTGCCATCTGTGAATGCATCATGTTAACATTAAACAATAACTAATCTGCACAGCTCCATACCTGGATTTTTGTGTTTGTTTCATAGAATTTTTTATCTTCCAGTTATGCTTACATTTCCCAAGTGGTCTCTTCCTTCAGATTTTCATGCATTTATCATCTCCTATACATTCTACAAACCCAGTGCAACTCAAATGCCTTGATTTCATCACAGTGGTGAGATAGGTTTTTCAATTGAATCTTATGATAACCATAACTTAAGATATTTCTATGGCTCAATTTTAAAAAAAAGTTAGGGTAATACACATAGATGTGAATGAGTAGTGACAGTTGTGAAGTGTCTTAAGAAATAAATTTCCCACCTTTTCTGCAACTTTTTCTAGAAGTTCCAATATTTTATTGCCCACTGTATCAACTGCATTGTCAATGACTAGCTGTAATGTCCTTTGGCAATGATCAGCTGCTGTTTGGCTTCGGAAATTAGCAAGGGATGTTACGATCTCTTCCATACCCAGTTCTCCAACAAAAGCTTGAATTGACTGCTGCACATAATCGATGTTGTTTATTGCAAAACACCACTGAAATGAAGAAAGCATAATGAAATTACATGCATTTCTAAAGCACTTATTCTATGATGTAAAAATTAAAAATGAAACAAGCATTTAAATAAAATTTGGACAGTTCTGTGTTACAGTATTTATTTGTTTATTCTGTTCCTCTTTGGTGAGGCATTAAGTTTGGAGGATGATGATGGCGTGGAAGGTAGTGATTTTTTTTAATATTTTGTTTGGAGGTAATCTAAGTACTCAGTAAAACTGTGAAAGACCACAGACAGGACAACCAGTCCTTGCTTGACACCAGAGCCAACTACCTACTGGATGCAGATCAGACATATTATTGCTCCATTAACCCCCAGAATGATTTCAAGTTCCAGTAAACATTTTATTGTCCTGTATAAACATCTGTTTATTATTTGGAAAAACAAATAAAAAATAGATTTTACAGATAATTGTTTGATATGACAGCCTTGGTCTTAAACCATATTAAAGTTTATATTATATTAAAAATGGCCTGTGCATCCCAATAGTAAATTGTGATTTTTTTTGCTCTGAAATCTAAAGCTGCCTCAATTGATATACTGGATCTGACAGCATGGGGAAAACTTCATACAAAAGTGTGGACTTGAAATACTTTCGTTAAAGGTTACATGAGGCCAGAATCTATGTCAGTCAGGATTCAAAAGACCCGGAACAGTTTAGTTGGTACAGACACTATGATGGAGGCTGGGCAACCAAGGAATCATTCATTGCCAGGAAGGACAAGAGAATTTTCTCTTCTCCAAAGTGTGCAGACTGGCTCTGATGACCACCAGTCCTCCTATTCAGTGGACGTGTGATGCTGTTACCCCATGAAATAACTCCGCTCCTCTATATGCCCTCATGAATTGCACATGGACAACTTTTATTTGTGAGTTTTTAAGCTTTCACAGCATATCAGTTGAGGTCTCCATATTTCTGGGATGTGGCACCACATCAATAGGTGAATGGTGCCATACTTTTCGAGACAGCATGCTACTCCCATCTTCAGGAGTGAAAATGTCAAATTTTTAATCAGAAGATGAGACCACCATGCTTTTCCAAAATCTTGGGGCCCCAGTCACCCAGTGATGCAACACCATATCTCAAAATAATGGAGAACTCAGTTTTTACTTTCTTTACTTTTATGTACATTGACTTCATATAAAACCCTAAATGTAAATTATTTTACTGTACAAAAACTATAGTGATAAATCTCATGTGTTTTGCTAGATTTTAAGCTTTCACTGTATCATAGTTCAGGTCTTCCATGTTGTGGGATGTTGTACAGTGTCACTTGACAATTTATTACAGACATTTTGGACAGCACATCAGTCCTATTTTCAAGGGTCAGAATTTTTTCCTTGGACATCTTGGCCTTTGCAGATGGTTCTGACACACTGTCCTGAAAGGCCAATAATAAACCTGTAAGTGACACTACAGGCGTCTTTCCTTCCTCAGGAAGTAAAGAATTATCAGTAATTTTAGTGTTAATTTTTCCACAGTAAGCCGTAACATTTTGAAAGATAAGGAACTTGACGAAGGAAATCTAAAGGTCTGTACTTTACCTCATTTGTTACTTCAAACTTCTTCTCATATGCATTTTGACTCTCCCCCAATCCTTCTACTTTATCACTCGTTTGATCCGCATAGAAAACAGAACACCGGCAAATATCCTGCACATACACATGGAAAAAAATTCTAAGTGCCTCAGCATGTTGCACCAGTAATATCAAAATAGAAAACTGGGTATGATCCTCAGCCAGCTATGAAAAGTCCATTTTAATATTAGCTTACACTCTCCTTCTAAACCTTCAAAGTTTTGTGTTAGAAGAGGTCTCATGCCAAAACTTGTACACATTTCTTTGTTCAACATTTTATCTCCATGCTTAACTCATCCTAACTTCCTATAACAAGACAACACTAAAAATATATGATGAGTTGAAATTCCTTCTTATGTAATATCTCCCTCTCCCATGAATTGTTTAATGTATATTAAAATTATACATTTACTTCAGCATGTGGCTTCCAAATCCTTTCAAAAGAAATCACAAATTGTCAAGTAATGATCTTCTTTTGGGTTTTTGGGCTGTGTACCTCCACCTAATGCAGAAACCCACAAAAAGAATGTCTTATAATCAGTAACTCCCATAAAACTTGAAAACTTATATCATAACCCATTTTTGAAGCAACTCATTTTGTGGGTTTTCTTACAGTTTTCAGAATGGCCGCATGTTGATATACTATTATCGACAAAGAATACCTAAGTTTCTATGACTCATACAATTGTGGTTGTATTGCATCTTGGCATGATATTCTTCTAAAATTGCAGCAGCTAGTTTTGTTACCCTGTTTATTAATACTGTACATACAGGGCCAATAATAGAGTCCTTTGACTGGTATTAATTTTTTAAAATACACTTCAGGAACATAAAGTACAATGATTTTCTCTGCTTGTGTTAGTTATAATCAATAAATTATTTGAAGCTTTCATGATGACTGTATGCAATGATGTCTTCTTGGGTAATCAGCCGAACAATGCTATTATTTTTCCATAAATCATGCTTCAACTTGCACATCCAGGAGACCTGGTTTTCCCAGATACCAGGAAGTTTGAAAATAGTCTATGGTGTTGGCCCATAGGGTCGGTGATAGAAGGAAAACCACTAGACAGCAAATTTAATGAATGAGAAGCAGTTACAAATAAAATTAGGTTTATATCATCCTGGTAATCCTAATTTTTTTTTTTTTACACACTTGAAGTAATTTACTTTTCCATGTACATTGGCAGTATTATTATTTTCTTTATTTAAATTTACACCAATTATATTAAATTCTTTACATGGAAGATATTTAGGTAAGAAGTAATGACACAGCACTATTATGGTAATTGGATTAGTTCCAATCAAAAAAAATGTTCTTAATAATGAAATGATACCCTTTAATCATATTTTACTAAATTAACAGACACTGAATTCAAAATTCTCAGCATTGAATGTGTAACCAGTTCTTGTGAGGAGGTAAGAGTTAATTGTAAAAGTTCATTACTATGCTATTTTAATACTTACATCAATAATCTTAGCAACAAATGTGTAGGAACCCTCAACATCTGGCCAAGCAAGCTGCTTCCAAAATATTTTTATCTGTAAAATAAAAACAGTTATTGTCTCAGTTTCTATAATGAAGTAAAACTGTTCAGATATTGAATAAATATAATGAAATAAACATAGTTTAAGGTAAGGTGGTGGCTGCTAAAAGCAGTTTCTATGTAAATACTAAACAGAATTACAACTCTTGACTTTCCAACTAGCTGTGAGTTTTGAGATTTTTGCTGCAGTGGAGCTGAGATTCCATTATTCTGATACAGGACATTGTATCACTGGGTGGCTGGATCATGGCCTTTCAGGGTAACATGCTGTCCTCATCCTCAAATGTCATTCATTCATTCATTCACTTTATTTTCCATATATACATATGCAGGTAAAGTACCAAGGATGTGGAAATTGTCAAAGTAGTTGTATAAATATCTGTTAAAAATACAGATGTCAAATGCTTAAATATAATTATAATATAATGGTGATATAGTTATTAACAATTATAACATCAGAACAATTACAATTAAATTGTGTGAGTTGTTACTAGTATCGTACACTATTAACAGGGTTAAAATAATGTATCAGTGAATCAGCCTCTTAAGGTTTATATTTTTCTTTCTTCCTTATATTCATAATATTCATTCATTGAGTAGGAAGAATGATGATATAAAAACCTCTTCAATGTGGATTTAAAATATTTATGATCATTAGTCAAAGCTTTAATATATTGAGGAAGGTGGTTAAGAACTTTTATACTTGATATATAAGCTCCTTTATTGAATTTTGATATGTTAGCTATTGGACTGTGTAAATTATTGTTATTCCTAGTTTTGTATTTATGAATTTCAGTATTTGTATCAAATAGGTTTTTATTATTAATTGTGTATAAAACTAATGAATATATGTACTGAGAATATAACGTCATTATTTCCATACTCTTGAAAACTTCCCTGCAAGAATCTCTAGGTCTAGTGTTAGTTATAATTCTGATAATTTTCTTTTGGAGTATAAATACTTCGTTGGCGTAGGAGGAGCTACCCCAAGCAATTATACCATAGCTTAATAGAGTGTATATGAGTGAAATAGATTACTCTTAGTGTGTCTATTGTTACTGTATGTTTTATGTTCCTCAGTGCATAGCATGCAGTGCACATTTTGTTAAGTACCTATTCTATGTGTTGTTTCCAGGATAAGATGTCATCCATAGTTAATCCAAGAAATTTAATCTCAGAGGCGCTGGTTAAACATTCCTGATCGTATTTAATTTGTGTATTAACATTATAATAATTCTTAGTTCTAAATTCTAAGTACTGAGTTTTATTAAGATTTAAAGTAAGTAAATTGACTTTAAACCAGGTGTTTATATCTTGGAACGTTTGATTAGTGTTTACATTAAAGTCCCTTCGGTTTGTGCCTGTAATTATAATGCTGGTATCATCTGCAAAGAGTACCATATTATCATTGTTTACTATTGTGGGTAGATCATTTATGTAAATTAGGAAGAACAAAGGGCCAAGAATTGAACCTTGTGGAACATCACATTTTAACAATTCCCATTTGGACGAATTGTTATTATTGGTTATATTATTCAGTGTCAAAATTTTCAACAAGTATTCTTCTTGGGCATTTCAACACTTGAAAATGAGGACAGTACATTTCCTCAAAACTCTTGGGTCCAATTACTCAGTGACACAACGCCATATCCCAGGAGAATGGAATAGTCCCTGTGTACTGTCTGTTTGTAATTGTGTTTACCCATGCAGAAATGTAACCCATATCTTCATGAAGCATTTTGACTCTCCTGCCTTCTACTTCAAATCATAAATATTGTACCTGGTAAAAAATGGCAAGTGTATCAACCGCTGATGAACTGTATTTGACACTACTGTCCACTGGCACAAGATGGTCTATTTCCACAGCCTTTTTTATCCTCTGGAGGGCTTTGTACAGTGCAATATCTAGCCACTGAGCCACCCCTGCATAGAACCACAGGTGAAATTTGTGGATGAGGAACATATCGGAGTCTGCTGGACACAAGCCAGTTCCCAGCCTGTCAATATTAAAAATCAAGCACAGAATGATTTACAATATACAGATTCCTTACATGCCATTGTCATGAAAAATGACTGGAAATTCAAGCAATAACAAAGTGGAAAGATGCACATGTGAAATGTCCAAGCCTTGTGTGTATATGAATGTACACACACACACACACAAATATGCAAATAAATAAATAAACACAAGTATATGGATCCTTTCTCTAAAATGCTCTTACATCTTGATGTGGTGAGTAGGATCTTCATGCTGCCCTAAGAATTTTTATATTCATTGTCATAGGGGTTGGAAGATTTGAAGAAGTCTGAGATAAATTGCACTTGAAATAAGGATTGTGTATAAATGAAGTGTTCTTGAGCAGTTGTCTTTTTTAAACATAAATGTTTACACAGGTAATTACTCAAGGTGATTTCATTGCATATTTAGTTGGTGACAAACCTTCCAACAATATAAAGATGAAATTCAGTTCACTTTGAAAGCTTTCTGTGTCAGTATGTGAACAAATCAATATTCATACACATTCCTTCACAACTAATAATGAAAATTAGAATATGTCATCTGTTGCTTATGCCATTAATTGTAGGTGACATACCATACATGTATGAAGGTACATTTATGCGATTTTTTAATAACCATTTCATTGTATCACAACATATGCTACATATAAAATAACTAAATAACTAAGTGCATGGAACTAATATTCACTGCTATTTAAGAAATTCTGTGCATTTTATGAAAACTGAAAGTTCATTAACAAGTTCACAGAGTCCCGCCTCTTTTCTATATTCTGAGCCAGATGAGGCAAGTCCACCCCTCCCATCCAGTTAGTTTAAGATGTATTTTAATATTATGCTCCCATATGCACCTACATCTTCTATGTAGTCTCTTTTACTTGTTGAGGTTTTCCCATAAAAACTCTTTATGAAACAAACAGAAATGTTGTTTCTCCTCATTATGCAATGTGTATAAAATATTTGTCTATCCAACTACACAACTTTTATCATTTTACTAAGGTTGCAATGTGTATTTAATTGCCTTCAAGTGAAATGGCAAACACAAATAACTGAAATATTTTAAAGTACCAATCAGTTTAAAGTACTGTTATAATAAATATTATCAATACATCAGTTCACACAGACAGCACTGCTGGTACTGAATATAGATAACGTTCTCTCTCCCTCCTTCCAAGTCCTCCAATAAGTGTACCACAACATGCATTATATAAACACTGCATAATTATATTGTATTAGAAAAATAAGTTAAGATGTGAAAAGGTTAAAGCAGTTAGTTTCTAAATGCATTGGAATTGTATTACATACTCTCTGCTGCTTATGTCTTGTTCAGTAGAAACATTTTTCTTTGAATTTATTCTTGTGTGATTTACTGATGACTAGTTACTGTGTGTCTTATCTAACCAAGATTTTGAACAGAATATTTAACTGAAGATTAAATCTATTGCACAGGGTACCTGATGTCTCTCCTACACACACTTCCCAGCATCAACTTATTTAGAAAACAACTAAAAATTTCGCACTCTTGCATTGTTATGTCATTCATTTTATTGTAAAGGTTTAAAATTTGTGTTTCTTGGCTGCACCAGTTTATCATTTTCTTCTGACACCCTGTCTGATTCTTCTTTATCTCTGTCTGTTTCAAATAATATTGTGCTTAGCTAGTGTTCCATGTAAGTGATATCAATTTTATAAGATCATGCTGCACACAGAATACTTATATGGAAGAATTACCCCACACACATCATTCTGATACATTACACTCTTCTGTGTGTAACACCAAGGTGAATCAAAGGTGCCCCACATTTGAAATATTTTAGGTCTTTCAGTCTGCATTTGCCTAATAGGCTAATATGTGCTATCAAGTTGTGGCTCATTAACATTCTTCAGGAAATGAAAGACAAGCATATTTCTTGATTGCTCAAAATACAGTGAAATCCCCATTTAAGGTTTTTTTTGGCAGGGGGAGGGGGGAGTAGTGGATTAGAAAACGAACTCAGAAAAGTTCTCAATGGAAAATTCTTAATACTGGGAATATTTTCTTTGAAACACTGAAACTGAATATTAACTCACAGAAAATGTTAAGCTGAGAAACACATTTGGTGGCCTGCTGTGTAATTCTTTTCTTATATCATATCATTTATTTTCCTTCTGTAGATCCGTACAGGATTACATAATCCATATGCATATGGAAATCGTCATATTTGTTGGGATTAAGGGGTGACATCAGCACAAGTGTGTACAATAGTCACATTGTTATTTAGTATAATAAATATAATAAAATAGGACAGATCCTCAAAGTCGTGGATAATATAGGATCCAGAATATTATTATGTGAAATCCACTTACACTGCAAATCGCTGCACAATTAGATAGAGCTCGAACAGTGTTGTGCCCATCAACAAAGGGTCATTGTCGTAAATGCCATCTGCTTCTGTGTTATTAAAATTAAGTGGTTTCAAAGATTTGCACACTTCTGTTACCACTGGTTCAACCAACTCTGCAATCTGTAAAGAAATTACATCAATTTGTTTTCAGCGGTGAATTGGGTAAACTGTTTTCACATTATCAATTTCACTTTACAAAACAGAAAACAAAACTTACTTTGGTTTCATATAATTTGTAGAGTGTTTTGGCATAAGGAAAATTGAAAGATCTGAAAAAGAAAATCCATTTGTTCAGTTCCTAACATAGTATATTAACAGCATATCCATCCTTCAAAAATAATAAAATTTTGACTTGTTTTGTTGTCACCATCCAACGAGACACCTTGACTAAGACAGGTGTTGTAGAGATCATACTCAAGTTTTCATGGAATAAAGTTCATATCTATTTAAGTAAAATTAGGACATCTGCACTTTAAGTGATGCATATTGGTTTTATTTGCATACTGCAGTGTTTTAATAATAATAATAAATGGAGTAATTGAAGAACTTTTAGAAGAGGATGAAATGAATATAACAGATATAAACAACCTGATATACGCTGCAGCCACAATTATGACACAAACAATGAATGAGCCTAATAAAAAAAGCAAAAGTAGAAGAGATGTTAAGTTTTGGAAAATAAGAATGCAGAAACAGATAAGCAACTGGAGAAAAGAGTTATCAATAATAGCTGAAACTGGAACAGGCTCTGATAATGTAAAGCTTAGTAGGAAAAAGAGGAAGATTTTTAAAAAATATAGAGTGACAAATGCTAGGGAAGTTGCACAGTTGACAGAAACATTGAAGCAGAAAGTGCAAGCAAAAGCCCAAAGAATTAGAAGGTATGAAAA
>Ga0123354_10007538_pt1 | contig 16397 bp, 12 predicted proteins | sample TergutLab28metaG_2_FD_97872 | JGI IMG/M metagenome (GOLD analysis project Ga0123354, IMG submission 97872) | Labiotermes labralis P4 segment gut microbial communities from Petit-Saut dam, French Guiana - Lab288 P4 | ecosystem: Host-associated > Arthropoda: Insects > Digestive system > Gut ...
AGGCTGAGTGGACCCCGTTCCAGACCCACTACTACTCAGAAAATCTGGTAGCGCCGAGGATCGAACCCGGGACCTCTGTATCTGTAGCCAGAAACTCTGACCACTAGACCACAGAGGCGGTCAGCTATAATACAACACAAAGTAATTAATTATTTTTCCTTGTATTTTGATGAATGATAAAAGATAAATACTATGGATCTCAATGACACACTGTTCCACCTTACATATGGATTTTCTGGAACACTCTCCAGTTTTGAGAATTCTGATGACGCACCATTATATTACCACCACTCAGACCACAATTAAAGTCACAGATGACTGTGACAACTTATGCTACATTTGTTTCGATATTCGTTGAATATTTTAGTCAAACACGAATGCGGACAGAACCTACCTCTCTATTATGTGTCCACTTATACACTTGGCAACAGTAATGGATCTAAAGAGTGGAAAGCTGTGATCCGAACACATTCAAAGGACCCATGTAGAAAAATACTGGGAACGTATATAACATTCTTTTGGAGATTTCCAACGTAAAAGCCATGCAGGGGAGAATGTTGGTATTGCTCAGAGATAAAAAGAACAGTAGACCATCAAGAATTAGAAATTGAAAAAAAAGAATTTCCATTGAAGTTCTGCAAAGCGCCCAACAGAGTGATTTTGTGACCAGGGTGATGGATATTCAACTATTATAATAGCAGAGAATGTCTGACTGCTTCAGCATCTTCCAATGCCAGTTCAGAGATGAATCTGCACAATGACGTTACATAGTTCAATAGAAGAGGTACTTAGGTTATTTATAGCCAGTCCCATAACGAATACAATAAAAGCAATAGCAAATTGCTTTCACAGAATAAACTTCCCGTGTGCAGTTTAACAATGACTTCGGCTACATTCGATATCGGTTGGATGCTTCATTCTGGAATTCACGGTATGTCAAGGGCGTGACGTCATTACAATGTTCCTGTTTCATCTATGCTGCTTTGTGCTCTACATACTCTGATAATTTTATGCGTATGACGTCAACTTGTTTAGAGGTGAAACAATGGGACAGTCGGGCGCTGGGCTTCACTTGTAGCCGTGCGTTCAAATCACTACCTGTACTCCTGCCGCAGCAACATTACTTCTCTGGTCATATTTTGGAATTAAGTAACTAAACCAAACGTAGTGGCGTTACTTGAAGGCCGATATCGAAGTCCGCCGTTGTATCCGATGCTCTACCAGTACTAGTCATTTCACAGCCTATCACCACAGCATCACAAGTCACATTTTCCTATAGCTTAATAACGCTGCGGTGTGGGTTAGCATTCTTGTTTTGTGTTTGAAATAACGATAATGAAGCTGGAAAACTATACCGACTGGTTGACCTCAAGTACTCCACATGTTTTATTCAAAGAGGGCACTTTTGATTTGTCTAAACAACACTGATGACGGTCTGTCCATCTTAATAGGCGTTTTGTATCGTCTGCTTTTGAACAGCACTACAAACATTCTAAGAACTGATCATCTTCCAGCCCCACCGCTCTAGTCTCTGCCTATCCCATAACGTTCAGACTGGGGCATGGGCGCACGTAATGGGGGAAAGCGGAGTTACCCACATAGAACATCAAATGGGGGAGGGGGAGAAGATAAATATATAACATGAAGAACATGATATGGAAAGAAAAGTGCCTGATTGTTGATAGTTTTATATTAATATAAAGCTATCGTCGATCTCAGAATCAATAATGCCTTCGTAAACAGAAAACTCGTCCATAAAAAAGTGCAGAATTCTCTGATTAATTAATAAGAAATATACACTACTCTGTAACACTGTAATATAGCTTACACATTTAACATTAATAACTGTACATTACAGTTTATCCGTAAGAAAGTATCTGTATTGAGCCGTAATCAAATTGAAACCGACAGTATGTATAACCTCTTTTATTAATATGCATGTTTTACTATATTGTAATACGAGAGCACCGATTGAACTTACCTTCTTTTGTAGTGGTGTAGGTGTTGTCAGGGTCAACCTGTGAAGAACAAGAAGATATTAGAGACACTGTAGTTCTAGATCCATGCACAGCAGGCATAACGTCATTGTTTATTACACAAGAACGATTTGGCGACAGGATCAGTATCACAACCATTCAGCCACTCATACGATGCACTGCGCCAATCAGGCACACACAGGCACTTCAGATTCTGTATCACACTACACACCTACATTTATTTTATCAACATTTTGCACATCTTATAAAGTTCAATTCACTCTTAAGCCCGTTTGGTTATGTGTCAAATACATAGGTGCCATTTACTATGTTATTAAGTCACTATTTCCTTGTATAATTTCTCTCATAAGTAACAGCTATTTTCTCCCTAGAAACCAAGAACGGGTTCTTCTGAGCAACAGGGATGTTGTGTACATCGGTTGAATGTTTTCGTACATTATTGAGACGACTGTGCCATTCCATGAACCTAAATTCACTGCCTTGCTTTCTGTTCACAAATATACTGCTATAGAGCTGTTCATTTTCATATCTACTCTACACACACAAACATTAAATTAAACGTGAAGTTGAATTCTGAATATTTTAAACGCACGGACATATCACACGCAAGTCACTATATAGAAAAATACTTCCCCGCAAGGAAAGCCTTAAAAATATTAATAACTGTCAAAAGTACACCGTGTATGTGAAAAACTCGCAGAAAATTTTAGTAGAGGGCGACAAAAACTCCTGAACAGTCCGGTTCGCAGCGAAATGAAATACAATTGCCTTACTGCATACTCCCACTGATGCTATGAGAGAAGATTACTAAAGAATGGAGCGACCGTGGTGAAATCTACCGGCGAGTTTAGCCGTCTCTTTAATTAATGCATTTTCTCTCTTGCTCTCAGGCCCTTTCCTCTCATTCCTCATTCTAATGGAACATACGTAAATACATGTGCACCTACCTGAGACGAAATGTGTAAAATTAAAGCGAGGTTCATTAAATACTAGCCGATATCAAACGCGTGTAATTACAATAAGTGGGAATTTTTTGTGTTACAGGACGACCAAATGTTTCCCTTTTAAGAGGCACTATTTTCATAGTGCATAAAATTAACGCGCATGTGGAAGTGTGGCTGTAAATCCTGTCGTTTTGTCTCCTAAATTACTTGACGGATTTCGATAATATTTGGTATTTAGTCGTACATAAAATATTATAAGGAATTTTAGTTTGGTATGTACCCCTTCGATGTAACTCCTGTTCTATACACAACATAAATCGAATTATTTCGGTTTAATCCAATAACAACTAAATCATTGTAGGAAATATAGAAGTATTTTAGATCTGCATCGATATTTTAGGTGCTGACGACGGTATTTATACAAATTATCCTTGTTCTGTGATGTGAGGCCGTGTAGTTTGGTCGAAATGAACGAACGTTCGGAGAAACCTACTGGTTCTATAGACAGTCTACACTAAAGACCTTCCTCCAAAACGCTGATACCTTGCCGTATGGCTACAGACGTGACATCCCAAAGATAGTAATTGTGAAGGAATGCAGCCTCCGTTAGAAACATTATTGGATGTGGTGATTTCTCAATGCAATGCGAAGGAAAATGATTATTGAATTCAGGCAGTGTGAAATCTATGTAGCCATTACATTTCCAACAGCGAGTATTCACCCGCGTCAATTAGCCTACATTGGTATCTGAAAGAATAGGCATAAGTACCAGTGTAGCACAGTGCAGCAGATAACTTAAGTAAATACGCACATTTCAGAAGGGAGGAAAATTTTCAGCCTGTGTAGTGTAACAAGTTACTTGTCTCCAGCAGTGTGAGTTTCACTCTCTAAATGTACCTTTCTTTCTTATCTTACGGCACGCTGAAATCTTTAGGTCTCTGTCCATTTTTTTTAAATTTTCATAGACATTACTGTTAATTTATGACATTAGACAGTTGGCCTACACAATCTTTGCAATTTGTATATCCTTAAAATTAATAACTCCTGATACTTTTGTAAGATACAGAGAAAAAAAATTACATATGACGTTTTGTTTGCTAGCAGTAAATAATTAATTATTCCATTTACCAGTAGGACATTTGGTATGTAGTTTAGACATCCGTAAAGTAGACTTCTATAAATATGTATGCATTTCCTTTACATAAAAATTACAAAAGTGGTGACAGAGTAACGTTCTGTGTTTGCATTAGCGACTTTTGCAATACAGAGAGCCTGGACTGGCGTGTGAGTGTGTGAGTGAGTTGTGTGTGTGTGAGTGTGTTTGTGTGTGTGAGTGTGAGAGTGTGTGTGTGTGTGTGAGTGAGTGTGTGTTTGTGTGTGTGCGTGAGTCTGTTTGTGTGTGTGAGTGAGTTGTGTGTGTGTGAGTGTGATTGTGTAAGAGTGTGTGTGTGTGTGAGTGTGTGTTTGTGTGCGTGCGAGTGTGTTTGTGTGTGTGAGTGTGTTTGTGTGTGTGAGTGTGTTTGTGTGTGTAAGTGTGTTTGTGTATGTAAGTGCGTGATTGCGTGTGCGTGAGTGAGTGTGTGTTAGTGAGTGAGTGTGTGAAAGTGTGTGTGTGAGTGAGAATGTGTGATTGTGTGTGAGAGAGAGTGTGTGTGTGAGTGTGAGTGAGTGTGTGTTATTGTGTGAGTGTGTGAGAGTGAGTGTGTGTGTGTAAGTGAGTGTGTGTGAGTGAGTTGTGTGTGTGTGAGTGTGTTTGTGTGTGATTGTGTGAGAGTGTGTGTGAGTGTGTGTTTGTGTGTGTGTGAGTGTGTTTGTGTATGTGAGTGTGTGTGTGAGTGAGTGTGTGTTAGTGAGTGAGTGTGTGAAAGTGTGTGTGTGAGTGAGTGAATGAGTGTGTTTGTGTGTGTGAGAGTGCGTGATTGTGTGAGAGTGCGTGATTGTGTGAGAGTGCGTGATTGTGTGAGAGTGCGTGTGAGTGAGTGTGTGTTATTGTGTGAGTGTGTTTGTGTGTGTGATTGTGTGAGAGTGAGTGTGTGTGTAAGTGAGTGTGTGTGTGAGTGAGTGTGTGTGTGTGTGTGAGAGAGTGTGTGTGTGAGTGATTGTGTGTGTGTGTGTTAGTGTGTGTGTGAGTGAGTGTGTGTTAGTGTGTGTGTGAGTGAGTGTGTGTGATTGTGTGTTGTGTGTGTGTGTGTGTGTGGACTTCGGACGGTTTGGTAACTTTTAAATTTAGCACTGTAAAGAATTCGGGAAGAAGCGGTCGTGGCCGAAACTGAACATTTAGACATTTATCTGGAGAGTTTGACCGTAACCACGATAGAATTCTTCCGTCAGGATAGTCACTATCACGCTGAAATTCAAACTAGGCATGTCTCGGATACAGGGCTAGAGTGTTAATCCTGTATCAACCTGCTTGTTGAAAAAAGTTTTCACGTCTTTAGAAACAGGTCACTAATTCCATTGAACAGAGTCATTCTTGAAAAGCTAATGTTTCTCCACCAAAATTCTCTCTGCATTTTTCTTCTCCCCCATACGTGCCACATGCTCCATCCATGTTCTCCTTGATTTCATCACCCATGTAATGTTTGGCAAGGAGTCGCAATCATGAAAAACAAACAGACCATGTGCTTTTATAATTATTGAATGCTATCATTTCCATGCAGTAAGAATCACAAATTTCAAGGTCTTCTCGTGTCCCGAATAATTTCCTTGTTCCAGAAATATAAAATTGGAAGTAAATGTAATTTCAATACTTTCCACAGATTAAGAATTATTGCTCCAAGCCTGTGTTCGTTAACAAAGTTTGGCGATAAATTTAGATGAAGGAATGAAATAAACAGGTTTGTATAGGTCATTAGACTTTTGTTTGGTTATGTGATAAATATACGAACATAAATATCATCAGGTACGAATAGGAAGAGAGATGTCGAAATTGTTAAAGGGAAAATGCGTGCCTGACATTAAGGCGCCCGGGGGCTGCACATAAGGCTACTGGACGATATCCACAGCCAGAACACATGTTCATTTGCACGCCATTAAAGTATGTGAGTTTAGTGGAGATACAGCTCCACTCATTCTTAAACTCGGCACTGGATACAGGTGAGTGGTAAACCTCACGCTCCTGTAGTTTTAGCCCTGGGGAACGAACCGCTCTGCCTGGATACCCGTTGAAGTGCAGTTAAATTCTTAATTGCTTCAGCTTCGTCCGTGACGGTAATATAACTCATTATTAAAGGCATTACTTTCTTCTGAAACATGCAGCAGGTTAAGCCATATCCATGACAGACATGGGACACACTTCAGCGTCTACGCGTATATCGCAAGTGAGCCTCTTACACGCGAAGCACTGCACTGAAATCATAGACCAAATACCGACAGTCTGGACTCAGAATTTCTGTGGTTTTTATCAGTCTTTCAGTCAAATTCCAGGACACTTCAAAATGGCCACGGCCGGTTCCTTCCCAATCCTGTCCGTTCCGCTGGCTACCAATCACCCTATCGTTCAACGCAATAGAGTCTCAGCTGTTGGATTCGGGGTTGAAGAAACCCCATATAAATCTGCGGCATGAGGTAAACGAGGGGCATTATAGACAAAGACTACCTCCGCGATCTTCTATAATTATGAGGGAGAAAGAAATGTTTTCATTGTCGCCATTTGATGGCCCTAGTAATCAGTTGAGTATTCTGTAGTAATTTAGTAAAATAACGCTAGATGGACATACCTTCGTTTTCACAGATAACGTCTGAAAAATCACAAATGACTTCATCATAAAGCAGCTTTACGAGTTTCGTGTTGCGTGAGCCAGCGTCTGGTGTTACTAAACTCCTATTCCACGCAGTAATTTGATAGGGATTTACTGTGTCCAGTAATGAAATCTGTACTTTATGGTGTGGGTGTCAGGCACTTGTAGAACAAAGAGATGTGATCAGTTCCGCTTGTATGTGGCCAGGGGCGGGGTCAGATAGTCACACACCTGAATGCTAAATAAAGAAGAGGAAATCGCTGTTCTGTGAACCGCTCTACTGGGAATTCATTTCCCACGAGGTCCTCGCTATTAATTTACCAGTCGATGAAATGGTTTATTTTCAGTGCGTCGTCGTTCGAATAAGGTGTATGCACTCCTTACTCATTAGAACCAATCTAGATGGTACTTAATACAAATTACGAAGATGTGTTCATTAACTAAATAGTTTTGTAAAGGAAAATATGTCTCGAACATTGCTTAAACCACTCAGCCTTTCGAGGAGTTTTGAACGTTAAAGAAGAGTTGCCTTAATGTGTAAAGGTACAGCTGTTTGAAATTCAAGGATTAAACATGTCCGTATTCTGTGAAAGGTTTACCAACGTTTTAGAGAAACCTGCTATTCCATCACCACAACCAAGCAGATGTTTGTTTTCATTGCCGTAAGAACCTGCAATTTCGCACAGTAACCTTAATTACCAGTCACAGAGTGCACCATAATTTCGTTTACTGCTTCCAACCAATATCATACCACGTCAATATATTTCTTACACACACACACACACACACATACACACACAAAGAACCACTATCCTCCCTTCGCTAAAATTAGTTATCCCCACATCCAGGCAGGATGATGGTTAGTGCTGTTGACACTGCCATGCTCGAAGCAGAGAGAGAGAGCTGACGAAACATACATCATGTACTTACAACGTCGAGGGTCGCGTTGGCTGGCGGACCTGATTCATAGTGACGGGCAGACAGGACCGTGTGGCCCACCAGCGGGTTCCCTGCGACCTCTGTCGTCATCCTTGACACATTCCAGTGACTTACTCACACCTGTAACCATGACCAGCAAGTGCACGAGATGTTGAATACCGCATTGACAATTGAGAAAACAAGTTAACACTTTGGTCGGAAAATCGGAAGGCGAGAAGCAGTTTCGGAACATAACAATCAATATACAGGAGGATTATTATTGCTTGTTTTTTTTCGACGAAAATATCCTTTCCACAGCACCACGTAGTTCTTTGACAATGGTGTAATATGCGAAACATCATTAATGTGATTCAATTAGCACACCAACTAATGCACATTACATAAAATTTATTGTATTAAAACATTTAAAATGGCTCCAACATATTTCGATCCTAAGATCATCTTCAGGGAGCTACACTGTTCCTCGCTAAAGTTACATTTTTAAAAATTAATTATCACGATTGCTGTGCATTTGTCGGCCTTTACTCTTGTTAGATTGTTGTTTTGGAGGATATTTTTTAATTCGTTTATATTATATTGATATCTTTTGTATAGTGTGTTGTGTCTATAAGTCGCCATGATGTGTTTGATTTGCTTGGCTGCTAGGTAACGATAAGTGTTTTGTATTTTGGGTTCTAAATGTCTTATAACACTTTCCGTGTCTGTTATTAACTCATTGATGTATTGTTTGGATTCTTGTTCTATTGCATAGCTGGGGCCTAGGGACAAGGTTTGAATTTGCTCTTTTGTAAATTTTAAGTTAGTTAGATTGATTAGCAGTGATTGGAATTTAGAGGCATTCTTGTTATTATCATGTTTAGTGCTTGTTTGATTTGTTAAAGCAACTAACTTTTTGTTGAGCTTTTGGTATAAATTGTCCATAAGCCAACTTATTTGTGTATGCTGCTACATACCGTTATATTGATGTGCACCTTCCAGATGTAAATAAAAATGTGACTTTAGCAAGGAACAGTGTAGCTACCTGATGTTGATCTTAGGATCGAAACATGTTGGAGCGATTTTAAATGTTTTAATGTAAAAAAAATTATGTGTGTGCATTAGTTGGATGTGCTAATTAAATGTCTGTACGAAAATGCACGGTGCAACGATAAAGATGATCACGAATGTGATTTTGAATATTTCTATCGTCACAACCTACAAAAAATACTACACAGCGTTTCAAAAGCACACTGCTTTCATCTTAGAGTAAAGTTACAATCTAAATTTTCAACTTATTTTTAAGATTTCAGCTTCACCTGAAGATGCAAGCTGTATGCCTTTGAAAATTTGTGTGTTTAATATTCTGTGAAGATGGAAATATTCGAAAATCATATCAGTGATATTCCATAATACAGCTTATGGCGGGGCTAATAAAAGGAACACTGCGCCATAAAAAAATATAAGCAATTTTGTATTTTTCCAGAATTTACCTGGAGTGACTGGGAAATACTATAAAAAATACAAAAATGTTTGTGCATCTAGAAGCAAACTAAGAGCCAGTCAGGTACAGTACAGGGCACGGATGCTAGCCACTCGAAAGTAAGGTTAGGCGTCACGGGAACAGCAAAATTTTCTCAGAGCAAGGCGTATAGGGCGCAATGCCGTAGGGTGCATCCTATTATTTGCTTATCCGTAACAGGGTTTTGTGTCCGCTGTGATGAAATTTCGAGTGTCGTAAAAGAAGAGACTGTCGCACTGAAGGATATAACTCATTTTTTTGTCCACAATAGAGTATTGCGGGTTCTTACAGCCTTGTGAACCGAACATGTGTAAACATTCCATCACCACGACAATATTCGACATTTCCAGGTAGCCTTTAAGTTGCGTAAGGCCTGTCCAAATGTGAAATTTCTTTTCCATTTGCACTACCCCCATCGCTGAATCCTAAGACACAGCGCCATGAGGCCCTCGAATCTCGCAAAATTAAATTACTTCCCTTTACACAATTAACCGATCGGTTTTTGTCACGGAAAGGGTATGTGTTTACTGCGCCGTACGAACTGAGTCTTTAACTATTACTCAGGTTAATTTCATTCTTCGTATGTTTAAAATATATGACGAGAATATTAAGTCCTTTATTTGTCCAACTAATGCACACAAATTATTATAAAATTATTGAACAGTTAAAATCATTTAAAATTATAATAGTTGCTCCAACATGTTTCGGTTTACATAAACCATCATCAGGGAGCTATCAGCCTGTGCTTCGCTAAAGTTACAATTTTGACTTGGGTTACATATCGTTATTTGAAGTTATCGGTATTGTGGCTGCATATGCAGCCACAATACCGATATGTAACCGAAGTCAACATTGTAACTTTAGCGAAGCACAGGCTGAGAATTCCCTGATGATGTTTATCTTAGTAATTAACCAACTTTATGCACAAAGGTTTTGTTTCACAACAAGTATATATCGTAGCCTCTACATGTTTCGAGCATATGTGCTCATCATCAGGAGGTCAAAATTGCATTACACAGCCTCTGGTATCAACACACCTATAGGTGGCCGTGCTCGAAACATGTAGAGGCTACGAAATAAACTTATTGTGAAACAAATATTTTGTGCATCAAGTTGGTTAATTACTAAGATAAATATACTGAAATGCACGGTCAGCAAAACATTAAAAAAAATCCGTAATGATGATTTATGTAAACCGAAACATGTTGGAGCAACTATTGTAATTTTAAATGATTTTAGCTGTTTAACAATTTTATAATGATTTGTGTGCATTAGTTGGACAAATAAAGGACTTAATACTATCAACATGCACGGTGCAACTATGAAGATTATATTAAGAGACTCTAAGTCCATATACTTCGTAATTCTCGCCCAAAAACGTCTCATTCGACTGTACATAAGGCCGCGTCGCGACTTGAACATTCTGCGACATTTTGAAGGCATAATACTGTAACAGGGATTCCCTGGCGTGGACGGTGTTACTGTAACATTCGCTGTGTGCGTTGCACTGCTCAGGCTGATCCACCCCGCTGTCGGTTTTCCAACGCGCGTCAAAGGATATTACGTTACGCCGCTGGAGACATTTCTTACGTGTTTCATGCTCGCTGCTATCTTCGCGTTGAGCTGCGAGTCGCGAGACATCTTCCCATCTTGAGCAGCTAACAAGTGGCAGGTCAGAGCGCGGAGCCCTTCGCCAGAATGCGCTCCATCTTGACCGAAACTGAACCTTGGGGCGAGCAGAAACCGCGCGGTTACGTTACGTTCTTACGCTGCGATAGAATGCCAAAATCTGAACGCGGCCTAAGATGTACAGTTGAAGAACGTTTTTAGATAAACTCAGGAACGATAAATTCTTTAATCAGGTCGTTGTACATCAGCTGTGTAGGCTTACGTGTTTGCTTTTGATGTACAAGCTAATATCGTGTAAATATATATTGCTGGCTAAGCCACACGTACGGTGATTTTCTCTTCTCTTCAGTCTCTGTGATACTCAAACGCCGTTACTACCACAAGCTTTTTAACGCCTTGTTTGTTTGGCATCTTCTCCTACGCCGGTGTAATGCGTGTATTCTAAGCAATTTTCCGCAGGGGTTGAATTGTAATCTTTGTTGTAGCAGACGCACGTACAGGAGGCGTTTGTATGCTGCAACACTTATTTTAAACATGTCATCGCGGTTAACCTCATATCAGTCTGCCTGTCCGCTCGCATGTAATTGCTGTGCATTTGCTGAGTGGATCTCAGTGAGACAGTCCTTCCTCCAACACTGTCCGCACTGAACTGTTTACATGATTGTCTGAATGTGTCTTATATTGTTTGCATGAAGAGGAAAAAAATATAATTTTTTTTTAAATCGTTGTTGCTTCTATGTCCATTTGGTATTGGACAGTTTTAAGAAACGTTTTTTCTTTTTGGGAGAATTCATTTTGGTTCATATTGGCCCAACGTATACTCGGCGTTGACCTTTACCTTTATACCCCCTGATTTCTTAGCAGAGATGCAGATAAACGCGTTTCGACTTCTTTGAGGCTCATTTTTCGAACTGTTGAATGCAACACAAAAATTACGGAATATTTTTGAAACGTTTAAAGTTGTAATGAATTTTTTATGAAATACCAAAGATTACATTGTCGTAGTTTTAAATCGCTAAGCAGCGTAATACCTGTGCTGTCCAGTTTTTGTTTGTAGCTGAGTTGTGTGGGAGACGTATTAACAGTACATCAGGGGCACTTAGGGGTATAGAACTCCAAATTGTGTGTGTACTCCAAATTGAACTTCAGCCTACATCTTGTAAGTCTACATATTTTATATATGTATTATATATAATTGTTATATCAATATATGCTGTTACCGGTCTCACCCTGTCACGCAAAACTGAGAAATCCTTCTTTCCGGTAGGAGCAAACGCGAGAGCCTTCATGATGGCTGGCACAAGGGACTTAACAGCTTACGGCAAACTACGAACCATCTGTGAGTATGTGATTTATTTGCTCAGGGGAACGTGCAAGCGGTCGGGAGCTAACCAATAGCTTTTAGCCCACAATTCGAATTGCGAAGTAATAATTGCTGGTTTTATTACACATATTAGGTTTTATATGCCTGCTATTATGTTTTATGAATAATCTGGCTACGATTTATGTGCCGGTGGTCGTATTTTTAACTTAGACTTTCAGTGGAGTTTTTAATATCTGTATTTAAATTCCTTAAACTCTATAATAGTCTCCCCTTTTCACAGTTCTATCAGTCTTAAACGTGGGCCGGGGAGCTCAGTCGGTATAGCGGCTGACTACGGGCTGGACGGTCCGGGATCGAATCCCGGTGGGGACGAGATTTTCCGCCCGTCCAGACCGGCCCTGAGGCTCACCCAGTCTCCTGCAAAATCGGTACCGGGTCTTTCCCGGGGGTAATGTGCGGCCGGGGCGTGCTGCTGACCAATCACCCCCTTCTAGTGCCGCGGTCGTGGAAGAGTAGAGCTATACCTCTACCCACCCTCTGGGACACACCGGGCCTGTAACGGGATCACTTTACCTTTTTACCTTTATCAGTCTCAAACAGAAGTCACTCTAGCTTCCAATGCTTTATAGCTTACGCAGCTGACAGAATATCTTTCGGTGAGTTAATGTATGAAGACCACGTCACTATACTGTTTTAACTGCTGTGAGACTTGCAAATTACTCTACCTGACGTAAAGATTTTGACTTGTATTCGAAGTGTAATCGGCTACACACTAGAGGGAAGTGGGGAGGATACCAGCCACAAATAAGATTGTTCGTGGAGTTACTCTTCCGTGAAAATAATCTGATATTTCCTTATAACATGCCATAAACACCTCTTAAATTCTAAAATTCTAACGTGCGGAAAATTTTGCATCCAACCATAGGTCAGCCCTGCATATTTTAAATCAAATTCTAGCTGTGTAACATTTGTATGCAACACGTGAAGAATGTGAACTGATATCTGGTGTGCACTGCGTCACATTCGCTTCAGTCCTCATAAACTTGGTCTGATTGCTATGAGACTTCCTGTTGTGTTACAGCTGCACGTGTTAGTTGCCATCAACAGCGGCGTGCATTTCAATCAGCAAGGCGGTGGAACGACGGAACGTTTTGACGGAACTATTGTGCCGCTTGTTCACTTCAGTCAAATAGACCGTACAATGTCCAGTGGTGGTATAGTGCACAGAGTGATTTATTGTGGGTGTGATAGCAGATGGCCATGGCCTATTTAATTATTAAACCGGAATGTTCGTAGGTGGAGTAAGAAAGCCACTAAAAAACCTTGTCAGGATTTGGCTGTGGGTCGAGAATTTTACTCGGCATCTGCTACACAGAAGCAGAATTATCAGCGTTTACATCGTAACATTCGTTTAAGCACATTTGTTTCTTTTAGGCAGTAACCCTCTAGATAGACGTGACAGGTAGTACGCGTGGAAGACGAAATATTCGTACAAATTTATTACGGTCACTTGAGAGAGCGAAGTTTAGATCACATATAGAAAGGAACTGTGTTAGTGAAGTGGCTAGTGAGAGGGCAGACTGGACTCGACTAGATCAAGATAGAGACTAAAGACTAGTTTCGTCAACGTCGCTCCATAAGAGTGGGAAATTTCTTGTTCAGTTCCGTAAATACGTGTATAAACATTTATTTGGAATACTCGTACATGGATTTATAAGTTTGATGTTTTTCGAAGTATAGAGAAACAATTTATAACTGTATGTAACGTAAAATGTGTAGTTTTGACTGACCTTCTAACAATTTATTTGCACCTGTAATAAGTATTATATGATATATTTGTTAACTGCAGTTGGTTAGCCACCCACTGGCAGTAGTACAGTACACATTTACACACATACCATTCACAGAACGACACAAAAGAAACAATACATAGAACAACACAAACATTTTGGAAGAGTGCGGGTCGTGCCCCATCTTTGCGGGTTTTGCCCTGGCATTTGCCTTACAACTGAGGAAAAAGCACGGAAAACCCTCAATCAGTTAGCCGAAGAGTACCAGCTGGCTCAAATAAACGCTAATGTCATGAATCAAATCACAGAGGAAACATCAAAGTAAAGTGAAGTGGACTTGCAAAATTCCTCAAGTGTGTGGGATAGTAAAATCGGCATGTTTTCTTATAAAGAATGCTATTTAAAACGAAGACATTTATGTCTTACGTTTCACAAGCCGAACCCTAGAATTAACTGTGGCTATCCTCTAATGCTCAGGTTATCATATTTGAGTTCATAGTTCACAGGAAGTGGGGGCTTGTCTGTGGGTCTGTCGGTAAACCCAACATAGTGTGGCAGCATTTCCTTTACTTACTTTGTCCAAAGTCTTCTGTTTAGGATATACAGACAACTAAGGTTTCGGAGACCATCTCCGTCTCTGTCCTCAGTTAAAAAGGTGTGGGACGAGTAAACATCTGGACCCAATACTTAAGGCTGATGTCAAGCGGGAAGGGAATGACACGCCTACAAGCTTCTTGCCGCCCTTGCACAAACATTCTAACACTTCGGTTTTACCCACACTCTATAATCCAAACAAAAAAAAAAATCAACCCTTTTCACAAGTAGAAGAACCGCCTGTATACACACGCCACCACGTGATAACAACAGAGAAGGGATTGTAGTGTATGAACAGAGGTACCGAGTTAGTCTCATATTCTTATAATAAAACGAACTAGATGAATTATTTTCTCAAATTTATTTTTGGAATAAAAACTCTACATGTTTCGGACAGTTCCTCTGTCCATCATCAGGAGTTTTTAACCGTACACACAGCAATGGTATATGTCATACAGGTTTGCTGACAGCTTGCGAGCAGAATCAGGACGAAACTGTCCGAAACATGTAGATTTTTTATTCCAAAAATAAATTTGAGAAATTATTGCATCTAGTTGATTTTATTATAAGAATTTATCGCGATGCACGGTCACCTGAACATCAAATTAATCACGTGTGTTCGCCCGTAATGATCGTTCTTTACTTGCACTGCCAAATTCGAAACCAGCGATGAGAAACCTTTTGGCCATGAGGGAAAATCAGAGGGGAAAAGGTTTGCGGGCCACTCTATAAATGTTTTACTTATTCATCATTAATGACAGTATCCTGTTGTCAGTAGTGCCGTTATTGGGGGCGGTAAAAGTATTTGAAATTAATGTTACAGAAACGAAAACTCATGAGCTGTATTTGAGTAAACAAAATAAATGAAAGAGGCAGAGACTTCTACAACAGCAGCACTTCGAAACACTTGCTGTGTTGTCAAGTGCCTACATTCAGCCACCACTTTACTTTCCAGTTCTTAAAACCATTAGCAACGAAGCCAAGTAGCGCAATGGTGACTTTCATGTGAGACTGAGCTTACAGTTATGTTCTGGTGTACAAGATATACGTTGTATTGTCAACAATACAACGTATATCTGAGTTATATTTTGTTCGACTACAGATAAAATAATTATTCGCCGAAAATTCTTATTTTTTTTTTCGTATTTCTGGAATTAGATCTCGGGCCGCATTGCAAAGGCAGAAAGGCTGCATTTTACACCGTCGGTCTAAGCTATGAAGATACTTACTGCATTTACAGTTTTACTGAACACTAGCACCTTGCATGTCAAGGTCAACATCATGGTAGACTAATTGAAACTGGCAGTCACCCCTAAAGGGATGAGGGAGGAAGCTTGACAGGTTGGGAGAAAGCTCTTCCTGAAATGAGAAGCGATAGCGGAATCTAGAGTCGAAGTAAAATTCCGGTTTTACATCAGTTTGACAAACAGGCGAAGATAAACAATTGCCTTATAAAGCGCGCGACCTTACAACTGGATTAAATAATAAAACATCATGTAGGTGGGAGCTTTGTCATTTACGTAATTAGTACAGCTATATTTTTTACTCTGTCTGTGTATGTGTGTGTGTGTGTGTGTGTAGGTGTTTTATTATTGTTGTTATTACTATCACAGCATGCTCCATTACATTACGCAATACTACATGCTAGGTTTGTTTTGTTCACCTTTATATGGTAATTTGTTGTGTTGTTTTCCTGTTCTTGGTTGTTTGAGCTTTTGTCTTTAGATATTTATTCACTAATTCACGTTTCACTGCAGTTTTTCGAAGTCTATAGAGTTAGCAAAATGTGTAAATTATTTTAAATATTTGTTCACTAATTCACGTTTCCGCACTGGCCAGTCCTCTTCTCTCGATGTGTAGGCTATTAGTTTTTCCCTTTCTTTGCCAAGTATTTCACAGTCGTATAGGAGATGGTCCGTTGTCTGGTCTCCATGTTTACAGA
>Ga0123354_10007539_pt1 | contig 16397 bp, 10 predicted proteins | sample TergutLab28metaG_2_FD_97872 | JGI IMG/M metagenome (GOLD analysis project Ga0123354, IMG submission 97872) | Labiotermes labralis P4 segment gut microbial communities from Petit-Saut dam, French Guiana - Lab288 P4 | ecosystem: Host-associated > Arthropoda: Insects > Digestive system > Gut ...
AAGTGACGGTTTTTTTTTTTTTTATCAATCCGGGGTTTTTGTACCCCGAATCACACACTCATTTCAATATTACTCCCCCCCCCCCCCCCCCCCCCCCGATTCCAAATAAAAAATTGTGTACAAAAATATAAGTATCCACCCCAGTAGGATAACGGTTAATAAGAACAAGTATGTACATGTATGAATTATTAGGTAATATGGGAATAATTACCAGTTATGTACAGTGCTGTGTTTTATGTCGCTTCCAGGGATGTACCAGAGGCTTGATAAGATGCGAAAGAATTCATTTGCATCTATGTGCTTGTTTGGGTCAGATAATGACAGTTCAATATCTGGTATTTGGGTTTGGAGAGGTCAGGATTTGGCATTTGAGGTAAGTTCATTAAATGACATTATAGTGAAATGTAACTGTTCTGAAATGCAGGGAGAACGTTGTATGTCAGTTTGCTCTGACCAGGAACACGTGTTCAGACACATCTGTTCGCTTTGGCTGTGAACATGTCTTCATACAGGAAGAGTAGTTTGCCTTGACCACATAAGCCACAGTCACAGAACAGTTAATGGGTACTGTCGTATTTCTTCTTCCACTGTGTCTGAGAAACAGCTCCTCCAGTGTGCTCCACTTGTTTCCCACATTACTGTATATTGGTAACAATACAATGTACTACAGCTTAGTAATGATTCATTCTTTCTTTCCATTGGCAAATGCAGAATGCGACGATTCCTTACAGTTCTGAGGAGCTTCTTCCATCCTCTGTCACCTCATCTTGCCATCTATTTCTTGGTCTACCTCTCAGTCTTGTTCCCAAATTCATGTATATCCTTCTGAGAACTCTATTTTCTTCTATTCTGTGTACATGCCCAAACCAACAAAATCTATTCAGCCTTATTGTCTCTATTATAGTAGGTTTTTAACACTTGCATAAATTTCTTTACTGGTTAATATCCTCCAGTTTTCTTTCCCATTGTCGTATACTGCGCCTAAAATTCTTCTATACACTTTCCTTTAAAAAATGTTCATTTGCTTTCTGTCTCTCTTTGTTAGTGTCCAAGTTTCTGATGCATGTGTTAACATATTTTCTGTTGTTGTGTTCTTTAGTCTTAATAGCTTGGTAATGATAAAGGTTAATATTTTTCTTCTGCTTGTAAAGCATGAACTAGCTCCTGGGTCTGTATATCTTTTTACATTGGTCTTATGTATGGCAGAAACATGTGAAAGATGTGACATCTTCACAGCATTGTTCTGAGGATTCAGTCATCTGGTCTAGCTGGTAACAGTGTCATACACCAGAAAACCTGAATTCTAAGTGAGTTTAAGACAGTTTCTTTTGTAGTCTCTGGGAGTAATGATGTACTACATACTTCCTGTCACATATTCTATGCTTTCCATAGGTCTTGTTCCTTTAAAATTGAATTCAAATACTTTTCCCAGTATTCTTGTCCTATCTCTTGTTTTCACTTGGTCAAACCATTGTGGTTTCTCTTCCTGTTGTAGTAACAATTTTTAAATCCAATTTGTGAATATGCATAGTTAAACCACGACAGTGTGAGGCATTGGGTGTGTGGTTCCCCCCTCCCAGTGTAGGTCCTGAGGTTACTTATTTGGCATTTTTTTAAAAGTGACTTCAGTGATTGGTACATGTATGCCTAGATCAGAAAAGGTGTACATCGAAAGTGATATTGCCATCTGAAATAAAAGGTTAGCATTATTGAATGCAGGCAGCCACAAGATGTTAAAGCAAAGAGGTGTCAAACAAATGAGTGTAAAACTTGGCCTGGGTGTAATACTTTACAGTTTGTATTAAAATAAGTAGTTATTTAGTTTCCTTATTTGACTCTTTCTCCAGATCTTTTCTTTTATAGTTTCCTGTTTGATAGTTTTCATTGGCCAGGTGTTCGGAACCTATCCTGTTCAGAAGTCAGTAGTACCTGTAGACTGGTAAATGGTGAGCAGGATTCTTCTGAAACATTGGTACCTACCTACCTACCATTATTGTAGTATGGAATCTTACTCTAGAAGACTGATGTATGAATGTTAACACCACCATGAAAAGTTGTCCTCTTTTTTTGTCCAGCTTTCACAGGATTGGCAAGTTGACTATGAGTCTTACCAGTGGACAAAACTAGACCTGTCTGACGAAGGCACCAAGAAGTTAGTTCATCAGTACTTGTCATGGACTGGCACCGATAAGCAGAATCGTCCGTTCAATCAAGGGAAGATCTTCAAGTAGAGGAACATGTTCCGTACATTCAGGTGTCCAAACTAACTTCATCATTTGGTTTGAATTCCATTTTGTATTTTTTGATTGCCTCAACGTCCCTAACGTTAAACCGCTAACTTGGAAATGCTTGTTGGTCTAATGTGTTAATTTGTGTTACAGAAAATGTACTTCGGTTACTATTTTTGTATTCCGCATTCTTTGCTTCCATGTCTGCAGGCAGTGCATTCTAAAGTGTCATGGGCTTCACTGCATCTGGACTCTGATTGTACAGAAATAAAAATACAGATTGGTTGATAATGTTACATTTCTTGTTTTGTTCATCATAAGCGTCTGTTCAGTGTGATATTCGTGAGATGGCATATGTGATGTCCTTATACAGTAGGGTCTCGTTTTACAACAGGGTTACGTTCTCGAATATTTGGTCGTAAATCGAATTGCCGTAAAACGAATGCTATTTAAATGGCTTAAATTGAGATAGGTTCATGGGCCAAAAAAATTAGTCAGTTTTGTAATTTACAATAATTCTTTACATTATGACATGCAATGTTAATTTAATGCATTAAGTATATAGAAAATTACAGAGATAATTGAAAAAATATCAATCAAATCACTTTTTATTTTGCTGAGGAAGGCCCAGGCTGTGGTTCAGAAGACATCAAGAAAGAATGTTAATGTCAACTGTTTTGATTTTTTCTTCTTTTCTGTCTTTTTGATGGACATCGTGGGTGGAAAAATCACTGTCAACTTAAAAGAACTGCACTAAAATAGAAAAAGAAGAAACACGTGCACGCCGGAAAAGAGCTAGAAGTGCACTAAGTAGAGAAAGGGCGCTTGAGTTGTGACAGTGACGCACCACAAGTCGGGAGTTCTCGGTCCGACTCGACAAGGGTCATAAAATGTTGAAGTTCTTCCTCCCCTCTCTCTAGTAACACCACTGTCCCCGAGGTATGCAAGTGTGTCTTTCTTTTGCACTTTATTACTTGTGGAATGAGACCGCAGGTAGCACAAGCCTGCACCAACAGTGATTAAAGATAAACACAGACTCTTCAAATCATCTGTGACCATCTGTCGACAGATACGTTACTGAATCACTTTACTGTGTATAACAGCCGCGTGCCCAGTCTTCACATGGGACAGCATCATGTCACATTCAGCATTCCAAGGACACGCTGAAACACATATACAGGTATTTTAAAAAAATAACAAACACTTCATTAGTTGAACTATGTTTTACTGTTAAAAGACGTCATGTGTTCATAATTCTTCATGCTTTGCTGCTTGCCTCTCAGAGAATACAACAGTGGTTACCACGGCAACCTACCGACCAAGGAACGAACAAGCCAGACTCTTCTTAATGAGGATATGCAAGCTGACAGTCACAGTCAAACTGTCATTGTAATGAACTACAAATTCTGTGGTGTAGTGCAGTATATGCATCGCGTGTTGCTAAGCGTGTACGAGTATATAGACGTTAGTAGAGTTTTATCCACACTCACTGTTACATGTATGGAGCTGCACTTCGGATCACATTCGGTTTTTTTTTTTAATTTTTTATTTTATTTTATTTTATTTATTTATTTATTTTTTTTTTTAATCTTTTAGCTGTTCTGCAGCAGTTGATTTTTGAGAATAGATTAAACCCTCGACATAACCCCAGCAGTAAGAAACTAGTGGTGTAAGTTAGGAAACCTAGGTGGCCAAGAAATCGTACACAGAATCCCAGTCTACCCAGAAAATGCCCAAAGTGTCATTAATAAAGTGGTCAGTACAGATAGAATAATTCTATTCCGGAAGAAATTAAGAGCAGATTGAGGTCAGGAAATGCTTGCTATCATTCGGTGCAGAACCTTTTGTCTTCCAAAAATTTAAAGATCAAGATATATAGAACTGTAATTTGGCTGTTGTTTTGTATGGGTGTGCAACTTGGTCGTTGACATTGCGGGAGGAAAGGAAGCTGAGGGTGTTTGAGAACATGGTGTTGAGGAGAATATTTGGACCAAGGAGGGACCAGGTAACGGGGGAATGGAGGAGACTATAACGAGGAGCTAAATGATTTGTACTGCTCACCCAATATTGTGCGGGTGATAAAATGGAGAAGAATGGGATGGACTGGATATGTGGCACATATGGGTGAGGAGAGGGGGATGTATAGGGTCTTGGTGGGGAAACCGGAGTGAAGGAGACCTAGGCGTAGATGTGTGGATAATATTAGGATGGATCTCCAGAGGTGGGATGTGGTTATATGGACTGGATTGGGCTGGCCCTGGATAGAGACAGGTGGTGGGCGCTTGTGAGTGCGGTAATGAACCTTCGGGTTCCGTGAAATGCGGGGAATTTCTTGACTAGCTGCAAACCAGTTAGCTGCTCAAGAAGGACTCTGCACCATGGAGTAAGTAAGTCAGTAGAGATAGAATGCTGAGGAGGAAGAACTGTGAATATGAAAGTGAGGATTTTGCTGCGGCAGTTAAGAGATAAATCATGATCAGAAATGCAGCGTTTATTTTTGTCCATGATGTAATTTTTCCGAGTATAGTTCGTAACTCATAGTGAGGTACTTGTACTGAACCGTATTTGGAAACGGCCAAAGTTAACCCTTTAAACGCCAATTTAAATCCCATCTGCCATTTGCTGGCATTATTAGGAGCTCACCATATTCTCCACGTTAGTGGGTTAAGGGTTAAATGGATAAAATGGATGCAGGGATTTAAGTGTTCGCACCAGTTATGGATCTGTCCATGTCTTTATGCTTTCAAACCAATGTTGTAGGAGGTCAGTCTGCTCATGGTTCCAGAAATGGTCATAGTTACTGCAATGTGTTCTGTGATAATCCTGCAATGTATGCATGGTGTAGTATATTGGACAGATTAGTGGGTCCACGGCTACAGTAACAGGCAGGGTGTATACAGATATGCAGAACTGCAGCCCCGCATCTTCCATGTCCACACGCCAAAGAGTGAGATGGAGATTTCAGGAGAAGTGCTTTCCTAGCATTGTTGATGTGGGTGTCAAGAGCTATCACCAGGCATCTGTTCCCATATGCCACGTCATGGCAAGTGGATGGAGAAACTTGGCATCTTTCCGTGACATCTACATTCTGCTGGTTGTGACTTTTATGTCTTTCAGTGGCTACATCTTTCAGAGATGATACATGATCTGCTCTATATACAGTCAGGTGTACAAGGTTTGGGCACAGTTTTTATTTTTAAATTTTGATTGCATTTGCAGTCTAGTATGATGGCTAACTTTGTGATGAATTTTGTCAAATGGCACATGTTTTGCATTCCCTTTCATCTGGTTTTGAAACCTTGTGTGTCAGAAATGGTGTAACAGGGACCAGTTGTAAAAGCTCTCCCACTAATTGAAAGTCCTTTTTAACATCTGAAATAAAAGCAGGAAGCTGTGCGGTTTCTTTAACATCTGTTCACTTCCCACTTTAAGTTGAATGTCCTTCATTTCGTGCCAAGTCACCTGTTCACTTCAGTCCCCATATGTGCAGAAATACTGATGTTTTTGGGTAACTTGTTATTTCTCAGGAAACAGTTCCTTGTACCAGGATTATAGACTGTTTCACCTACTCATCATATGTAAATGGTCTTGATAGCTGAGTGATATAATCATTCAGATGTGGGTCGGGTAGCTCAGTCGGTATAGTGACTGACTATTGGCTAGACGATCCAGGATCGAATCCCGGTGGGGGCGAGATTTTCCACCAGTCCAGACCGGCCATGGGGCCCACCCACCCTCCTATACAATGGGTACCGGGTCTTTCCCGGGGGTAAAGTGCAGCTGGGGCGTGCTGCTGACCACTCACCCCCTTCTAGTGCCGTGGTCATGGAAGAATAGAGCTATACCTCTACCCACCCTCTGGGCCACATCGGGCCTGTAACGGGATCACTTTACCTTTTTTTTTAATAATCAGATATCAAGTTTTATTATAAACAGATAAAATGAAACTTCAGTTGTAACAGTAAATACATTCTGCCACCGCAAATCATATTTCACTTTCTTCAGTTCACCGTCTCATAGCTTCCCCTCGGCACCAAAGGTGAAGTGTCATGGTGGCAATGCAGATTGTATCCTTTGTAGCTGACACCACCATACTGCAAATTGAGGCAGTTTTGTGGTGCAGTAAACTTAAGAATTTATGTATGGAGTTTTCTTGAAATACATGTTGCTTTGTCTTCTAATTTTCTTTTCTTCGTTTTATATACAGACCCTGCAAAACTGAAATGTGTATTGTATATTGTACAATACTGAAGCAACTACAAGGTACACAAATTTACACAGAGGAAACAGTATTCCACTCCAGTGTGACTCTTCACACTGGTCACTGTGAGACTGATTTCTCTGCCAGAAATCTGTAACTACAGCTGCCTTTTGTTCTTAGATGTACTGGAGAACACTGTAATCCAGTTTTCTTTAAGATTAGAATAATTTATGACAGTCACAAGTGCTGTGACCATTTCCTGAATGGCAATATGACCAAGCCATATTAATGTCGTAGCAGAAAAGGAAAGCTTCCCCTCGTGACACAACTGAATGCCAGAACATCAGCCAGCTAGTATTTTAAAACATATTTACCCATCTTGGATAGCAATGAAATAATCCCGTTTAATAATGGACCCTGAACGTAGAGTTCTTAAAATTTGGAGACCTGTAGCAACCCCTTCTACAGCTTTTGTACCAACAGAGAATTTAAAAATGCCTAACTAAAAATTCTTGCTTGTAATGAAAAATAACAAGAAAGTAAATGAGCCCAAATTATTCAGTTCTATGGCTGGCTTTATTCTGTAATTAAAGTAAGCTCATTGCATGGGCTGCATATTTGGGACATCTGATGTAAATGAATTACAATTAATATTCCAAACAGCTGTTTACATTTCATTGTACCTGAGGGACTGTGGTCACATTCCCATTAACAACACAATATTTTATACTTATAATTGTCTCTTGAAATTGTTATGGGCTGTAGTGTTTGTGTGTAGGGCTTGTAGAATTAAATTCAGGTGTACGATTTGAGCATATAAAGAATAAGAACTGTAGTAATTTGTTTAAGAGCGAAATGAGTACACATTTTATAGGAAACATTTGTCTGTATACGGTATCACACAGTAAAGGGAGTAAGGTACCAATTCCTGAGGTAACATGAGATGTAGAAGTTTATGTTTCATGTTCTGATTTAATTATTCTACATGTAAATAACAAAAAAAGAAATGAACCAAGTACACTGATTATTGATATTGTCTGTTGGTTACTGGCCACAATGTGTGCTGTACATATTGGACTGAATTCGTCCAAACATTGGAGGGCCAAAACATGTTGTAAAGTGTGTAGTGTACACAAGTGAATTGTGGTAACGGCTGGAAGAAATTGCGTTTGTGCAGAAAGAGAGAAATTGTAGTGCGCTGCGTTACCAGTTACGCTGTCGCAGTTGCAGGCGTAGTTTTTCAGCTTACCTGCAGGAGCGTTGTTTGCCAAGTCGCAACAGCAGAAAGTAGACAGATGGCAGCACGGTCAGTCTGTGATGTCACGCTTGCACTTTGATTGGCATTGAGTCAGCTTCAATGTGTGATCCATGGTTATGCTAAATGATCTGTGGGTATAAACATGGAGGTGGTTAATGGAAGATGAGTCTTTGGGTGACATATAATGTCATTTTAAATATTATATGGACGCTTTTTGTGGATAATGTAGTTCGGAAGTATAGAGAGGTATGGTGTATGTGCGTATTGCGTTAATGTAATCGAACCAGATGTAAGAAACTTCGATTGAAGCAGCTTGGTGCCAATGTGCAAGTGTCGTGTACAGATGTATGGATGTGTTCATAGTCCTTTAATTTTCAGGATGGGCAGGTGACTGGGATGGAGTTTCCTGAGATTCCCAAAGTGCATGATAGTGAAGAGTGGACATATACTATGCGTCGCACAATGCAGGAGATTGTACCCGGATTGTTCCTTGGACCATATTCATCAGCAATGAAGTCCAAGTTGGACAATCTTACTCATCATGGTATCACGCATATTGTTTGTGTCAGGCAGGATATAGAAGCCCACTTCATTAGGCCCAACTTTCCAGAGAAATTCAAGTATTTGGTCCTCAATATAGCAGATAATGTTACAGAGAACATTATTCAGCATTTCCCTAAAGTTCGTCAGTTTGTCGATGAAAGCTTGGCTATGGGAGGAAAGACTCTTATCCATGGGAATGCTGGAATATCCCGAAGTGCAGCCCTTGTTTTAGCATACATTATGGAAAAGTATGGATTATCATGCAAGTAAGTGCTACATTGTTTTTGTTGTATGAATTAATAGTAGTAATAAAAATAGCTAACTCCATGGAGCAGAACCCTTCCTGAGAAGCTAACAGACCCTCTGCTACTCAAGAAATTCCCTGCGTTTTGTATAACCCAAAGGTTCATTACCACTATTTCATGTAAAAGAAACTGACTAATGCACACTTAACATTATTCACATCCCTGGTACATTTTTGCAGCCAGATCAACAAACTGCGTAACAAATGTAAAATGTATAATAGTATAAAGTCCTTATAAATTATAAAGGTATGACAGAAGTTGTTAGTACAAACCAATTTATTGAGTTGCGTGTATTATGTTACAAGGCAGCGTCAGTAACATAGTTTATTTTTTAGAGTGGTTATTTTGCTGTGTATTGAATACTCTAAAAAGTCTTATCTTGCCATATATTAAATACTTTAAGAAGTGTTGTCATTTTTGCAGCGGATCATGCATCGTGCCTCAGTGTCAGTTTGTACATATTTGATGCTTTTTTTTCTGAGAAGCAGTTTTTTAATCTCTGCAAAAAAAATTATCAAAGAATGAATGTATAACCAGCATATTTGACTCGGTGATATGATAAGCCACTAATTGGGTTGTACTTTTTGAGTTTGAAGTTACATTTGCAACAGTACCTTGTGAAACACATAACAGTGATCATGTGTTTTCTTGCATACGTTTGTAGTGGTTTTGCATAATAATTTTAAGTTGCTATGGAGTTACATTTAGAAGTGGTTTCCTTCGTGTGATTAATCTTCTACAACGATAGAAATTAAAACGATGAGAAGTGGCCTGGTTTAACAGTGGCTGGCAAGATTCTGTTGTGTGACAACATATGGAATGATTATTGTTTGTCAGTACTGCAAAAAGAAGTATGTATCTTTGTTATAGTGTCAATATACATTTTTGTTTGATATGATATGATGTATTTGTAAACTGCGATTGGGTTGACACTCGGTGGCAGTAGTACAATACACATTTACACACAAACAATACATAGAACAACACAATCGACACAAACAATACATAGAACAACACAATTGACACAAACAATACATAGAACAACACAATTAACTAATTGGGAAGAGTGCGGGCCATGCCCTGTCTTTGCAAGTTATACCCTGGCAATTGCCATACAACTCAGGATAGAGCACGGAAATACGTCAGTCACGGTAGCCGAAGAGTGCCAATTGGCATGATGAAAACAGAATATAGAGAACAGAACATGCATAACAATAAGAATACATAAACATAACAATAAGAATACGTAAATGTAACAATAAGAATACATAAACAACAATAAGAATACATAAACGTAACAATAAGAATACATAAGTATAACAATAAGAACACATAAATCTAACAATAAATGAACTCTATTCTAAAGCCATCCACCCTATACTGTAATACTGTACTACTTGCATCATTCTATGTATGAAGTGACCAGAAATATTTTCTGAATGGTGGGTGCAGGGAAGTAAGATCAAAGAAAAGACAGAACATAAAGCAAATACTAAGCAATAGACTTTACCGACATAGCCACAGGCATAGAAATAAGTTCTAGTCAGAAGCGTGCAAAGTTAACATGGCAGCATTTACATGATGGACTACAACAGGCACGCTCAGCACATAGTTCAGCTGCCCACAACAGGGTGTTATGTTGCTGTCAGAGACATAGTGCGTTTCCGGGCTAAGGTATACAAAAATACATGCTTATGTTTTAGTACCTAAAAGCTTTATGAAATTTATGTTTTCAACAGTGTACAGAGTAACTCAAAAAAGATTTTTATGCACGTCCGTACACTTCAATGTGGGCCCCTGTTGTAGCTCGACAAATACTGCACTCTGAACGAAATTCAAGCTCTTGCCATGTGTTTATCAGCATGTGAGGTGTTGTAAGCTGAAGGTCCTACTGCCTGGCCCCCTAGATCTCTGGATTTGACACCATTAGACTTTTTTTGCATAAGGGTTTATTAAGGACGTTGTGTGCAGGAGAAAAGTTCGAGATCTGGCTGATTTGAGACAATGTATCATTGAAATAGTTGAGCTTATAACACCTCGTATGCTGCTAAACGTGTGGCAAGAGCTTCAGTATCGTTTAGAGTGCAGTATTTGTCGAGCTACAACAGGTGCCCACATTGAAGTGTACGGACATGTATAAAAATCTTTTTTGAGTTACTCTGTACACTGTTGAAAACATAAATTTCATAAAGCTTTTAGGTACTAAAACATAAGCATGTATTTTTGTGTACCTCTAGCCCAGACACACAGTATTAAACGAGAAAAATTCTTTCAACCGTTCCGTGCCAGTCAAGATTGAATGCCCAAGCAGTTTTGAAAACTTACGAGCTGTTTATTAATGGAGACATAACATTACATTACTATCTGTATAATAAGAACCAACAAGATGCACTATTTGCTATTAATTTATTTCAGTAGTAAGCCTCTGCATGTTTCTATCAGGCATGCTGCTCATCATCAGGAGGATCAACTCTGTATAAACAGCAACTGGTATAGTCATGTGTTGTGTTGACTGGCTGCTGGCAGGATCCAGCCATTATTGCATTATTCATAAATTTTTCTGATTATTATCAGTATATTGTTATTGCACATCATATATAGACTATACACAGGTAAGATTACATGTGTGGTTATACACATACTGATTCTTCATTCCAAATATTTAACCGCATGCACACCAAATTACACTGAAGTTGCCTGCACCACATAGAAGGTTCAGCAAGCATGGACTGAAATGTGAAATCCAGGTTCACAGTAAACATTTGAAAACTACTGCAGTCTGTTCTATCCTAGTCAGAATTACAAGAAGTTTATCTAGAATCTACATACAGTGAGGGGGCACGTGGTGGTGCAGTTGGTTGAGGCACTGCGCTACAAGCCAGAAGGTCGTGGGTTTGATTCCTGATGGTGTCATTGGAAATTTTCATTGACATAATCCTTCTGGCCACACTATGGTCCTGGGGTCGACTCAGCCTCTAACAGAAATGAGTACCAGGAGTATTTCCTGGAGGTAAAGGTGGCCGGTGTGTAAGACTGATAACCTTACCACCATCCTTTGCCATTGTCATGAAATCTGGAAACCTTAACTTCCCGGAACCCTCAGGGCCTGTCCAGGCCTGTAACGGGACTGCTTTCACTTTTACAAACAGTGAGACAGCAGTATCTATACAAAAGGATGCTTATGTTTTGTTACCTGAGGGCAAAACTGAAAATGCTCTTGACAGTTGAATTGTGCACCTGGTAGCTGGAAAACTGGGTATTAACAAATCGTCCAGACTCTGTGTGTTATGCTGTAAAACTCTAGAGAAAGTAAATAGACGGTCAGTTGCTTATTTCACTAATGGAGGTTAGTCACCTTATGTACTAGTGCAGTAGATGGCACAAAGATTGTCATGTGTACAGAAAAAGCATCTTACATGACACCTTTGCTCATGTGGGATGTTACTCAGTGTAGGTTGGTAGATAGTTACCGTTGTTTTGGGACGGTCTGTGGTCCCATCTTCAAGGACCCAGTGGTCTACGAAGTTCTGCTTCATCGCTTGTGGAAGTGTCTTATCCACATGTAATACATGTGACCTGCATAGCATGTTGCCTGAATGTATCAGGTAAGCAAATCAGGAATGAGCTTCTGAATGTAAACAGCAATATTTCATATATGAAAGTATTCTGCAAAAGAAACATCCATGATTTTTACTGTCAAAGAAAAATTTCTAGTGACCATTTTGTTCTGCAGCCTGTCTTGAATGGTCAACGTGTGTGGCTTACAGCAGTTAAGTATTATGGTAATAATTTAATGTTTTCCACATTCCGTGCAATAGATTGGCTATGTAGTATTTAATTCAACTACAGTATTATCAGTAAAATATTTCTAAATTTATATAAAAAGGTAAATCAATCCCTGGACAGGCCCTGAGGGTTCCAGAAGTTTGAGGCTCACAGATTTCAAGACATTCTGCACATGAAGGTGGTAAGTTTGTCAGCCTTACGCACCGGCCACCTTTCTTCTTCTTCTTCAGGCGCTGAACCTCCTTTAATTGGAGGTTTTGGCCTTCTCAACGACATCCATCCACTTTGCTCTATCCTGGACACAGGTTAACCAATTTTTGATCTTCATTTGACCAAGGTCCTGTATGATGTTGTCCTCCCATCTACATTTGGGTCCTCCTCTTGGTTTCATGGTTAAGGGATTCCATTTAAATATCTTCTTAGTTGCCCTGGCTTCAGGCATTCTTTGTATATGGCCGAACCAGCTTAGTCTCTGGGCTTTGATGTAGTTGACTATTTTTTATGCATTATCAGTTTTTCCAATTCTTCATTGTTTTTAATCCTCCATGTTTGATTATTTTACCATGTTTGAGTAGTGTTTTCACTTTCCAAGTGCCCATATGCAATTTGTTACACATATTCCTTTGTACTCGCATTCCTCTACATCCATTAAGCCGTCCTGTTCTGTTCCTTCATTGAGAATCTTTAGCTGGAAAAAGTTTTCCATGGATGGGTAGCTGGCCCTTCGCATAACCCCCAAAACCGGCCACCATTAGCCCCACAAAATATTCCTGGTACTCATATCTGTTAGAGGCTGAGTTGACCCCAGGACCGTAGCGCGGGCGGAAGGATTGTGTCAATGAAAAATTCCAATGACATCATCGGGAATGGAACCCATGGCCTTCTGGCTTGTAGCACAGTGCCTCAAACCAACTGCACCACCGCACGCCCCAAAATTATATAAACTGTAGATTGATTACAGGTATTTTTTTTGTTTCTTGATTAATTTGTGTTTAGTTGGCCAGACAACTGTGTCATTTCTGTTGTCTCCATTCGAACGGAGTTTCTTCCTTCCATTGTGTGTTGATGTTTACACCACGGTGGATCACTGAGCACTCAGTGGATATTGTATGTTATTGTGTTTTGATTACATTGTGATGTAACTTCATATATGCATATATTTTTTTGATATATTTGTTATAAATATATTGCTTTGTAACTAACCTCACTGTAGATGGCCTTTGGGGGCTGAAATATTTAGGAAGAGCGTCACAAAATAACGAGTAGTTTATTATGGCTGCATATGCAGTCAGTTGTGTTAAGTATTATACATTATGGTAACAAACTTTAAACTGCGGAAGAAATTGTTTGGATATATCCTAAGACTCATCATACAGCTTTTGTACTTACGGCAAAGGAAACTGTGATGGATAAAAAGATATAATATATACATAAGATAAGGTTTCGGATTTTTGACAGTAGCCATCATAAAACTAGAAGCATTCTGCGTTACTGAGCGGCTGTTGTTACAGTGTTCAGGAACAGCTGAAGCCACCCACGGAAAAAGCGAAGAATAAAGAAGGAATTGGTGTGCTGCATTGTGGAATCCTGGATACTCTTGAAAAATTCTGGATGGAGAAGTAGCAGAAATTCATGTGGAAATTGAATGTCAGACCATTCTGAAATTATTCAGATATGCATCATTTACGTGTGTGGACACTGAAAGGTCTTTTGGGCTTTGATAGTGGTACTGGGAGAGAGCACAAGTTGGGAGAACTTCTCTTGTATAAGGATCATTGTTTATTTTCATTATAACAGTACTTAATTAGTCAACCGTCAGTAATGATTCTTTTGATTAAGTTTTTGTGATGTATGTTTCCGTATTTTAAACCAGTAAAAGTACTTGTTAAACGTCAGAGGCTTACTGTAGACGCGTTTGAACAAATAAATGATTCCTTCTTCAGGACACACATGCCTGTCTTGAGCACCATAAATTGCAGTTTTTAATGCATGAATGTCCAAATTTTGGTTAAGAAACTAGCTCGTTACACTTCAGCAGATTTTTTGACGCCCAGATCGCGTGTATGTTCTCACACCAATATATTGCATTATAATTTATTTTTGGGGAACATTCATTTTTTCAGAGATGCCTTCTCCTTGGTTCAGCAACGTAGATTTTGCATCAATCCAAATGAAGGGTTCATGGCACAACTGAAGGAGTTCGAACCAATTTACAAGGCGCAGCGAACGCTTCAGAATGGTCAGTGCTCAACAGAGAAGGGTCAGAACAAGCGGCGTATAGACCAAGTGGATGATCAGTTGTCAGGTCAAGCAGAGATTCTTGTGTCAGAGGCAATGGATATGACTGGCAGCTGATATGCTGCATCGTGATATGTGTTCGGTTTAATGGTCCTTCTGCTGAGTAAATACTGATACAAGTTCTGTGTGTCCAGACTTGGGGATTTGGATGCAGGAAACATGGTAACTCTATTAAGAAAGCACACCTTTGTAACAATTTTTGCAGATTTTTTTTTTTAATTGTAGATTTTATAGCGTTGCTTCTGTGTAGTAGTTGGGTATCTCATGGATACTTACAGAATGAGAGAATATGTGTACTATCCCTTACTGAATAGCATGAAGTTGACCTGCACAGCATGGGTGGTGGGTTGATGGTCACGAACAAGGGATGGCCGGCTTTCCGCAGCACAGACAACTACCAAGGTCAGCTGCAGACTTCACAGTCAGTAACAGTAGAAGGAACTGCTGAATTTCAGAAATGTCTCTGTAGAGGTAATTTTTTACAAAGAGGATGAATGTCTTTTTTTTTTTTTAACTTTGAGCCTTTCAGAGGAGCAGGAAGGACCAAGTTTCGCTTGTTACGGATATACAGTAAGGTAGTCATGTTTTATACGCAGCGAATTTAGGCTTGTTTATGACAACAAGCCAACTGAAGGTTGCCCAGTGGCATTTTTGATCTCCCTTTTTGTACACTGAATGAAGAAAACAGCATACTTCTGTATATATTATGGTAAATGTTAAATTACTGTATTCAGTATATTAGTGTTGAAAGTGTTGGAATCTGATGGTAACATTGTCGTTGTGAAAATCATTCACACTTTAATTTCGTGTCCATTTTTTAATGACACCGAGAATGAAGTCTTTTGGATGCTTCCAAGTATCTATAAATGGTCATATTTAACCTTTAAATGACCCATGTTGGTATATATATAAATTCGTTCTAATGAAGTCCCTAAAATTTCGTTTTATGTATTTAGGCAACTAGAAACTGTACTGCATTTTAAAACATGCTGCATAGTATGTGGTTTATTTTGCACAAAATGCCATTTATTTCATAATTATGTCTTTTACTGTTCAACTAATACTTGTGTTTTTCATAACCATTAACTACAGTGTAAATTATTGTTTAAAGGTTAAATGGCACAGGTGTAGTAGGGGTAGGTGTTGAGGTTGTGGCAAAGTATGGTGGATAGCGAATATTCGGACGTAATGAGCAGCCATGATACTTGCACAGCCATTAGTCTCTTGGCTATTTTTATGTTCATACAGGCTTGATGGTGAGAGCCTTGGAAGTAGTTTAAGGAGTTAAGCTTTTGCTAATTTGTCTCACAAATACTTATACAGTAAGTAGAATGCATGACTGTAATTCTTGACCAGGGATTAAAAACTGTGTGTGAAAATTTAACCCCCCCCCCCCAAAAAAAAAAAGACTTTGGTTCTTGGAATCATATGATGTCAAGAAGTGTCAAGAATTGAGATGTCTGATTATTGTTTTTTATTGCAAAATCTGGTGTATTGAACATTCTACTTTATAAAAAATTTGTAAAGTTAATATTTTTCAATACGAATTTGTTTTTGTGTGTGTGCGTCTTTGGTGTGTGTGCGTCTTTGGCCATGCACACCCACTGCTTCACTCCCCTAGGAAGTCTAGGAAGTGTGTCATCCCCATTGTGTGTGTGAAACTTGGAAAATTGTATGTAGTCAAACACAACTGTGTCACATGAGGTGTATTTAATGACTATATAATGGACAACTACATGTTTCAGCCTGTACTGGCCATCTTCAGGTTGTCTTAGGGG
>Ga0123354_10007542_pt1 | contig 16393 bp, 16 predicted proteins | sample TergutLab28metaG_2_FD_97872 | JGI IMG/M metagenome (GOLD analysis project Ga0123354, IMG submission 97872) | Labiotermes labralis P4 segment gut microbial communities from Petit-Saut dam, French Guiana - Lab288 P4 | ecosystem: Host-associated > Arthropoda: Insects > Digestive system > Gut ...
CCGTACCAGTTTGCCCGAAGACGCGTCCGGGTATAAGGTTGTGAGTTTTGCTTCGGGGACGGGGTAGTCCGTCGCCCAACGGGTCTGGTATGTGTCAACGTCCTCCATCACCATCAAGCTGACGCGCGGGATTTCAAGAATGCGGTCGTCCGTGCCTTTCAGGAAATGGTCGAAAAAGAGCATGCGGAACGTCCGGGCTTCCGAACTGTAGAATGTCGCCCATTTCTGGCGGCCGTGTGTGAACAGCCATTTTTGTTCCGAGGAGATCTTTCTGAACGCGCGGAACGTGCCGCGCGTATGGCAGCCGTGATCGGTCCAGTTTCCGCAGATCAGGGCGGGCAGGTCGATCATTTCCAGAAAATCGTCCTCCGCCATCAGCTCGGTCTTTGGCGGATCCTCGTTCTCGGGCGCGGGCCACGAGGTTTCGACCCCCGCCATTTTGTGGCAGAATTCTCCGGTCGGAATGGTGAATTTGGATTCCTGCACACCGCCGGGAGCCATACAATCCCTGTGATAATCCGTCATGCCTTCCCATGGGTTGATGCATTTCAGATGCGGGGGCTTGAGTCCAGCTATGCGCCATTGCGAGAAAGCGAGGAGCGATACGCCGCTGAGCCCGATGTTCCCGTTGCTCCATTCCTGTCCGGCCGCCCATTCGATCGTATCATATTGATCACGCGCCCATCTGCCTTCGGCCATGATGGCGAACTCGCCAGGCGCCCCGTCTATTTCACCGTGAGCCTGGAGGCCGGGCGAATGGCTGAAACCGCGCGGATCCACGACCATCAGCGCGTAGCCATAACGGCACCAGAACTCAGGGTCGTTGGCCTCAAACACCGCGGAGCCGGTGACGCTCGGGCTCCACGGCTCGTAGGCAAACCCCCATCCGTCATGCTGCGGCCCCCAGTTGGCGTCCTTTCCGAATGAGGTGAATGTCATGATGCAGGGATATTTTCCCGGCGCATCCGGCAGGAATATGTTGACAGCAAGATTCAATCCGTCCCGCATCGGAACAGCAACCTCTGTCATTGTCCTGATTCCGTTCATTTTAGTGAGCCTCCTTTACTCTTTCTTTGGTAGTAAAAATAAGAATGACAGCGAAAACGAACAGCGCAATCGCCGTTACAAAGAACAGGGATTCTATGCTTGTATTGCCTGATATTGCCCCGATGCCCGCCTGAATCAGCGGCGCGATGAGCCCGCCCAGCGCGATGCAGGGAGTCACGATACCGAAGGAAATCTCCCTTGCCCTGAGATCCGATGCGCAAGCGCGCGCTGTCAAATCAAATATATGCGGATTCATAGAGGAAGATCCGAGAGCGCAGAACAGGGCGCCGACAACCATCACTGCGTAGTTGTTGGCGAAAAAGAAGATCAGGAAGCCGGCGCCGTAACACGCCACGGCCACCGTGGGCAAAAACCTTTTGAGGACCTTCTTTTCCTGTGAATAAAAAGCGGCGGCGGGAATGGAAAACAGCGCAAACAACGCCATGAGAATGCCCAGTGCCCCGCCGGTGATATTAAACTTCTCGCCATAGATCGCGATATTCAAAATCGGGAAGCTCCAAAGGACCCAGTTGCCGCACATCAGCGCTCCGTAAATCCATACCCGCGGAGGTATATGCACCTTTACCTGATTCGTCTTTCTAGCAAGAACCTCTTCCTTAGACGGCGCCGGGAATTTGGGCAGCCCTATCAGGGAAATAATGGCGATTACAAGGATGATGATGAAGCAATAAAATACATACCTCCAACTCAGGGCCGCTACGAAGCCGGCAATAATACTGATCGACATGCTGGATATGCACTGTACGCTTGTCGCGATCCCCAGCCTTTTCTCTCTCGTCACGCCTCCCCAGATTTCCGAAATCATCATGTTCGGGACCGGCATGACCAGGCCGGCGCCGATACCCGTGAGGACACGGAGCAAAAGCAGCGTATTGATATCGTTCACAAAGCCTGGGGCGAAACCGGAAATAGCGTAGATGAACAGTCCTATAATAACGATTTTCCTTTTATCAAAGTGATAAACCAGCCAGTTCCCGGCGATGATACTGACCGGTATAACGGTTATAAAAGGAATATTCATGACATACTGGACTTGAACCAGGCTGGCGCCGGGGAACGCCTGGGATATTACGCCGAGGGCCGGGCCTATCGCGGCGTTTTCAAAGGTATAAACAAATGGGATCAATAAGACAGTGAATGCGGCAAACCTGCCGATGTTTCTTTTGACCTCCAGTTCCTGTTCCATAACACAAACCTCCTTTTCATAAATAACAGCAGGCGACAGCTTCCAATATCGCCAATATACCAGATAGGTTTGTGAAATGGAAATAGAAATTTTTCAATCCGATATTCCGTTACGGAATATCGTGGCAGGACATGCCGGGATACGTATTCTCCAGTTCTTCCCGGAGCAAATAGAGATAACAGACAATATACGGATTCACATTGTTTTCGAGCCAAACCGCGTCCAGGCCGCAGACGGTATCGGAAATCGGGAAACACTTGATATGTTCGCTGTCGGAATTGCGCAAATACCTATCGCAGATCACAACTTCGTTGTCGTGTTCAAGGCATCCGATCAAATCGCTGGGGTCGAGCGCGTACCGCGCGATGATCGGTTCATAACCGTGTTTCTCCGTGTCCTGGCAGATGGATTTGTAGCACATCGGCATGACGTTCGGGGAATCAACGACGAAATGCTGCGTGCGCAAATCTTCGTATCCGACGCTGTCGCGCGCGCTGAGCGGATTCGACTGCAGCATGCAGACCAGTTTCGGCATTTGCATGATGTGCGTCCAACTCCAATCGCTTTCAAACGAAGGTTCGTCCATCCACGGCACGATCATCACGTCGATCTCGCCTTCCGCGAGCGCGATCCGCCACCTGACGGGGGCTTCATACTTCCACGAAAAAGAAACTGCCTCATGCTCCTTGGCGAGCTGCCTGCCCGCGCGCTGGAACTCCGGAAACAGTTTCCAGGAGAGCGGCAGCCCGACGATCAGCCGCCCGGCGGACAGGTCCTGAAACTCCCGCATGTTGTTCACGGACGCTGTGAATTGCTTCGTCAAAGGCCGCCATTGTTGCGCGAAATACCTGCCCGCTTCCGTCAATTCAATCGGCCTTTTGTCACGATTGAAAAGCGGAACGCCGAGAATCGATTCAAGCGCCTGTATTCTTTTTGTGAGCGCAGGTTGTGTAATATTCATCTTCAGGGCGGCATCGGAAAAGTTGGCTTCCTCCGCGACGGCGAGGAAGAGATCAATTTGATAAATGCTGATATCAAGGATATTATAATGCTTCATAATCCTTTTCTTCCGTCAACAACGGCGGTACTATCAGTTTTGGAAATTATAGCAATTCCCAAATATAAATACAAGCCGTTCGGGGATTGGGCAAGCAAAAAGCGGGAGATAAGAATGTTTTCTCCCGCTTTTGTATCCGGACTTTATTTTGCTTTGCGCTGTCCCGCACCGGACGTTCTTCTACAGTTTGAACTCCTCTTTCACGGCGGCAAGCGCTTCGTCGAGCGAGGAGATGACCTTCGCGACGCTTTCGTCGGAGAGCACGGCCGGCGGTTCGATGCGGACCGTCTTGGCGTTGACAAGCGTACCCGCCGTCATGACGTGGCGCGCGAAGAGTTCTTTTGTGACCGCATAGCCAACCTCGGCTTCCGGGAATTCCATGCAGATGAGCAGGCCCGCGCCGCGGAATTCCGTGAGCACTGTCGGATATTTCTTATGCAGCTCGCCGAGCTTTTCGAGGAAGTACTCGCCGCGTTTTTTGCAGAGGCCCGGGATGTCGTTTTCGAGCATATATTTAAAGGTCGAAATCGCCGCCGCGCACGCGAGCGGGTTGCCGCCGAACGTCGGGGAGCCGAGGATCCACGGATTGTCGATGAGCTTGTCGACCCACATCTTCGGACGCGCGATGATGCCCGTGATCGGCATGATGCCGCCGCCGAACGCTTTGCCGTAGGTCATGATATCGGGGCAGACATCCTCCGCTTCGCAGCGCCACAGAGTGCCTGTACGGCCCATGCCGGTCTGGATTTCGTCCACGATCATCGCGACGCCGTATTTGTCGCAGATCGCGCGCACATCTTTGAGGTAACCCACCGGCGGAATCGCGACGCCCGCTTCGCCCTGGATCGGTTCGATAATGACACCGGCAACCTTCTCGCCTACCGTCTGCAGATTCTTGATTGCCTTTTCCATATCCGCGGCGTTACCGTACTCGACATGCTGTACCTGCTGGATCATCGGGACATAGTCTTCGCGGTACGCGCCCTTGCCGCCCATCGAGATTGCGCCCATGGATTTCCCGTGGAAAGCGCCGACTGTCGAAATATACCAGCGGCCGCCCGTCGCGAGGCGCGCGAGTTTCAGCGCCATCTCCACCGCTTCGGCGCCGCCGTTCGTGAAGAAGCAGTACTGCAGGTCGCCCGGCGTAGCCAGCGCTGTGATCTTTGCGAGATAGCCGCGCAACGGATCAACAAGTTCCTGCGAATGCAGCGCATAGCGCGAGAGCTGTGCCTGCACAGTTTTCAGGATCTCCGGATTTCTGTGTCCGCAGGTATAGATTCCAAAGCCGCCGAGACAGTCGATGAACTGAGTCCCGTTCAGGTCTTCAAAATGATCCACGGAATCCGTCCATTCAATGAAAGCCGCGTCCGTTGAGACGGATTTGCGGTATTCCAGCCAACCTGGGTTGACATTTTCGTTGAAATTTTCAATGGATTCATCATGAATTTGCTTTTTTTCCGCATCGGTCAGGCTGTCTTTCTCAATCCACGCGACGACTTTCTGCGCTTCTTTCAAGGCAAGAGCCTTATCTGTCATGGTCATTAGGATTCACCTCCAGTTCGCTGCTCGGAGACGCCTGCCACCCGGATGGCGCTCCTCCAATAACAATTTTGTACAGTATATCACTTCGGCGACGCCAACGGCGAAGAAAGAAAATTTACCGCCTTGGTTTCACGCCGCCGGCCGCAACCGCAAGCCGGTTCTGCGCACGCTTGCGCGCCCGCAGATGCTGCGCCGTCTCGTCCGGATCCCTATCTTCTATGCCATGCTGCGCAAGCCAGTCTTCCGCCCGGTGCACGGCCTCGTTGGCCCGGTCTGTGACAATCTCCTCCGGCCACTCCGCCGCATCCGTAAAGACGAGTATGCGATCCCGGATGTCGATATAACCGCCTGAAACCGCGGCGAGTTTGTATTCTTTCTGGTCGTTCTCACGAAACCAAAGCTCCCCGATATCGAGCAATTTGCAGCCCCAGCAATGATCCGCCATAAAACCCTCTTCGCCCGAGAGCGTGCGGCAGATCACGAGCTCCGCGTCACCCCAGTAAAAGAGCCTTTCCGGTGTAAATATTTCAAGCGGGAATGTTTTAGCCATTCTTCTGCGCCCGCTCTACGACTTCGTCAATACCGCCGGCAAACAGGAAGAGCTGTTCGGGGATATTGTCGTGCTTGCCTTCCAGGATCTCGCGGAAACCGCGCACCGTCTCTTTGATCGGAATATATTTGCCGGGCATTCCCGTGAACGCCTCCGCGACCGAGAACGGCTGGCTTAGAAACCGCTGGATCTTGCGCGCGCGCCCGACGACGATCTTGTCGTCATCGGAGAGCTCGTCCATGCCGAGAATCGCGATGATATCCTGTAATTCTTTATAATGCTGGAGCACTTCCTGCACAGCGCGCGCCGTATTGTAATGCTCCTCGCCGACGATCAGCGGATCCATGATGCGGCTCGTCGATTCGAGCGGATCAACCGCCGGATAGATGCCCAGTTCCGTAATCGCGCGCGACAGCACCGTCGTCGCGTCGAGATGCGCGAAGGCCGTCGCCGGCGCCGGGTCGGTCAAGTCATCTGCCGGCACATAAATGGCCTGCACGGATGTGATCGAACCTTTTTTCGTCGAGGTGATGCGCTCCTGCAGCGCACCCATTTCCGTGGCGAGCGTCGGTTGGTAACCGACGGACGAAGGTACGCGCCCGAGCAGCGCCGATACCTCGGAGCCCGCCTGCGTGAACCGGAAGATATTGTCGATAAAAAGCAGCACATCCTGGCCTTCCTGGTCGCGGAAATATTCCGCCATCGTCAGCCCTGTCAACCCCACGCGCATGCGCGCGCCAGGCGGCTCGTTCATCTGCCCGAATACCATCGCCGTCTTTGCGATAACGCCCGACTCCTGCATTTCGCCGTAGAGGTCGTTTCCCTCGCGGGTTCGCTCGCCGACGCCGGAGAATACGGAAATGCCGCCGTGCTCTTTCGCGATATTGTTGATCAGTTCCTGGATCAGCACCGTCTTGCCGACGCCCGCGCCGCCGAACAGCCCGACCTTTCCGCCTCTTGTATAGGGCGCGATCAGATCGACGACCTTGATGCCTGTTTCAAAGATACGCGAGGACGTATCCTGCTCCTCAAACGAAGGAGGATCGCGGTGGATCGGCATCTTCTGGGCTGTCTCCACCTGCGGTTTTTCGTCGATATTTTCCCCGACCACATTGAACAGACGGCCGAGTACCTCGGGACCGACCGGCACTTCGATCGGGCCGCCCGTATCGAACGCCTCCATCCCGCGCGAAAGGCCGTCCGTCGAGGACAGTGCGACGCAGCGCACAATGTCGTCGCCGATATGCTGCGCGACCTCCGCCGTGATTTCCTTCCCGCGGAAGGGGATCTTGATCGCCGACAAAAGCTGCGGCATCTGGTCCTGCCCGAATTTGATATCGATGACCGGGCCGATGATCTGGTGGATGACGCCTCTGTTCCTTGTTTCTTTTTCCGCTGTAGTTTCTTTCACCGCTTTACTCCTTATTTGTGAAGCTCTATTAAATCCTGTTGTCTTATCCGTTCTGCGCTTCGCTGCCGCTGACGATTTCCGTGATCTCTTTCGTGATCGCCGCCTGGCGCGCCCTGTTGTAGAAGAGGCCGAGGTCGGAGATCATCCCGCGCGCGTTATCCGTCGCGTTTTCCATTGCCATACGCCGCGCCGCGTGCTCGCAGGTCGCCGATTCCACGATCGCGCCGTAAATCATGATCTCCACGTATTTCGGCACAAGGTAGTTGAACACCGCTTCCGGGCCGGGTTCGTATTCCACCTGCTTGTTTATACGCACTGCGTCCGGGTTTTTCTTCGCCTCGAACGGAAGCAGCGTCTTTGTGGTCACGCGCTGTTCCAGCGCCGAGACAAACGTCGTATAGACAAGCACCACGCGGTCGATCTCTTTTTCGTCATAGCGCGCGATAATCGGTTTGCTGATATCGCCCGTCTCTACAAACGAAACGTCCTCCGGCGGATTGTGGTAATCCATCAGGATCTCATAACCGCGCTTCGCGAAATAATCCCGTCCGCGGGTTCCGACGCAGGCGAGCGCCGGTTTCTCCGCGTCTTCCCGCATCAACTGCTCCGTCTCCTTGATGACATTGGAGTTGAAGCTGCCCGCAAGCCCCCTGTTGCTTGTGACGGGGATATAGCAGGTCCTTTTGATCTCGCGGCTTCCCGCCAGATATTTGTCCGGCACTTCGTCGACGTTATTGAAGATATCGTCGATGCTCTCCGTGACATAGTGGAAATATTCCTGCGTATTCTCGAAAGTTGCTTTCGCGCGCCGGAATTTCGCCGCCGAGACAAGCTTCATCGCATTCGTGATGTGCTCGATGCTTGTGACGCTCTTGATGCGCCGTTTTATATCCTGCAAGCCGGATGCAGCCATGCGTTCTTTACTCCTACTTTCCCTTCAGAAATTCTTCTTTGTACTCCGCGATGCCGGCCCGGAGGCTGGCCGTCGCTTCGTCCGAAAGCGCGCCGGTCTCGAGGATCGTCTTGCCGACCTCGGGCCGCACGGCGTCCATATGCGCGTAGAATTCCTTCTCAAACTCTTCCAGATCGTCCAGTTCCATGTCGTCCAAATAATTTTCGACCGCCGCAAAGAAGATCATAACCTGATGGTCGACGCGCACGGGGCTGTACTGCGGCTGCTTGATGATTTCCATTAGGATCTTGCCGTGATCGAGCCTCGCCTTCGTCTCTTTGTCGATATCGCTTCCGAACTGTGAAAAGCTCGCGAGCTCGCGGTACTGCGCGAGATCAAGTTTCACGGTGCTCGCGACCTTCTTCATCGCCTTGATCTGCGCGGCGCCGCCGACGCGTGAAACCGAAATGCCGGCGTTCACCGCAGGGCGCTGACCCGAGAAGAACAGATCGGTCTCGAGGAAGATCTGCCCGTCCGTGATCGAGATGACGTTCGTCGGGATGTAAGCCGCCACGTCGCCGGCCTGCGTCTCGATGATCGGAAGTGCCGTGATGCTGCCGCCGCCAAATTCGTCGCTGAGCTTCGCAGCGCGCTCAAGCAGCCTTGAATGCAGATAAAAGATGTCACCCGGATACGCCTCGCGTCCCGGCGGCCTGCGCAGCAGCAGCGACATTGCGCGATATGCTACCGCGTGCTTGGACAGATCGTCGTAAATGATCAGCACATCTTTGCCGCCGTCCATAAAGTACTCGCCCATCGCACAGCCCGCATACGGTGCAATATACTGCAGCGGCGCCACATCGCTCGCCGTCGCGGACACGACGATCGTATATTCCATCGCGCCCAGATCCGTAAGATGCTGCACCATCTGCGCAACTGTCGATTTTTTCTGCCCGATCGCGACGTAGATGCAGATCACGTTCTCGCCCTTTTGATTGAGGATCGTATCGACCGCGATCGCCGTCTTGCCGGTCTGCCGGTCGCCGATGATCAGCTCGCGCTGCCCTTTGCCGATCGGGATCATCGAGTCGATTGACTTCAGTCCCGTCTGCAGCGGCTGGCTGACAGATTTCCTCGCCAACACGCCCGGCGCCAAACGCTCAACCGGCCGCGTTTCTTTCGTATCAATCGGCCCGCCGCCGTCGATCGGCTGTCCGAGCGCGTTCACGACACGGCCTACCATCGCGTCGCCGATCGGCACTTCCACGACGCGGCCCGTCGGTTTCACAACATCCCCTTCGCGGATATGGCGGTCGCTGCCCATGATGACGACGCCGACATTTTCCTCTTCAAGGTTTAGCGCCATCCCATACGTGTCTCCCGGGAATTCAAGCAATTCCCCCGACATGCAGTTTTCGAGCCCAAAGACGCGCGCGATACCGTCGCCCACCTGAATCACGGAACCAAAATCCGTGATATTGGTCTCCTTCTCATAATTCTTGATCTGTTCGCGTATGACGGCGCTGATTTCTTCCGGTTTCAGATTCATCGTCTCTTCCTTTTATTCATACAATAATTGCAATACTGTTCCGGCCCCGTGCGTTTACCCGAGCATCCGCTGCCGCAGTTGTTCGAGCCTGTTCTTGAGGCTCATATCGATGAGTTTGCCATCCACATAGAGGGTGGCCCCGCCGAGGATGGTCTTATCGATATGGTTTCCCAATTTGACGCGTTTGTTCACAGCCTTTCCGGCCTCTTCTTCAAAACGCACAAGCTGTTCCTTTGTCACGGGGACAGCGGTGTAGAGTACGCCCTTGCTGAAGCCGTCCGCCGCGTCGACCAGCCTGGCGTATTTGCGCGCGATTTCATCCCACGCGCCGACACGGCTGCGGTCGATCAACACATAGAGGAAGTTGAGCAGTTCTTTTGAAATACGTCCGTCAAAGACCTTCTTCGCCGCTTTTTTCTTCTCCCCGGCCGCCAGCGTCGGCACGAGGAAGAGGCGTTTCAGATCCGGCTGTTCTTCAAAGAGTTTCGTGAGCGCTTTCAGTTCCTCGCCGATCTCTTTTACCTTCGAGTCTTCTTTCGCGGCGTCGTACAGCGCCTGTCCGTAAGTGTCCGCAACGGTCAATGGGTCCATGTTTCGGCTCCGTTATCCGCGAGCAGTTCGTCGATCACAAGCATCTGCTCTTTTTCGTCCAGGTTCTTCTCGAGAATGCGTTCCGCCGCGTAGATGGCGAGCGTCGCAATCTGATCTTTCATCGCGAGCGCGGCCGCGGCGCGTTCCCGCTCCGCTTCCACCTGCGCCACGCGAATAATCTCCTGCGCTTTTTCGCTTGCCTCTTTCAGCACCTGCTGTGCGCGTTCGTCCGCTTTCGTTTTCGCTTCTTTTAGAATGGCGCGCCGCTCGTTTTCGGCGTTCGACATCTTTTCGTTGTACTCTGTCAGCCGCGCTTCCGCCTGACGCTGCGCCGTTTCGGCGTTGTCAAACTGGTCGATGACCTTTTGTTCGCGCGCCTGCATGAAATCGTGAATCTTCTCAAAAAAGAATTTCTTCAGGATCAGATACAGAACGAAGAAACTGACCAGCACGAACACAAAGGTCCAGTTGAAGCTCATCAGGGGGGCGACTTCAAGCGGAACTGTTGTCGTTGTCGCCGCCGCGGCCAATACCGGGGTTATTCCCATGTCCGTCTCCTTTTACCTTCGCTTTTCCGCCGCCGCTAACTCAGGGTAAACGGGTGCACGAAGATCAAAATGATCGCTACGATCAGCGCGAAGATGACAGACGTTTCCGCCATCGCGAAACCGATGAAAAGCGTACCCATCAGGCTGCCGCGCGCTTCCGGCTGACGGGCGATGGCCTGAAGCGCCTGCCCCGTGGCGATGCCCTGCCCAAGACCGACGCCGAGGCCCGCGATCATCGCGATGCCCGCTCCGACTGCCGAGAGTCCGAATACAAATGCTTCCGGTGTGATTCCAGTCATTGAAGTTTTCCTCCTTACGTTTCCTATACGTTTCCTATAACTATAATAATTATTATTATTCCTCGTCGCCCGGGTAAGTGATCGCCCTGGCGATGAATGACATTGTGAGCATGGAGAACACAAAAGCCTGAAGCCCCGGCTCAAACATATCGAAGAAGAAGTTGAGCGGGAGCGGGATGACCATCTGAAGGAACGGGATCCCTATACTGCTGGTCACGCCGGCCAGCATGTCGAAGAACAGCTCCATGATGATATAGCCCGCGAGGATGTTGCCGAAAATACGAAAGCCCAGGCTGAGCGGGAAAGTGATTTCTTCGAGCAGGTTGATCGGGTACATGAACGGATAGGGCTTCGCAAAATGCTTGAAATACCCGCCCACGCCTTTCGAACGGATCGAGTTGATCTGGATCAGCAGGAAGACAAGGATCGCCATCGCGAACGCGAAATTGACGTCCGCCGTAGCCGCGCGCCAGTGGAGCAGGCCGAGCAGGCTGGAGAAAAACAGGAACAGGAAAAGCGTCCCGATATACGGGGCGAAGGCCATATTGCGCTTGCCCATCGTGTCCCGCACGAAATTGTAGACCGTTTCCACAATAAGTTCGGCGACGCCCTGCATCCCTTTCGGGTTGCGCTGCAGTTTGCGTGTGGAAAGAAGCGCCATGATGATGAGAAAAGCCGCGACGATCATAGCCCAGAGGGCTGTTTCCGTAATATAGAAACTCGGGCTCCACCAAAAGATGATCCTCGGCGACACATCGAGACTCAAGACGTTTTCCTCCTTTCCTCATGCGAAACGGGAATACGTTTGTAGCGCGGATAGTGCCGGTAGGTCGCGTAGACCCTTCCATGCTTATAAATAGAAATATTCGGCTCTTTCTCAAAGAAACGGCTGCTCCTGTCGAGGACGAAATGCTCCTCTTCCGCAGGCTCCTTCCCGAGGAGCTTCAGGATCTTCGGAAGCGCCGTCTGCGAAAGCAGGAGGGCGGCAATCGGGAGCAAAAGACCGATCCCGCCGCCGGCCAAGCAGACAAGCCCGCCCTTGGCCGCGAGATAGAGTACGCCGAAATAAATCAGAAGGCGGGCGATATACCCGATCACAGCCGCGGCTTTTTTCCGCGCCGCCATCGCCCATTCGATCGTAGCCGTAAGCAGCGTCAGCCCGAGTATGCAAAAACAGGCGCCGAGCGCAAGCCCGTACAGGAAACGCGGGCTCCACCCGATCACGGGCAGCGAAATAAGCGCCGCCGCGACTGCGAGGCCGATTGCTCCGAATGTACTTTTGCGTCTTAGTTCCCGAATTTTAAATACTTCTCCTGTTTTTTCAAATTTGTTCTTGATTTTTTGGTTTGTCGTTGATTGTATTCCTGTGAGACTGCAAAGTCAAGCAACTATGTAACGTAAAAAATCATAAAATGTAATCCGATTGCCGATTGCCGGTTCACTTTCGGTCCTTCGGCGCCAGGAGCAACAGAAAGCCGCTGATAACTCCGCCGAAAAGCAGCGCGCATATGCCGAACAGAATCGTATTGCGCGCGTTCCCCTCCCTGATTTTATTTATATGGACCGCCATCGGGATGATCCACGCAAAAGCGACGAGAACCCAGGGCGAGATATCCGTACGGGAAACGACGCCGGGTATCATGAGAAGCATGAAAATAAACGCGGCGGAGAATAAAATTGCGGCTTTTTTCGTCCGCGGATAACGCGAAACGGCCGGCGTGGGCGCTTCCGCCGGAGACGTCGGATTCGCAGGCGCCTGAGAGACAGACTCCGCAGGCTTATGCTTCGCCAGCCACTCGGGCGTGTGATACACCGGAGCCTGAAACGCATCTTCCTTTACTTTATTAGACTTATCCGCCATTCGACAGACCTTCGCCTGCTCTCCCCGTTCTAACGCTTGAAATTCAGCTACATTCTTCACTCCACCGGCCGCTTTCATTTGAGCGAACGCCTCTGCATCAGATAATGTCAGTTTGCGCCTGAACTCTTCATTCTCCTTCTTCAAGAATCATTATAACATGCGAGTGAAATCGGGCGGAGATATTCATTGTTTCCCGCACGACAATCACATTTACGGACAAACCAGGCAAGGGCGAAAACCTGTGTAAGCGTCAGCTTCACCAGTATAGTTGCTAAATGCGAACACGCCGGCGTCGTTGCCTTCGTAGAAAGCGTGCCCGCCCCGGACAAACACAGGAGAGGATGAAATAGGAAATTTGGCGTGTGAGTTCCCCCAACTGCCGCCATAATTATCGCCGGAAATGGAAGTTTCATAAATAGCGTCACCGTATTTTCCGGTATTCAGGTCATAATTTGTTTGACCGGAAGCGGTTGTTCCTGCATATTTATCTTTATATTTGCCATCGGCCTCTGACATTGCCGTGTAATACGGCAAGGGGTTTGCTAATTCGCTCAAATAGCCTGCCACACACTCCCACGCCCCTCCTGCCATATCGTATATCCCGTACACATTGCCGCTCGTGCTCGCATTTATCCCTCCGGGCGTATTGTATTCATACAAATCCGTCATGATGCCATTGTTTGTCTGCGTTGCGGTTGCGCCCGCCAATCCTGTTATTGGGGAATAATCCGTTTCATTGTTGTAATACGGATTTTTGAACACTCTGTCATTCTTTCCGTATTGGCTCATACTTAAGTATGCCACCATCCCCCATTCTGTGTTTTTCATCAAGTGCGGAACCATCCCTGTTGACCCCTCCAATGTATTGCCGTCGCTTGCCATATTTTCGCAAACTGCGAATATGTCGTTTACGTTTATCCCTCTCCACATTACAACATTTGGTATCGACCTTATTTGAAGGTTTGTATCCGGCCCGCCGCCAAGCCCCGCCAAATATGACACGCTGTCCGCCTGCCCTCCAAATCCCGGTTCCACACCTACCGAACTACTGCTTGCTGTGAATTTTGCAACCCATATCCCTTTTAACTCGCCAAGCCCTCCATTACCCGCGTTCGTAAACGCAGGGTGAACCACCCATTCCCCCGCTGTGGGAATCGTGTTTGTGATTGGCGCGTTTTCATTCACCGGAGTGTTTGTATCGCCTTGCAGGAATTTTATATTTATTGTCTGGGGTGTGCCGCTTCTTTCCGGCGCCTGATACGCATATCTCGGTATCCACACCCAATAGCAATCATTACCCCCTCCTGTCGTTTTAATATTCGCCCATTTGTTTTGTCCCACTGTGTAATCATACCAGTTGTCTGGCGCTGTTCCATCTATTCTCATCCCATCATTTATCTCATACGGATCTGAATTTGTATTCCAAGCCACATAATATGTTGTGGCCGGATTGAACCCCGTCAAATCCGGCTCATTTGCTATTGCAGCTGCCGGCGTTTTGCTTGCTGTTCCTGTCGGTGTATTTGATCCTGCGGACTCTTGGCCGCCATCGCCAACACAACCAGTAAGGGCTAAAGCCAGGGTGATCGCCAGAACAAATGCAGTTGGTTTTTTCATTTTGTACATACGTTTACTCCTGAAAATATCAACAATGTGCGCCGCATTCTGTAACACAGGGGGATGTGTAACACAGGGGGACTAGGGGGACGTACCTTTTGTGTCGCGCGACACGGGGCTGAATGTTGAATCACATTATGGTATCATAATTGACGCTCGCATGACGCAGAATTAATGTATGAGAAGATCAAAAAATGAAAACGAAAAATCAAACTGTTTGACGAGTCAATCAAGAAAATCGAAGGCGCCGTCAACGATTTCATCGCGCAAAACGATATCAAAGTAATTGAGATCAAACTCAAAGCCTCTGTAAATGGCGCGATTGTGATGGTCGTTTACGAGTAAGTAAAGATAACAGCGCAAGCGCTAAGGAACACAAAAGGTACGTCCCCTTGTGTTCGTTATGCCGTTGTAGAGGGACAGTTGACGTCCCACAGCGACAGCATGCCGTCAATTGTTTTTTGGGATCATGAGCTAAGCTATGAAAATCCGGAAAAAGCTATTCTTCCGATATGCAGGACTTTTACTGAGTTAATGCTTAGTCTTCGCGACGGATAACATTTGGCTCCCCTGGCTCGGAATGATAATTAAGGAGAATGTGAAAATGCAGTATTACAAACTAATGGTGGATGGAGAAAACAGTACCGATAATATTTATGCGCATCCATGCATAGAGGTTGAAGATCCTTATATGTTTTGCTATGGGAAAGGGGTTGAAAAATGGGAGCCTGTGAGATTTGAATGTGACATTAAAAAGGGTACTGTAATTACAGAGTATCTGAGGAATTCATATGGCTGGGACATATTCTCTGAAAGAGCATTAAAACTATTTGGAAATATTATTAGTGACGACGTTCAATTACTGCCTGTAAATATTATTAATAAAGATACGGGGCAGGAAATAGAAAAATATTATGTCGTGAATATACTTGCCTTTCTGGATGCATTAGATTTGGAGAACTCCTTATATACTTATCATAAAATCGAAAGCATTAACAAAACATGGTTGTCCGTGATTAAATATGGACTTAAAAAAAGTGAAATCGGCGAGCACAATATTTTCAGGCTCAAAGATTCACCCATGGCGGTTTTTGTTTCGGAAAAATTTAAAAAAGTAGTGGAAACAAACAAAATGTTGGGACTTGACTTCTTACAAGTAAAAACAGGTTAAAATGACTAAAAGAGCGCTTTTTAGAGGGGAAAGAGACGACGGTTTTTTTCCTGCTGAAAGCGCCAGGATCATGCCGTGAGGAAAAACGAATGGGTGTATTTGATAAACTGATTGAAAAGAGACAAGGCAATACCGGGATATACCCGGCCTTTTGCCAATGGGTTGATTCCGTGATGGCGGAAGACATTCCACAGACTGCGAAGGCTATCAGTTTTAATATTTATGAAGAAGCCGATAACACTTTTGGTATCGAATTGATTGCGGCGGCGTCATACAACAGCAACGACGAAGACTGGGCTTGTGACGAAGTATTGACAACGCGTGACAATCCGTTTTATATTCAACGGACAAAAAACATTCTCAAATGGGAGGAAGGGCAAGCCTTCATCTGTGACCTGATAAAAGACTACTTAAATACCGGCAACTACAGGGATAAACTGAAGTCATATACAGCTGTGTGCGCGGGATTCGTTGATGGGAACTTGGAGCTGTTATTTAAAAAAGAGGAGTTGAAATAAAAAGCCGAAAGACGATTCAGTAACGAGCCGATTGGGGACGGTCATACGGCTTGACGCTGAGATGGATGCAAAATGAATTGGGAAAATAGTACAAAGAGGCTATGAGAGGTGGACAATAATATTATTAAGATTATCGAGCAAATGACTTTAAATCCACCTGCTTCGGAAGAATCGCTCAAAGACGTCGAAGAAAAACTCGGCTGTAACCTTCCAAGTCAGTATAAAGAGTTTTTGCTGGAATCAAATGGAGCAGAAGGGCTTATTGGTTCTTCATATCTTGTAATCTGGCCAATTGACGATATTGTAATCTCTAATCAAGATTATGAAGTTGAAAAATATACTCCAGGATTGATATATTTTGGATCTGATGGAGGCGGCGAGGCTTATGCGTTTGATAGCAGAACAAAAGAGATGCCTATCGTAGAGTTTCCTTTCGAATCAATTCATATTGAAGATGCTGAATTATGCGGTAAAACATTTTATGAGTTTCTGCAAAATTTATACTGTCGGATTCAATAAAGATAAATATAACC
>Ga0123354_10007543_pt1 | contig 16392 bp, 10 predicted proteins | sample TergutLab28metaG_2_FD_97872 | JGI IMG/M metagenome (GOLD analysis project Ga0123354, IMG submission 97872) | Labiotermes labralis P4 segment gut microbial communities from Petit-Saut dam, French Guiana - Lab288 P4 | ecosystem: Host-associated > Arthropoda: Insects > Digestive system > Gut ...
TGCGACTTATTTGTTGAGTTATTTCATGGGTTGTATTGCTCTGGTTCGATGTGTGTTGGTGTTACGTTGTGGTTTGGCTGGGGTGGTGTGGTATCCGGATGCAGGCTGAAGCCTGCATACGGATACGTGTCATAAGTACAGAGAACCGGTCCTGCAGGTGGGGGTTGGGTGAGGGGCTAAGAACCTCTATCCGTAAAACATCACATGCCTAGATACATGAAGAACAACAGGCCAAGACCCGACACTCAGCTGTTGCGCCACAAGAAGAATCAGACGAAGAAGGAAAAAACTAAGAAGAACCATTGCTTTGTTTTACATGTGGTCTCTTTCATCAGACTGAACGTTCGAAGTATTTCTTACCTTTGCTATCTGTCCTACACTATAGAAATATTTGGTAATGAATACGTTAATGAAAGTTTTCATGAGTAAATTTCATATTGTCGAATTTAAGCTTTCTTCAACAGCAGCTGATCTTAATTTCAATTGTCAGCAAACCATAAATTTTTATTTATGGATACCATTCCATTGTGATAATGCCAATGTTTGTATGTTCATTCGAATACAACACAAATTCAATATAATCAAGTAACGCAAGACATTAAATGAGTATATTGAATTAGTGTTGTGTGCGACTGAACATATAAACATTGTCATGATTTTTTTCGCTCCGGCGAACAGTGTTTATTTGTTAGTGACAAAACATTTCCTCATCCTTCGGGTAGATAAATAAGTTTCGGAACCGTCAACACGGAAATGTGACCTTGAATCAGTTGTACATTTTTCAGTAGCACGTTATTTACATGCAGTTTATAAAGACTAAAGTAGCTATTATGTTCCTTATTATTCTGAATAAACAATGTAAGGAAAATAATCTCAAGTCTGCGTGTAGTTTCATAGATTGTAGAGCGCTGTCTTCGCGTCAGAGAAATTTCACATAAAATTATGTTTTTACCTTCGCTTGGCGGACATCGAAGTCAGCAAACCATGTCTTCACATAATGGACATCAATATTTGTAGAATGTGAAAAGTTTCACTGTTGCTGAATTAAGTGGTGGACTTCAGTGGATGAAAAATTAACTCCATCGGCTCCGTTACTGAGGGTGCTTGCCTTTAAAAATTCCGATGCGTAAAAATAATATAAAAAAAGGGGAAGTTACAAATAGGCAACAAAGCAAACAAACTTGCGACATCTGTACCTGAGAAGTCTCTAAAAGTGCGGAGAAAATCAGATGAAGTTTTTGTATTAAAAAGTTTTAAATTTTCTCCACAAATACAGTCTTAGTAAATTGCGTCAGTTGATACGAAGTAGAAGAACTACCTCAGATAGACGAAGGTTTAAGAACAACCCATTTTTGAAAGTTGTGAAGCATTTACTATGCTAAACAATGTATTAGTTAAACCGTCTTTACACAGTGTTTTGTAAGCCTGATGATGGCCGAGTAAGGCCGAAACATGTTGTTTAGTTGAATAGTTGTAATAATAATTTGCAACTGTTAATATATTGTTGTGTAAAAACGGATTAACTAATACATTGTTTACGTACAAAACGGGATGGAAACTATCCAATTTAGAATTTACTACGCTGTTTGCGCAACTAACTGAACTCTAATCATTCATTCTGTAATTTCGAATTAACTTAATTTACGTAAGCTTTTTTTACAACGAATACAAGGGTTTTCCAAAGAAGTACCTTAATTAGGAAAATACATGGCGCTACAGCAGGTAGCTAAATTAATGTCTGTAACCATAACACAAGGCGCTGTAAAGACAATATTGTATAAACCATATTTATTTCTGGGACTTTGATATTTTTTAATACTGAGTTGACATACTTTTAACGCACAATTACAGTACATCTACATGCCAGATTTCGTACCCCTAAACATAACAAATATAATATAACAAAAAATATAGTCTAATATATAATTTAATAAAACCATGAAATATTAAATATTGTAACTGCGTGTTTTTTCCTCAATTCCTCACCATGTAAATCGCATGGCGCAATATGGCAGATTAGTGTAAATTATTACCTTTTTCGATTACTATAGACTGCAGCCATGGTAAAGATAGCAAACAAGGCAGTCGATATATGTACGTAGATCTTACATAAAATACCTGGCATTTTTTGTCTGATGTAACTGAACTTGTATTTACTCGCAAGATTTAATGAAAATACGAAAATACGTTCGAGTTTTTCCATACGGACGGACTGAGAGAGAGGATGCAGTTAACAGTCGCTTTTCGCAACTCTGAGAATGCGCCTTATTAAATAATACTGAGGTAACAAAACAGTATTAAATGTGTGACAGAAGAGAACAAGTATATAATATGACACGGTATTTAATAATGTCAGAATTACTGAATGTTAAAATGTCACACCGCTTTTATTTAAACACCTGCCATAGCCTTAGCGACTGCGTAATATATGCCCGTGGGGTTTAAACATGTAGTCGACTGGCATACGTATGTCTCTCGATGTGGAGCGTGACTCGGTTAATAGATATAGGAGATAATTCTACGAAAAATGTACGTTGCATTTTGATGACTGTCATTTTAATAAAGCGATATGATACAACAATGACGAGTAAGTCGAAACAGTTTAATATAAATTCCATGTTATCAGAAAGAAGTAATTCGCTCGAAAACGTGTGATTTTGGAAATGAATTACATAGAAAACATTTCTTCTTCAGAAGCCAGTACAAACTCAGATGGTCAAGCACTTCTTCGCCTTTTAAATAAATCCGAAATCTCATTACCGTGGTAACGAAAATCCGCAGTTGGATACTATCTTCTGGCAGTTGAATCAAATCCATATCCTTGTAACGTTTTCATGATTCATTTTAATATTGCATTGGTATATATTCAATGTTTGCCCAGTCTTATTGAATAAAGTTTGGTGTGTAAGTTATATCGCTCTGTGCAGCCTACGTGTCCTGTCCCTGTTTTTCATTTCATTTACCTAACATTATTACGTACTGTCTACAATTTGTGATGGACTTCACTGTGTAATTTTCTCCATTCTTCCAGTTCGTGCTCCCCAGGATTCCATACAATCATCCGTAATCTGTGTTTATTTATTTGCTCGTAATTTAAGTCTGTTAATTGATGACAGTGCCGGTCCCAGTGGCCGTGCCGTCTAAGGCTTAGGTTTGCGGCCGTTCGCCTACTGAGATTGCGGGTTCGAATCCAGTTTGCCTTGAGTAGTGCGACAGAGCGGGTGTGTGTGCTCCGCAGTTGTATACCCTACGAATCAATAGCAGGTGTTGTGAAGTGTGTTGTGCTAATTTAGTTGTTTGAGTCTGAGTCGCAATGGAAGAACGACAAAACACAATTGTTTGTGAATTCGACCCTTCTAGTCCGCGCATTACGGCACATCACATCCACGACTGGATTTACGAGAGTCTACGATTACCGGAATCGGACTTCAGAATAATACAAATTGATGGGCCCCGACGCCGTGTTTACATCAAATTTCATTCCAGTGATCGGCCATACGCCGTGCTTCAGGCAACCGAAGGACGTGTGGAATTCCGCCATGACAATGGTGAGTTATCTTTAGTCAATATAAGCTTGGCTGGCATAGGAATACGGAGCATTAGACTGGCTGGCTTGGCCCCCAAGGTAAAAGAGAAAACAATACGTGAGGCACTGTCACCTTATGGAGATACGAGAGAAGTGTACGAAGAAACATGGTCCAAAGGGTATCGTTATCAAGTCTATAATGGAGTAGGCATTGCTATGACGAACATTAAAAAGCACCTTCCATCGCATATGATAATTGCTGGATCGCGAGCTCTAATATCATACGAAGGCCAGTCGCCCACGTGCTATGATTGCAATGAACAAGGCCACATAAACTAAGACTGCCCTCGTCGTAGGTAAATCGAAACAAAACGAGACGATAACCGACCTGGGTTAACATCATAACCCCAAAGCCAATGCGTCAACAAATGGAAACAATGCGCGATACAGTTCCGACTCAACAGAATCACCATAAGGTCGACATGATAGACTTACTGAACGTAATATAAACCAGGCAAGTGGATCCTCCCACGTCGGTGAATACTGCCGATGAGGAAACTAAAATGGACACAAACACTGGACAGGGACATACCTCAACCACAACAGGGCATTCGGCAAGCGATTGAAGGAGAGGAAATGAACGACTTACCGCTTGACATTGAGAATTCGAAGACACATAACACAACGTTATGTGTGGACATACCCGCACGGGACAAATACAATGAGGACTCGGGGAGTAAGGCAACCCTACTGGAAAGAATGCACTCGAAAGACAACCCCAGTGATGAGGAATCACAAATGGAGGAATTACATATGACACCATCACAGACGAATACCATGCGAACGAAAAAGCTCAAGACTGAACGAGACGCCCCCGCCACTAGGGAAAGGAAACGCAGCAAAACAAAGCTCAAAACTGCACATAAATAATGAGTCACACAGCCTTTTCCGCCCTCCTCATTTAGATGAGCTATACATACCGAGTAATGACATTAAATATTAATGGGATCGCGTCATCTACCAGACTTCAGATGCTTGGGGACTTTCTGCATAGACACGATGTGTACTTCGCCCTTCTACAGGAAGTGACAAATGTAAACAACTTCACTTTCCAGGGCTACCAAATTTTTGAAAAGATTGGCACGTCAGGAAGAGGGACTGCGATGTTTCCTAAAGTGGACTTGCAACTACGTAGATTGAAACGCGTACCAACGGGACGTGGAATAGCCGCATATTACAATAACACATGCATAATAAACTTATATGCACCATCAGGCACATCGAACCATGCAGAGAGGGAAGCCTTCTTCAATACGGAACTAATAGTTCTGATACCGCACACCCCGACTGACCTGATAATGGCCGATGACTTTAACTGTGTATTATCAAACCTTGACTGCACTGACCACCGTAATAGTAGCAAAACATTTGAAAGGTTTATCCAGGGCCTCGGGCTGGTCGATGTCTGGGACGCATCAGAAAACAGACAGATATATACTCACTACACACCTACTGGTGCGGCACGACTAGATAGAATATATGTTATGACTACGACAACCCTGTTTACACATAGAGGAAGGGGAATATAGCGTATGAACATATCATACCTGAACGATCTACTTTTTCAAGACAAGATAAAAGTGGCATGGAACGAGTGGAAGACACATACGCCACGATATCCCGATATAGTCCACTGGTGGGACCAATATGCTAAACGTATGATTTAAAAAACCTCTTTACACGTGAAGGCACGGAGAGAAACATCGACCGAATAAAGATGGAAAATTTCTACTATACAGCCATCTATAATGTGCTTCAAGAACCCGATCAGCACACGTCAATAACGCTTGCAATGAAGAGACTTAAAGCAAAAATCATACGTCTAAACAGTATCCACCGTTAGAGGTTACTGGTGGACACAGGAGAACAGGATAGAATAATGGGTGAAGAACCTTCCCTCCATCATCTCCTCAAAACTCGGAAGCGTCAAGCCAGCCGTCTTATAAATCAGATATAAGAGGATAATGGCACTCTACAGACATTTTCAATGTCAATTATGAAGTTCTTCTCGACACGGTTTCATGCAAAATTCCAACTCATACAAATAGACGAGAGGAGTGTAAGGCAACTTGCGATTGCGGATTACACACCGTAACGCCCGAAATGAACGCAGCATTAAAAGAGCCCATATTCCTGGAGGAGCTGCGGCATGCGATAACACAAGGGAAAGCGTACAAGGTCCCCGGCCATGAAGGAATTTGCCTTGAGTTCTTCAGGACAGCCTGGGATGTGCTAAAGCTCGACTTACTACAGATAATGAATCGCATGTACATGGAGGGCACAATAACGGTTAGGCAACTGCAAGGGTTCATTGTCTGGTTGCCGAAGAATGCACACTCCAAGAACGTCGACGACTGTAGACCCTTGACGTTGCTGAACCCCTACTATAAAATCTTGGCACGGTTAATAGCGAACAGAATAAGACCATGTTTAGCAGCGATACTTCACACCAGTACTGCGGTAAACAAGGAAACTCCGCGTTTGAAGCAGTAGCCACAGTGAGAGAGGCTGTCGCTTATGATGAAATAACGAAGACTCCATTATGCATTGTGTCCATTGACTTCAGTGCTGCGTTTGACAAAATTTCGAATTCTTACCTGTTGGCAATGTTAGACGCCCACGGATTTACTGACTGGTTCCTTCAACGCATTATGGGAATGTACGATAAAACGACGTCGGAAGTGCAGATAAACGGACTTAGATTCAGCCTGGTCCCGATACATATTTCCATCAGACAGGGATGTCCACTAAGTATGCACTAATTCGCAATGTGCCTAAACCGGCTATTCCAGACACTGGAAATAGAACTCAAAGACATTCAGCTCGGACGGGGACATGCAAAAATGGCGGTAATTGCGTACGCCGATTATGTCACCGTATTCTTTACCTCACCGGAGGATGTCCGAAAGCTGCAAGAAACCCTGCTCAACTACGAGGCTGTAACAGGAGAGATAGTCAATATGCGGAAATCCCGAGCACTGGCGCTCCGTGCTTGGGACATGACAACACAGATAATGGACATCCCATATCATACTGATGTCAAAATCTTGGGATTCCACTTCACAAACAAAGTGAACACATTTGCCAATGTGACCTGGTCTTGCTCAAGATATATAGTACAGAGACCTGAGCCTAGACAGAAGGATACATTTCGTACATGATTATCTGTTGGCCAAAGTATGGTATGTAGCTCAGATATACCCCCTCATCTGCTGAATGCATACGGCAGCACAACACCACGATATAATGGTTCATCTGGCGAGGGGAAATATTCAGGATTCCCCTATCCACCCTTCAGCGTGGGAAGATGGACGGGGGTGGGACCTCGTAAATGTGTGGGCAAAGAGTAGAGCACCGAATACAAGAACAGAGTCAGCGAGATGGGTCACTCACTTCTGGATGGGTGAAGAAATGGAACCTACACTCCCGGACTGAAAACCCCCCATTTCCAGAAAGAATACCAGCGTCACTGGAATACATACGTAACTACATCGTAGACGTGGCATACATACCTCGTCAAGGAGGATCGGAGACGGCAAAGGCTTATTGGAAACGCCTCTATACAACGTTACAAGCGTTACACAACGCGTCCTTCACCCCACAGGAAATGCGAATCGCGAGGCTGTGGCCGCAATCAGACTGGCAGACAATATGGAAGAACTTAATAACAGCTCCGATATCAGAAGCAGACAAAGCTGTGTGGTACAGGACGATACACGACATCTTCCCGACGAATGAGAGACTGCACCAGATGAAAATGTCCCCTACAGACAACTGTAAGGAATGTGTCAACAAAGATACCCTCCTGCACCGTCTAACTGAATGTGGAGAGGGTCATTCAATGTGGGAATGGACAAGGGAGATTATTGCAAGGATGTTGCGCAACGACCCCGGCGAAAATCCCCAACGAATGGCTGTTGCGCCCACAATTTTACCTCTGGCCTCCGCAACGTCATCGTGCGGTACTATGGGTGTTATCCCTATTTGTAACATTCCGAATGAACCACCTACGAGGCCTGACGCTACACGACTTAATGGACTTTCTGAAACGATCTAAATGGAAAATGTACCAATCATCAAGCAGGCATAGGAGAGTTACGAACTTCCTCACAGTACTGGACACCACATACTAGTAGTGACTAGTGGCGGAAGGCTCAGATACACATACTAGCAGACTAATGCTATTGTGTCAAGGCCCAGGAAGTGAACCGAGTAGTGAATTTACTTAGGTTTTCCACCCTCGAGTAATCATCCTAAGAAGCTTTACCCACTTCAGTTTCCAAGTACCCATACGGTCTTGCAACATTTCATGTTTATGATCACGATAACCCGATAGGAGGGCAATGTGCTCCATATATGTACGATCTTATGTAAACATATAAGAACAAAAAAATATCCCACCGGGGGCATGTATGTCTGTCCGTTTTGAGTGTTGTGTGTTGTCAGGTAGAGGTCTCTGCGACGAGCTGATCACTCGTCCAAAGGAGTCCTGCCGACTGTGGCGCGTCGTATGTGATCTAGAAACCTCGTGAATGAGGAGGCCCTGGCACAATGGGGGTTGTCGCGCCAAAAACAAACAAACAAATTGATGACAATACTTTAGTGCCTTCAAATGACTTCTCCAATCATATTATGGATGAGGTCCTTATACTGTAATTTGTAAATGTTATTAAATGTAACTTGATTTTTTGTTTTTTCGTACCTTTATTTTCTCTATTAACTTGGAAAAACGTTCCTCTAATTTGCTGACACGTGAAACCCTGTACATTTATACGTAACATGAACCATGCAATTTCTTTTTCCTCCAGAATAACCCTTTGTCGAATACACATTTCCACGCACAGTTTAAACTGAATATCCGTGATCGGAATACGTCTTATTTTCAGCAACGTCACAACCTTGCGCCGAGCGGTCAAAGGCGTGGGTCTGCGGCAACTTATATTCTGGGATTGCTGGTTCGAATCCCGCCCCGGTTTGATGCCTGTATCTTGTGAGTGTTGTGTTGGCAGTCAGAATTCCCTACCACGATCCGATCCTTCGTCTAGAGGAGTCCTACAGAGTATCTGTGTGTCACTGAGTGTGACCAAGTTTAAAGTAACACACTACACCTACAGTGAGTGGGAAGATAGAGGCCAGAATAAGAATGAAAACAATACCAATTCCGAAGTTGGGTTAGTACAGTGTCTTATTTAGTGTCACCATTAGAGGGTAGTTTGTGGGGCCGTGTAGTTTGGTAGATGTGTACTATCATTTAGAAAGGACTACAGTTAAGGGGGAGAGGATGTTAGCGGGTTTCTGCTTAACACTGGCAACCATCTACCAAACTACATTGCGTCGTATTCAAAAAGACGCTTGACTGATTTTCTTATACTCTGTATCAACCCTTATCCTGCTAACGTGGAGTATAGGGTGAGCACCTAACAATGCCAGCAAATTCCAGATGGGATTTAACTCGGCGTTTAAAGGGTTAAACAATACTCTGAATTTCAGCAGAATTCCTTTACTCAAGAGAACGTCATTTTCTCCTCATTTTCGTGTGCAAATGCTTGTAGTGTAAATCAACGGTACAAATCAATTGATGCGGTCCAAATTCCATACTGGAGCCGGAAATGCCAACAGTTTTAAGTCATTGACTCTCTCTCTCTCTCTCTCTCTCTCTCTCTCTCTCCGTCCTGCTCGTATGGGAACTTTGCTGAACATAACAGTCCTGGTGTAGTCGTCCTCAGAGGGCTATTCCATCCGTTACCACTAATGCCATTGCCGTCATGGCATGCATAAAATGACCAGCCGTCATTTACAGTTGCGGACTTCTCAGTGTGACGTGCATAGTAGAGTAATTATTGCTACTAAATAAATGAGATAGGTACTTACCAATATTGTAGTATAATATACAATTAGAACACGTTATAACGATATTTAAATACTAACATCTAACGTAATAGTCCTTGATAGGAGCGTTCGCACAGTAGCGAATAGTGCCTATTAGCTTCGTCATGCCTGTCTGTCCGTCCGTCTGTACTTCCGCATGGGCTCCTACTGGACGGATATTTATGAAACTTGGTATCTGAGGTTTTTTTTTCTTATAAACTCTGTCTAGAAAGTTCAAGTTTCAAAGAAATGTGACAAGAATAACGCGCCCATTACATGAAGACTTACCTACTTTCATGATAATACCTCGCTCAGTTCTTCTTAGAATGAGAAATGTTTCAGACGAAATTTGTGGAGAAAATGAAAAGAAAAATATTTTGTGTTCAAAAACATTTTCCCGCAAATCGTACCGTTTGTGAGATAATGTGAAAAATTATGGTAGAGCTAGACATGCCACAGGTGACACTGTAATACGGCGCATACGCATTTCATGATGGGTAAGTAGCGCTACAAACACGTGTTCTGAATATGTAATATTTATAACTATCCACAACAAAAATGATTAAGCGAACGCGCCCTTTCTTGGGGTAGGGGGGGGGGAGACGGCGCTATGACATATTCGGGCACATAAACACATGGTGCATATGAACAGAAAATGTTATTTTGTGTATCTATTAATAACCCAAAATTAATGAATCTTGTTTATACACGTATGCCTCTACATGTTTCGAACACACGTGCTTATCATCAGGAGGTAAAAAATGCATTACACAGCCTCTGGTATCATCACACCTATAGGTGTAGAGGCATGAAATAAACTCATTGTAAAACAAAAATTTTGTGCATCAAGTTGGTTAATTACCGAGATAAATATACTGAGATGCACGGTCAGCAAAACGTCAAAAAATGTAGTATCAAGCCAAAGTGATTTTTAATGTAAAATTTAAAACCTTGTCAAGTTTAATAAAGAGTGCATTTGTTGGTGTATGAACTTTATGGATATCAAAATGCACGGTACAGCGACAAAAAGAATTGTAGTTTGGATATTCATTTTTATACACATTTCGGCCCTATGTAGAAAGAGGCCTGTATTACAGATATAATTCAGTATGTTAATTATACTTAATTGAGAAAATAATTAAATTTCAAACGACAGTCCATCAAGTCGTTAAAATTACAGCATGTGTTGATAAAGAATAGACAAAGCGTTCACGATTACCGAATTTTCAAATTGAGCTTCCCAAAGTACAATATGTTGGCCAGTGTTGCCATATTTATACAGCTAACCCTATCATTCTATTCTTTGAATAGTGGGTATGTAGTAATGCACGAAAAAATGTGTAGGAACTGCTTAAAAATATACGTGAAAAAAACTGAGTGAATACAGAGCAAGGCCACGTAGTGGGAAGTTCTATGTTCGAATCTCAACGGATGCATCTTTTGTCCTGAGATTTGCGATTTTCTGGAATTTTATACAACATAAAGTGGTAATTCCTTACCGACGCTTCAGGACGACCTACCAGTCCCATCTTCAAAGGACAAAAAATCCAAGAAGTCCCTCTTCTTCTTCTTCTTCGCCTGATTTCTTCTTGGACTTCTTGAACGGTGAAGGTGGTGCCGAAACGTCGGTACGGGATTACCACTCGACACTATGTAATATCACGGAAGAATGTGGATCTGATCTACTTTGTGGTGGAAGCCTGAAGTCACGCACTTTTACCTAACTGAATTTCTTATGTTACTGCTCTGTTATTCCAGACACGCCGGTATAATTTTGTATTTCAGTTAGGCTACGCCCACTTGCCGCCAAATACTTTACATTCCGTTATTGGACACCCATAATACCATCGAGGCTATGTGATCTGACATAATGACAGCTAACAAAATAATCCACAAAAAGAAGTGTAAAAGAAGGTGTTTTTGCTACCCTGAATATGTCACTGACTTTGATGTTCATTCATCGTATACAAAAAGCTGTTGTCGCGAATTTAGTTACGCTCTTAAGCGCCCTATACACTGTCAGTTAAACTGAGCCATTTTACTATGTGACGACATACCTGACGGGAAAACTGAGTAAACTGCGCCGTTTTGACAGGCAATAGCGCAGGCCCCAGAACTGTCCTTTCCAGTCGTCTTTCACAGAGAGAACTGCGCATTTCACTCAGGGAATCCCACAGTTTCCTCAGTTTACTTGCCGACACCACGATGGTATCTTCTCAAGGCATATGCGTTTTCATCAGTTCATTCTGAATATGAGCATCACATGATATATTCCTTTTCAAATACCACCTCTTACTCCACATTTTACGCTTTCTTTTCTTCTTTTCGGATAACATTATGGCCGATGTGGCTAGCAAACAGAAAACGACAGCCTTATTTTTATCGACCATAGTCACGCGCACAACAAAACACACAGTACTGACATAAACTGACAAACCTGCTGGAAAGCCTGTGCTGTACCAGAGAAGAATCAGTTCTTCGTGAAGTTTTTACACAGTTAAACTGCACAGTTTAAGTTAGAGTGTATGGGGGCCCTTTAAAGTCACAAGTGTCTATGAATGTGCAAGTGGAGGATGGACATCAGTGTGAAATTTGTTTTCCTTTTCGAGTGAATAGTTAAATAGCGTAGTATACAACTGGGTCAGAATCTGGTGAGTAGTCTTATATTGGATGAGTTCTTGTAGCATTGATTGCAAGTGCGTGAGGTCTGCCTACGCTGTCTCCATAATGTATGAACTCCGCTGTTTAAGGTGTGCGGGTAAGGAGAGCATTCGCCGCTTGGCTAAACACTGACTAAAGTTAATTTCGCTACGTCAACAACAGCCGCCACAATGTACGTGATGACACAATATAATGGCTGCCCTTGGCTTTAATGTTTATAATAAAGTTAGAATCCCCACGCAGCTACTATCTGAAGAGGTCTGGTGAGGGAAAAGTTGAATTGTCGCAGACCGTGTGTCATATATTTCCCAGAGCAGCCATTTTGTTCCTTGAAATTCTTCATTTCATCTGGTATTTATTAGCCCTTCCTTCAGGTGTAGCGCACAAAAGAAAATTAAATTTTCAAACAACTTTTGCCTGCAAGGAATCAGAAGAACCCGTTCAACGGTCATAGTTTATGAAAAGAAAATATTGGACATGTTTCTGTAAGGACACAATGGGAAGAGTTCGTTAACATGGGACTGAAATCTGAGATTGTGTTACTACAGTAATGGCTGATCTCTTCTGGATATTTGTTAGTATTTTGGATAAGTAGAAAATGAAGATGTGACCATCTGGTCTGGACTTTTGAGAATATTGTAAAGAGTTTTGAGTACCTGATATCTATTACCTACATAAGGAAGACTGTCTCATGGCATAGGTGTAAATTGGATAATAACATTGGGTAGGGGGAAGGAAGCAAAAACGACTATGCTGATTAAGAACTCTAATTTACGATGGAATCAAGTAAGAAACACAAGGAAGTTGGAAATTGTATATAATCAAACACAATTGTGTCACATAAGTGTATTTAATGGCCAAACGGACAACTACATGTTTCGGCCCGTACTGGCCATCTTCAGGTTGTCTTAAGAGAACTGGCTTAGGATCTTACTGTATGCATTGCGCGCGCACACGTGTGCGGCCGAAACATGTAGTTGTCCGTTTGGCCATTAAATACACCTATATGACACAGTTGTGTTTGACTGTATACAATTTCCAAGTTTCACACGCACAACGGGTTTGACACACTTTCTAGTCACAGGGAAGTTTCGTTTGGACGCAGGTTTTCCATTTTTTTTGTGTCTTTACGCCACTAAAACATCGTGTAGAAAATACTTCCATAATTTGTTTGCCCTTCTTCAACTCAGTAGTCCAAAAAACTACTTTTACATACAAAATATACTGTAGAAGCGTTTGCTCCCCCTTTGCACCCCTGAAGTTACACCTATACTTCGTGGAATTTGTTGCATTGCTGCTTCGTGCAAGCATTCGAAAGGCTAAGTACATGTGTCCGGGAGACAGCATAATTCGGTCAGTAGACTGATAACGTAATTGGCTCGACGACTGTTGTTTGACACCATTCAGAGACAGGAGTTGCTTCACTTCAGCACCCCGCATAGACGAGCTCCAGATAATTTTGATCCGTATGTAGTGGCTGGTGGGGAGTTCGTTCGATGAGAGAGAGTAAAGCGGTCGGAGCGTGAAACTTGCCGCTTATTTTACCCAGTGCCAAGGTTCAGCATATGTGGAGCCCTACACAGACTCACGTTCGACATATTATTTCGTGATAATTATAATTACCTTGAGTAATAAAGTGATTGTGCTGACATAGACTATTTAATGTTATAAACATTTTGTGCTCAGTAACGTTTTTCTATTAACGTTCCGTTTATGTGATAATGTGGAAAAATATTATAGAGCCGGGTAGGCCACAGATGATAATATGGCGCATGCGCATTGCATGCTGGACACCCAAGGCTACAAACAAACACTTGGAATATGTAAAATTTAATACTTTTCCACTGCAACAATAGTTGCACGAACGCGCCTCAGTGTTACGTTATAAGTACATTGGCTGTCTTCTTCGTTCAGGATTTGACGATTCTGCTAGTGTGCTAGCGCTGTTTGTGCTATGTGCAAAGAAAAAGGCCTTTAACTCTTTTCTGTAGATTGAAGATGATTAATGCTTACTTTTCTGACATACATTCGATTTATACTTGAACACTTTAATGAGGAAAATCTCAGAATGCTTCGTTAGACGCTGATCAGTTTAAACACAAGAAAATAGAGGACACAGTACTATGTACTACAGTGAGGGCATTCCAGGAAATCTACAAAGTGTGAACTCTCAGAATTCTGTACCGTTTTTACTGAGCGTTTCGTCGAATCGGCTTAATAATTTGCTTATTTCCGGAGCGTATTCCAGGAATATAGAATTTCTGTGCAAGGATTTCCAAGTGGCCACTTAAAACAGTGGAGGAATAGATTTTAAATTTGCATGCATCTAATGTTGCATGCCTCCTGCCTTCTGAACGAATCATTCGGTGCCTAGACTAGAATATCAATGCCACATGCTTGGAATATAAGCGCACAGTCTTGAAAGATGTCCGATGTACTTCCTAGTGGTTTTACTATCTCCTTTTAGGAAAATAAATTACCTTCCAGTAATGTTGCCTTTCTGCACTGCACATCCTCAAGTAATTATAGTAATGAGGCAATATGTATTGCTATTGAGTTTAACCAACTACTTTTTAAAATATCTCAAGCATGTTTCATTCATTCAAGCCCCTTTGGGTGGCTGGAAACACGTATGTTAAAATGTTTTGGGGAAACTTAAACAATTCATATTTTGAAGGTTGTTTTTCATCGAGTACCACTTTGAAATATGCCACCAATTTTTCCGTCTTCATCCCCCCCCCCCCAAAAAAAAACATAAAATTCTGGAACCAATAGAATTGCTGTGTGTGTGTGTTTTTTTTTCTCGAGATACTGTTGTATGATAAAGCGATTTATTCAGTCAAACACAACCCGTATATAAAATCATTAATACATAGTTGGCAACATGTTTCGGTTCTAGTGAACCATCTTCAAGACAGTTTTCAGTATACGGACATGGTGCATTCAGTGTATGCATAATGTCCGTATATTAAGAATTGTCCTAAAGTTGGTTTACTAGAACCGAAACATGTTGCCATCTATGTATTAATGACAATGTACGTGTTGTGACGACTGAACGAATTACTTTATCGTATTGTATAACACAACGGGATGGATCCTATAACAAAATATACTGTTTATATATTAAAAGAATCTGCTGGGTTCAGTTTTCCTTTGATGTGGTAACTGGACACAGAGAAATATGGCGGGAGGTTTTAAAAAGATTATCTTTGTAGAAGTAGCTCACAGCTGCACATACTGCTGTTGGAAAGTCGTTGAAGTTAAGAGACCCTGGCTGACTTCTAAAAAATCTCATTCTTGTCCATTGATAAGACTGAAAGAAGTTCATGATATTGTAATTGACAGAACGTGTAGTCTTAAGAGCCAGGGTGAGAAATAGAAACATAGAAATTTCTGTAACAGAAAGGAGCTTTAGTGAAATTGAGTAAGGCAAGTTACATCCGTAAGCTATTATTGCATCTTTTTCAGCATTTCTTATAGGATACAGGCCCGCGTCTACAAATGTTTAACGGATTTAGATAATTGAAAATTCACAACGTAGCTCATGGCTAGTGCTGAATTCAAGAAGCCTGAAAATCCACTGAATGTTATTATTTCCGTTAGATTCTAAGGTAGCACCTGACGTCAGTACGCCGAAGACGCAAAGTTCTGCTAGGTTCAGTCAATTATCCACGTTCCTGTAGAAGCCGGAGGTTTATTGACACTTTCACAATCGCTCGATACTAAGCCAGTTATATCCAATCTATACCCTTGCACCATATTTGTTTGAGTTTAATTTTCTTATTATTTCTGCATTTCCGCCTAGGTTTTCCAAGCTGTCTTTTCCCTTCAGGTTACATGATCAAAATTTTACATACATTTTTCATTTTTATTAAATGTTCTGTTTGTCACTTAGGTCTCATTAGCCTGCAGTGACCATGTTAATATTATTTTATCAAGATTACGGATGATTAAACTTGTCATACAGGTCTCTATACTCGCGTTTTTTTAAGTTGACATAAATATCATTAATATTGTGCGGGTGATAAAATCGAGAAGAATGAGATGGGTTGGACATGTGGCGCGTATGGGTGAGGAGAGGGGTGTGTATAGGGTCTTGGTGGGGAAACCGGAGGGAAAGAGACCACTGGGGAGACCTAGGCGTAGATGGGTGCATAATATTAGGATGGATCTCCAGGAGGTGAGATGTGGGTATATGGACTGGATTGGGCTGGCCCAGGATAGGGACAGGTGGCGGACGCTTGTGAGTGCGGTAATGAACCTTCGGGTTCCGTGAA
>Ga0123354_10007544_pt1 | contig 16392 bp, 4 predicted proteins | sample TergutLab28metaG_2_FD_97872 | JGI IMG/M metagenome (GOLD analysis project Ga0123354, IMG submission 97872) | Labiotermes labralis P4 segment gut microbial communities from Petit-Saut dam, French Guiana - Lab288 P4 | ecosystem: Host-associated > Arthropoda: Insects > Digestive system > Gut ...
AAAAAATTCTCCAAAACCAAAAGGGAAATTTTTAATTTTATTGATCCTTTTATGATATTATTACCGTTTTTTTTTTGTTTTCCAAAAAATGTTGCTGCGTCCCCCCCCCCCCCCCAAAAAAAAACACTGTTTGCACGGGTTCGCAAAACGACGGATAGTGTGCAAAGTGGATGATGTTCAGTCAAGCTAACAGTACGGTGACCCATGAGTGCTGTCACACACGGCACAGTGAAAGAGTTGGCTGCGGAAATTAATTTGAGCCATGGTGCCGTGTAATACCTCACCCACGACACGTGGGCCTATGTTCTCACAATGTGTGCGGGAAATTCAACACCTGACATGAACCAAAAACGAAAAGACTTTGTTCGTAACTGCTGTGAGGATATGAAGTATCAGGCGAAGTCTTTCTTGCTTCTGTTTTAACTGGCGACCAAACCAGGTTTTAACCACACCGAACCTCTGTGCACTGTGCAAGCACAACGGTGTGCAATGGCGAAATACGAGCTGCTTTATGACGAAGAAATACTACGCTGCACGATCTACTGGGTAGGCCACTTTGATATGATGCTGGGATACGAATGTGTTACCGTAGAGCGTAGCGTGGAAAAGGCAAAACTGTGAACTGTGCTGCTCACCGGAACTTAATGAGTACCCAAGTTGCTGTGTTTAATGACAACTGTTTAGTGTTATAACGATAATTTCATTATTATTTTGTCCTTATTATTACATACTATGGCAACAGTTCTCTGTAGACAGCACACTTTTAAACAGGAATTTTGTAAGTCTGTTATTTAATGTAGGCGCTGAGTCAGTCAGCTGTAAAGTAACATCTTCTGCTTTCATGTTATGTTTTCTCGTTTGTGTGTTTGTTTATGTCATTCTATAGTTGTGTATTATTTTGACAATTTTCCATTGTGCTCTCGGACTGGCTTGTTAATAACTTTTTCTACTACTACTACTACTACTACTACTACTGCTACTACTATTACTACTACTATTACTACTACTACTATTACTATTACTACTACTACTACTACTACTATTACTACTACTACTGCTGCTACTACTACTAATACTACTATTACTACTACTACTGCTACTACTACTACTACTACTACTACTACTACTACTACTACTACTACGACTACCATAACTATTACTGCTACCGCTGCTACCACTGCCGTCACTACCACTGCCATGACTACTAGTATTACTACTACTACTACTTATACCACAACTACTACCACTATTACTACTACTGCTATTACTAATACTACTGGTACTGTGCTTCAGGCATTGTCTGATTCATATACATAGTGCGAATTAAATCATGATATTTTGCGGGGTTGACTCTTATCCCCTTTGCCTTTCTCAAGTGTAATGGGTAAAAATCATTTTTAGTTTTCTTCATTAGATGGTCTCTCCTTTTCCTGAAAAGTTGCGGTATATAATGTCTGATTTTAATCACACTTAACGAATTCATTTCGGAAGGCCATAGTAAAGGCAATTAATTGGTAACAATTCGAAACTTATCAGTTGTACTAGAACGTCTGGAATTTTTTTTAAATCAAATTTTGCGTTCAACACGATAATGCGGACCGTTACATTGTTCGTGTAATGGCTGGGACGATTGAAAACTTGGCATTCAAAGTCCTTAATGTCCCACGTTAATCACGTGATACTCCTCCTGCTTATTTCCGTATGTTTGAGCCTATAAAATAAGATTGGCGAGAATGCCGTAAAGGATTGTAGGTCGTAGACGTCGCGCTGTTATTTCTTCTGAGCAATCCGAAAGAGGTTTGTCCTGACGAAATTCGTAAGATAGTGACTTGATGGGAACAGGGCGTCGAAGAGAAGGCGATTTGGTGTAATTGTGACATAGTTCTTCTGTAGCAGATTTGCGCAGGCTTACTCTACGCCTTTTTCATGCATAGGAATGAGAAAATTAAATAAACGAAGACATTCATTCGGAATAGTAGTAGTTTTGAAAATGCTGTTGTGAGTATGGTTCTGTGCCTTCAGCATATTCTAATTCTGTATTAATAATTGTCCAACGAGATGCAACACAAAACAGTCTATTTATTATTCTGCAAGTTCACTCTACATGTTTCGGGTGTCCATCACACCCGTCATCAGGAGTGCACAAAACTGTAACTACAGCCTCTGGTACTGTGCAGCTACCTCTCTCCAACGTGGCCAAGGATGGAGGTAGCTGCACAAAAAATATGACCAATACCGGAGGCTGTAGTTACAGTTTTGTTTACTCCTAATGATGAGTATGGTTAACACCCGAAACATGTAGAGTGAACTTGCAGAATAATAAATAGACTGCTTTGTGTTGCATCTCGTTTCACAATTATTAATATCGATCTCCGATGTACGGAATCATAAACATAATATTCTAATTCATGTTTTGGCTAGAAACAGAAGGCGACAGAGCAATATGCTTGTGTAAAATTTCCAGCTGAACTGCAAAGTTTGCCTGACGAAGTTATTTTGAATATTGTTTAGGTACCTAGTTCCTAACCCCAGAAAACGCCGAAACGCCACTGTCGGTAACAATCGGCTAATGTTCAGGAAAATTGTACTGTTTATCCCGAGACTCATGTAGGACCTACAAGGTAATATGAAGGTAGTATGTCAGGCAGTTGAATGTTAACGTACATACTACCAATACACTTGGCAAGAATTAATGTCTAGCCAGCACATCTCTATGTATATTTATAGACTTCGCATGCTCTACGGTGTTTAGATTTCACTGTGCGACAGTTCTGCAAGAGAAATTGCCGCATCACACGGCGTTCTCCACAGCCCTGATTATTCCTTGCCTGATAGTCGAGTGATTTAAGAAAATGGAATCGGTGATATTTCATTGATTTCATGTCACGCCAAAGTAAAGTACAAAGTCCCACTTAAGGTATACCTCTCTCTTTCTGTGTTCTACAGCTCGGTCAAAAGCTTCGGAAACTCTTAATTGGTGAGTTTATTGATCGGTTTGCTGTTTAGACTTCCCAAACGGGGACAACCATCGTGGCTTAAAGCGAGGATAGGCAATCACGAGGTAAAATCGAACACAGGTCTTTTCCCATCATACAGAACGAGCAATATTTACAAATTCGGTGTCCCAGTTTGCAGTGCTTTGCTTCAAGAACGAGCTGGCGCTAGAACAAATTCTTACGAGAAATATCTCCTTGTATTCACTTCTAGATTTTTTGACCTTCATCTGTTTATACAATTTATTTTTAATACCATTTACGCTAAAGTCGCTTGAATTTTGCACACTTCATGTATTGTGGCGTAATATAATGGACGGCGCTCGGCTTTCTGCCCACAGAGTACATGTCACTGGCAGGTTGATTGCTTCAGACTGTAGATGCTGATATTTCAAGTAATGTAGAGGCCTGTTACATCTTACAGTGAAATTTAGGACGAGCTTAGACCTAATCTTGGCATAAAAATCTTTCATATAGAGTACTGAGAAACTGAAGAAAAAACGCAGTTGTAATTTTAACAGCTTAAGAATCTAGAATTTCACTTTCTGGATTGAATAAGGCTTTTTAATTACGTAAGTATTTTCGAGTAGCTATTTATGTTTAACAAACTTCATGCATATTTTGGCCTAAGAGAGAAAAGGTAAGAGGAGAGTAACGGTGAAGGAATAGTTCTCCCTACAACATGCCACGAAAGCTCAGAGGGGGAATAGAGGTATAGTCCTACTCTTTCTTTAACCTTGGCGCTAGATGGGATGGGTGGTCAACGCCACTCCCTGGTCGCTTTACCCCCGGAAAAGACCCGGTAACCATTGTATAAGAGGCTGGGTGAGTCCCAGTGCCGGTCTGGACGGGTGCAGAAAATTTCGCCTCCACCGGAATTCGAATCCCCGGACCGCAGAGCTGGTAGCGAGTGAGCTATCCCGGCCCCAGTAAGAGGATAGAGAAAACTAAATAATGAGGAGTTTATTGATGTGTACTCCTCCGCAAACATTATTCGGGGTCGAAGGTATGAGAATGAGATGGGCGGGGAATGTAGCACGTATGGTGGAGATGAGAGATGTATACAGGATTTTGGTGGCTAAATCTGAGGGAAAGAGACCCCTTGGAAGAACCAGTCTTAGGTGGGAGAATATTATTGAGATGGATCTTCAGAAAATGGGATGTGAGGCCATGGACTGGAATGATTTCGATAGGAATAGGTTTCGGGCAGTTGTGAATGCGGTAATGAACCTTCGGGTTCCATAAAATGCGGGGAATTTCTTGACTAGCTGACAACCGGTTAGCTTCTCGAGAATGACTCTGCTCCGTGGAGTGAGTAAGTATGTAATTAAGTAAGTGAATATGTAAGTTAAGTTAAGTAAGTAATTTTATGCAGCACGTTCCTTATTAAGACGCTACGAGTTGCTCAGCCGGTGAATAACATTCCATTTATGAGAGCTGCATATTTGCAACTATGTACGCAGCAGCTACAAGTAGGACGCCGTGCCTCTTAACTAACTCGTTCGCACCGCTGTCGTATAGCCACTGTAATTAGTGGAAGTTTTCTACAGTATTATGCATGTTGTACTTGTTGCAAATCGGTCCACTTTTATGGTCTAGGTGTGGCAGGGCAGAGCTTAGTGTAAGATTGCGGGTTTGTCGCGTGTATCTCTTTGAAGTTTCACCGGCCACACCTCAGAATGAATAATTGACATACATTGTAGTAATGTGAACTGGGCGAACTTTAATTGTAACGGAGGTATTAATGACGTTGTTAAATCCTGGTTAAAAACAACGACGTTTAACTTTTTTTACCCATGTCGCAACAGCCCCCAGTGGGCCAGGGCCTCCTCAATTGCGAGGCTTCACGACCACACTCAGACACACCACACTCGGTAGGACTCCTCTGGACGAGTGATCAGCCCGACGCAGAGACCTTTACCTGACAACACACAACACTCACAACAGACAGACAGACATGCCCCCGGCGGGATTCGAACCCGAAATCCCAGCATGCGAGCGGCCGCAGACCGACGCCTTAGACCGCGCGGCCGCTGGGGTCGGCGGTTTCATTAGTACTGTAAAGATTTAAAAAAAAACACGCGTCCTGCTAATGACTTACACACATTTATTATTGCAACATAATTCAGAAATGCAGTGACACGAACCAAATAGTTTACTATAGCAATGACCCTCTGAACGAATCTGGTTCGTATCTGTATCATGACACCGAGTATCTAGAACAAGGCTGTGTGTTAGTTTGCTTCAGTCTGTTTAGCAGAGTTCTGTGAGAGAGGCTTCGAATAATAAATTATCGCCTTTTTGTTTAAAGCCATGGGTACTTAATATTTAAGAACGTCTTCCCATATCATTCCGTGTGGTGTGACGTGTACAGTTATAGCAGCGTCGTTGAACAGCACAAGAATAAACCCAACCTCAAATTCGCGTAAAATTTAACAAATTCTCTGACAGTCTTTTTTTTATGTTTTCCATCCCGAAGTGTTATAACATATAAATACAACACGACAGGCGATAACACAACACTTTATTCATATACAAAAATGGTATATTTTGTCAGGACGACATGTTTCGACCTTATAAGTTCATCCTCAGACCCTCCAAGAAGACATCCAAGAGTTGTTTATGTTCCATTGTATTGTGGGATCCCAAATGCTTACAAGTTTTTGTTAGAGAAGTGTAAAATACATAAGTTTGTATATGTTGAACTTGTGTAACGACTTTGACATAAAATTGGAACCTTATCTGGAACGGCAGTATATTAAAATCACTGTGTATAAAATGTATAGAAATTAGTTTAAAATTAGTCAAGTTAAATATAGTAAATTAAAAGCTACCGTATATAAAAGACAGCTTTACTTTGTAGTATTTAGAAAGTGAACTTTATGGGGCTGGTATGCAGGAGCATATGCTCCTGCATACCAGCCCTATAAAGTTGCAGATAAGGTTCCAATTATATGTCAAAGAGTCACACAAGTTCAACATATACAAAATTATGTATTTTACACTTCTCTAAAAAAAAACCTTGTAACCATTTGGGATCCCACAATGCAATGAAACATAAACAACTCTTGGATGTCTTCTTGGAGGGCCTGAGGATGACCCTATAAGGTCGAAACATGTCGCCTTGACAAAATATACTATTTTTGTATATAAATGAAGTGTTGTGTTATCGACTGACATGTTGTATTTGTATCTCTGACAGTCGTTTACTATGGAATTGCAAGTGCAGGTAAATCTAGCTGTAACTTGATACTGTTGTTAAATATACATAGACAGACAGACAGACGTGCCATCAGTCCATCATTACTTGTGCTCACACATCCATTGACAATAAATATAATCTGAAACTAATAGTCAGCTTGAACCTATGAATTTGTCAGCTAGGCGTACGTGTAGATTCAGTTCACAGTGCGACTGTTTGTGGAGACTGTACCTGCAGCGTCACTGTGTGTTGGCATGAGGGAGATTAGTGAGCGATAAATCAATATTTAGTAGAGCCGCTGCCAGGTAGCAAGGCGCCACTGCCGTCAGGTCCGTCAAAAACGACACTAAAACATTGGTAACAAAATTCTAAGGGGCGCCCTGTGCATAGCATTTTGCCGACTCCTAGAACGATCATATGGCTCGGTAGGGAATAAATTGCTTTCCTTAAGTACCGGGTTTCTAATGCCACCAGTTTCGGCTGACCAGGACAGTGACCTGAAGTGAATCTGGATGATCATTTGGAATTCACAGTGCGTAATTACCTGTCCCCCTTCGATATGAAATAATCCCCCAGGTTAACGCAACAACGTACAGTAACATGAAATGAAACTGTTCAAAAATGGCCTAACTCTTACTGCTCTTTAGGACGAGGTCGCAAAATTGCGAAGAGATGCTATTAGTTTCGTGTCTGTCTTTCTGTCTGTCCGCATGGAACAACTCACCTCCCTCTGGTCGGATTTTCACGAAATTTTGTATTTTGGGCAGTTTTCGAAAATGTGTCGAGAATATTGAACGTTGATAAAAATCTGCCAAGAGTAACGTGTACTTTGCGTGAAGGCTTACGAACATGTGTGATAATATCTCCCGGAATTCTTTTTAGAATGTGAAATATTTCAAATAAAATTTTCAGAGAAGATCAACAGAGACATTTTATTCTTAGAAAGTTGTTTTCTGAAAATCATGTCTTTTATGAGATAATGTGGAAAATACGGTAAATTCGGACAGGCCGCATATGACAATATAATACGGCGCATGCGCTTTACATGCCGGATAAATAAGTCTACAGACACACACTCAGAAAATTTAAAATTTATCGCTTATCCACGGCAACAGTGGTTACGCGAACGCTCCTTAGTTTTACGTTATATGCACATTGCCTGTTTTGTTTACTTGAATTTCAGCTCTTGGATTACAGTTTGTAACTACAGAATTAAGTAAGTAAGGAGAAATTACAGTACTCTTTTAAAAATTTCGGAGTCAAAAATTAAAGTTCAACTTGATTAGCAGTTTGAAAACTGACTTTGACTCAAGATACTAATATTTCTCATACACGATGTGGAAACATAACCTTGAAAGAATAACTCTGTGTTATTGAGCAAATTACATTTCAGCTTATAAAATACATTTATATACTTATACGCATTTTAATTTAAATTCTGAGTGACTTTTAATTGTTACTGACACCAGACTCTAGCAGGTAAATTTTTGTATTTCACCGTAGGTTCAAATTGTGTATCTCAGAAGTGAGAGCGAATACAAATCCGCCGCGATGACATAAACCCATCCATTTGAACGAAGATGTGTGTCAGAAATGATATATGAAAACCCTTGTGTTTATATTTTCTATCTGCACTTGACAATGGCTGGCTATTTCAGTTTCGCTGCCGGCTTAACGTCTCGCTGCAGGACGAGGAGCGTTGACAATATGCTATGACCTGTTGAGCATAATCTGATTAATGAATATGGTCTTGGTCGTGTAGGCGTTTCATCTGTTTGCTTGTGTGGCGATTTTTTTTGTGTGTGTGTAGGATCGGACAAATATGAACATGCAGATCATTATTCATGTACCAGTACTGTTATACTATACCGGTGTATGGTGTGTTCATAGGAACAGCAAAACAGTGATCAATGACCGTGCGCCTTCTATCACTGAGTATTAAACAGGTGATACAAAAATGTCATTTTACACACAGATAAACGTCTGTTATACGTGGTTAGAAATATTATGCTTATATGTAGGCCTTGTGATTTTTATTCATTTTTACTGTCTATGGTCTTAGTTCGTATGGGGGAGAGGAGGGGCGTATACAGGGTTTTGGTGGGGAAACCTGAGGGAAATAGACCACTTGGGAGACCCAGGCGTAGATGGGAGGATAATATTAAGGTGGATCTTCAGGAAGTATGATGTGGGGTATGGACTGGATCGAGCTGACTCAGGATAGGGACAGGTGGTGGGCACTTGTGAACGCGGTAATGAACCTTCGGGTTCCATAAAATGTGAGGAATTTCTTGACTAGCTGAGAACCGGTTAGCTTCTCAAGAAGGACTCTGCTGCGAGGAGTAAGTAAGTATGGCCTTTCTTCGGCAGTAACTGCTGAAGTAAGGGCAGTTGTTGAGGAATGCCAACGTTCGGTAAAATGCTGACTGTATTCAGGTACAATAAAGTTCAAAATTACTTTAAAAATTAAATATTTCGAGACTGAAAGTTTGTTCAAAACCGTGTATTTTGGTTGATTCTTGGGGATTTAAATTATGCTGTGTCATCTGTAGAGCTTACATTTGCTCATGAATCCTGTGCGTGCCGTCTGAACATATCCAGAGGTAGTGCTGAGAAATCGCCAGGTTAAAAATCAAAAGAAAAGAAAAGAAAAGGAAAGAAACATTTAATAATATTTGTGTATGGGCTAAAGATGCCAACATGCACGGACTAGACGTCTTCTTCGTAAAATAACAGTTTCTCAGAGAGTTCATGAGTTCTTCTCGTTTTATGCAATCTGAAAATTTATTACCGCTTTTGCAACAGCGCACTGCATGTCCGTACCCGGATTCTGTTTACTCCAGTGCACGTGACCCATCCTATTTTTTGAAGCTCAATTTTAATATTATTTTCTCTTTTACGACTGGCTGTTCCAAGTGGCCTCTTTCCTTCAGGTTTCCTTACCAAAACCCTGTATACGTTTCTGTTCTCTCTCGCATGTTCCACACAATTTACCAGTTTTATGAACCTTCATCTGACCTACTTTAATTACACGTGGTGTACCGTACAAATCGTGAGAATCATTTTACAGTTTTCACCAGCCTCCTTCTAATTCCCCCCTCTTGTTTCGAAATATCCTCATCCGCTGCCGATTCGTAACCTTCGACCCACACGCTTACGTTAAATGCCACTAATACAAAATACAACAACCTGATTTTTCTTTTAATTTTAGTGCTTCGGGTTTTAGATTGCAAATGGGAAAACAAGAGATTCTGGACCGAATGGTTATAAATAAAGCCCGAATTTAGTCAACGAAGTTGCGATTTGTTAGGGTGTGTCCGAACGGGTAAATGGAGTCTACATAGCTCGTGCAGGACAGCCAGTATCCTCGTGCAAGTTCGAAACTGATACACCCTGAAGAATGGTTGTGTTTGAACGTCGAGTAATGATATGTTACCAGATGGCAGGCAGTAGAAATATTTTACTTACAAAATATTCCTAGAAATAAGCAACTGGATCATGATGTGCGAGTAATTTTTTTAAATTTGTGTTCAATGAACAGTAATATAGAATTATATAAAAATATGCAGTCTACAACAACTCTTTGTTTAGAAATTTATATTAAAAGATATTTATAAAATACATCATATATATAATATAAATATCTTTTCGTAATAATTACTATTATTATTAAAAGATATTTATATCATACATCATATATATGATATAAATATCTTTTCATAATAGTTAATACATCATATATATATATGATATAAATATCTTTTCATAATAATTATTACATATATATGATATAAATATCTTTTCATAATAATTACTACATCATATATATGGTATAAATATCTTTTCATAATAATTACAAAATCATATATATGATATAAATATCTTTTCATAATAATTACTACATCATATATATGATACAAATATATTTTCATAATAATTACCATTTCATATATAAGATACAAATATCTTTTCATAATAATTACTACTTCATATATATGATATAAATATCTTTTAATAATAATTACAACCCTGATGTATGAGTATAATGTATCTGATTGGATGTAGGTGATAAACCAAGGAAGATTCCCTTAAATTGGTAACGCTGTGGAAGGAGGCAATAGTGACTAAATTAGAAATACAAATCTCGGCCTTGGACTGGTAGGAAGAAGTAAAATTTTGAAAGGACGGTGATTAGGATTATTTGTATGTCGGCCGACAAGCTCGGAATATGAGGCTGCAACGTTACTGCTACGTAAACTGGCTATGCCTCTGAATACACAAAATTGTTCTTAGATTATTTATAAATGCTTCGAACAGTGATGCTGCACAGTCATATACATACGTCACATTAATTTAACTTCGTGATACTTGTTGTCTAGGGTGTGTGTTAATACAGATTTCCAATTCCTGAAAATTTTCTAGTTTGACGGTAAATTTAGGAACGTGTCTGTATTTGTAATATTCAGTATATGGAACGTTTCGTACATGATTTGTTGGCAATGTGTATGGTAGCTCGGCTCCATCATTAGTTTTCGTCAGAGTGAAAAATATACACGGACGTACTAAGCAGGCCTATATATTAAATAATTCACGATTTGCAAGTGTGCATTGCCCTGTAATTTGTAGGTTTGTTTATTGCAAAACATGTACTTAAATTTGAGGATGAAAAGCTACGTGTTCGATTTTTTTTTAGTTTAACACTTGTACCGCGCAGCTTTTATTATTTTGTACAATAACCAACTAATACACAATTAACTGACAAAATATTATACTGCTCCTACATGTTTCCACAATATTGTATCATCCTTAGGGAGTTCGTATTTAGTATAATCGCAGAGTAAAACCAATAAGATGCAACTTTTACAATTTATTTATTTCTGTAAGACGCTCTACATGTTTTAGACGGTTTTTTCCGTCCATCATCAGGAGCTCACAAACTGCACATACAGCGTCAGGTATTGGTCTGACAAATACCTGACGCTGTATGTGCAGTTTGTGAGCTCCTGATGATGGACGGAAAAAAACCGTCTAAAACATGTAGAGCGTCTTACAGAAATAAATAAATTGTAAAAGTTGCATCTTATTGGTTGTACTCTGCGAATATATTAGTCGTACTGGCCCGGTATGTAAACACCGAGCCACTACCTTCGGGAAAGAGGCTTCCGAAAAGGCTGGTTGTGTTTTAGGTTTTGCGCCAAATACATTTTTAAAAAATGTAATTGCCCACTTTGCTTGTCTGGTCTCAAGTCCGCGTTTGGAGGACCCCCGAATTTATTTTTTGTATTGGGCACAGCAATGTCTTAAATCGGTAGTAGCAATAATTTTCCACCCCGAGGTAATTCAGACGCCTCTGACGAATTTATAAACGCCACCTTTACCCGTAGGTAACTGAACCGTAACAGATGAAACATGTCCTACACTTCGGGAGACAAAGGGAGATGGCCTGCAGGCCTTATTGTGATATGTAGAGTGGCCTAACACACGCCATTATTATTATTATATTCTCTGCTTCGATTTCGGAAGTCACTCTCCCAAAATTTAATTTTTTTTGGGTTCGCGGTGAAATAAAATCTTTCGTGTTTCCTTCTTACCTGATCTCTAGGCAGGGAACGTAGAAATGCTAATGATTATCATCTGCCTAAAAATAGTGTTGTTATTGTTGCTCTGGGGATTGGACACAACCTAAATGTTCTTGATTCTCTTGCTGCTTTACATCTGGAAACTGGATATCATACATACTCAAAAAGGGCGGAAAGGAACTCATATCTCTGCCGTTTAATATTTGAGATTAACAATTCGTTTAGCGTGTTTCGAAAAAGTTGGTGTCAATCCTCGAGATAGACTCTGCTATTCTACGATAGAGGAAAGGTAATGAATATAACAGGTGACCGAAAAAGTCTTCTAATTTTGTAAAAGAGTTCACAGTCACCGAAGTAGCTTAGTTCGAGAACATTCACTTTTTATGGAGTTTGTTTAAACGAAAAAAAAAATCCCATTAAGTTGCTAAGCTTCCTTTGGGCCATTTTAGGGGCAGTAAGAAGATGTAGGGTTTGATGGGTGGGAGTAGTGGATGGGGGTGTTTGTAGGATGAAGCACCATCGAAGAATGGAATTGAAAGTGGGACAAAAGCAATATACAAGTGTAATTAAAGAGGTTAAGAGAGGAGGAAGAAAAAGCAGAAAATTGGTGGGACAGAGAAAGTGGAAAAGGAGAAGAAAAACAAGCTTTTCCATTTAAATTGACTCCGCAGTTAGCGAATGTTCTAAATAACTCTCACACTTGCCGTTAACTTACTTCTGTCTTCGGAAGTAACTTCACAGTGCAGTATGAAACTATGGGAGCAATCCACAAATTTCATTGCTCCTCCTTCATTGATACAGGGCGTTCGAAAACGGGGTGTTCTTGCAAATGTAAGCTTTTTAAAGTTTGGAGTTTTGGTATTTTTTATGTTTTCTTAAAATATTTTATTAGATGTCTCAAAACAGCAAAACTTCTGTAACATGATTGTCTACAATATTTGTCGTACATTCCATTGCAAATTTCATTTCATATACAGGGGATCTGGTGAAGTTTGTGCTGTGAAATTTGTTTTGTTAATCTAGAGGGTGGACCGAGGAAAATCACCCAAACCCTAATTTGTGTACATTGATAATAAGGGGTATTTTCCAATCTCCAAGCGTAAATCGTGACCATAAAGCTTGGTGTTTGTTAAATCCGGCTTATGCTAATATGCAAGTAATAAATGTTAAATGTGTGAAAATTACGTTATGACTTTGTGTTTTGTCGTAAGTGAATTCCTGATTTGTAGCATCTATAGACGGAGGAAATAAATTGAGCCTAAAAACTTCCTAATAAAAGAAGGTAAAGCAGTCCCGTTAGAGGCCTGGAGTTGCCCAGAGGGATCCAGGAAGTTAAGGTTCCCAGATTTCATGACAACGGCACAGGATGGTGGTAAGTTTGTAAGCCTTACGCACCGGCCGCCTTTACCCCCAGGAAATGCTCCTGGTACTCATTTCTGTTAGAGGCTGAGTCGACCCCAGGGCCATAGTGCGATCGGAAGGATTTTATATAAATGAAAAATTCCAATGACACCATCCGGAATGGAACCAGCGACCTTCCGATTTGTAGCACAGCATCTTAACCACTGTGCCACCGCGGTCCCCAAAAACTTCCTAATATCAACGATGTTATACAACTGACCGGAAGGTGAAACGAACCAGAAATGAAGATAAAACGTTTGTGTGATCCTAGCGGTGTGCACGATACTTTCGAACCCCCATTCTGATTGTCATCGCAATGATAAGCGCTTCGTTCATGTTAGCGAGTGTTGTGACATCGAGGTCCTAACTCGGCTTTCAGCATATCTGTGTTCGTTAGAAGAGAAAGGACGTTTGATAGATACCGTTTTAGATTCTCTGAAAATATTAATAATTGTGCTTGTGTATCCAGTCCCCTCCTGAATCGAAAAAAAAACACCTGTTCACTGAAAACTGATCGTAGGATTGCGTATGGGAAACGTCAATACCGTTATGTTTGGGAACAGTTGTGTCAGGATTAACGACTTTACTGAGACGTATAATGTAATATTCACTTTAAATGTATGTGAAGGAATAAATATGCGATGGAGTATGCTTATCGTTGGTAATAGCTAATTTATCGGTAGCTGTCCCCAGAAAATGTACCGACGTTGGAGTTGTTACGTCCGTCATTGTACTGAGCTAGTTTATGTGATGAAAATATAGGAACTGTATGTTGCAAGGCCTTGAATGGCATAATAATTTTGAACTAAAATACTGAAAGTTACTTTTCTTTGAAGCAGTATACCGGTGACTTCGTGGTGAAAATGACAAGAGCACAGGAGACATGAGGTACACGTAGAGGGGGAAGGTCAGATTATGACACCATTTATTTTTACACCATGATACCTAGAAAATGGTTATAACTTTTCAGCTAAGTCGACTATAGTAAACCTCCTTATAATACAGAATAACACTGTCAACCGTGTGTAGGAGTCACGTGGGAAGTGTTCATGCATTGACGGAGTAAGTGATACAAAGATGGGCCGGGATAGCGCAGTCGGTATAGCGACTCGCTACGGGCTGGATGGTCCGGGGATCGAATCCCAGCGGAGGGCGAGATTTTCCGCACCCTTCCAGACCGGCCCTGGGACCCAACCAGCCTCATGTAGAATGGGTACCGGGTTTTTCCCGGGGTTAAAACGGCCGGGGCGTGGCGTTGACCACCCACCCCATCTAGCGCCGAGGTTAAAGGAAGTGTAGACCTATACCTCTGCTCCCCCTCGAGGCCGTCGTGGCCTGTTCTAGGGTGAACTTTACGCTTACCTTTACCTTTAAGCAATACAAAGCAGAGTCGCACTTTCCGTACGGTTCCGGAACTTCTGTCGTGGCATCTTATATAGTGTTGCGTTAAAGCGGATATATACACCTCGACTGTGGAAAGCAAGTGCGCTGTATACACGGTAGAATCGCAGTAGGAAATCCCTATTCCTAGAAGTGTTACATTCACTTCCGACACGTTGAAAATGAAAGCTTTCTTCTCAGTTGTGTGCTGGAATTATGTAACTACGTCCGTACTGACGCTCTGGAGTGCAGATCATGCTTACATTATTGTCGTGTGAGTATGATTTTTCGTTTATTTTATAGGATTACTGCTCTGATTATTTGGTTTAAAGGATTTTCTTTTTTTCGGAAGTACAGACGAAACGTTGAAATTAATCGCAACATAATTCTCGATGTAAGGAGTATACTGTACGGATTTGACATTCATGTGACAGTGCATCGTGATAAATTCTTATAATAAAACAAACTAGATGCACTAATTTCTAAAATTTATTTTTGGAATAAAAATCTGCATGTTCCGGACAGTTCCTCCGTCCATCATAAGGAGCTCTTCACTGTACACACAGCGATGGTATATGCCATACAGTTTTGCCGACAGCTTGCGAGCAGGATCAGGAACATGCAGAGTTTTATTCCAAAAATAAATTTGAGAAATTAGTGCATCTAATTGGTTTTATTATTAGAATAGAGTATTATACGATTTAACACGTGGTAATATCCACGGTCGTGTTTTTCAAATTTGAATTTAGTGGTATTTAATTTAAATACAGTTACCTTTGCCAATTATTTGTTTTAAAAAAAACAACAGAGGATGCTTATAACACTATTGATCAAGCATGCGTTCAGTCGTACGCTGACTGTAACACCGCCCAAAATACGATTTCCCCAACGTAGCTTTATAGACAGTACATTTTAAGCTACATCTCCTATTTTTAAAAGCAGTTTATACTTTCTGTATCTAAACTCATAAAAAAACCACACACACACTGTAATCGATTTATGCAGTAAAAATGTATTTAGGGAAAAAGCTTCAAAGGCAGAGCGGATGTCGTCAATTAATGGAATTCCCACGCATTTAGATATTTTATTACAGTAATTTATATCACTGAGCGGTGTATGGAGCTGTGTAGCAGGAGAGGTGGTATGGAGGTAGTTATGTTGGTGGAAGAGTTGAACTCGTAAGCCAACATCGTGGCGGACTGACGGAATGGACTGGGAGATTTCCGCTGTGGTGATGTGATGGAGAGGTGTATAAAGAGAGAGAGACAGGTAGGGGGAGTGGGAAATTTCATTAACGCTTTCACCCGTTATGGAGCAAGGACGACACGGCTGGAAAGTTGGTAGTTTCGCGGTTTCTAAAATGGAGTGTTGAAATGATCGGGAAAGAGACATAGGGTAACTTGAAGTGAGGAGGGAAACAGTGACACCTTCAAGAAGGCGATTTTGTGCATCCTCATGAACAGTATGACTTTTGCAAGGCTGATTTTGAATGGCCAAACCTCAAATCAGTCGCATCGTTTACCTGTTGTAGAGGCTCGCAAATTGTGGCCAAATGTGGACCAGAAATTGCAGAATTTGTGATCGTAATTATGTAAACTTTTCAGGAAATGCTTGCTATCATTCGGTGCAGAATCTTTTGTCTTCCAGGTTGCTATCCAAAAATTTAAAGATCAAAATATATAGAAATATAATTTTGCCCGTTGTTTTGTATGGGCGTGCAACTTGGTCGCTGACATTGCGGGAGGAAAGGAAGCTGAGGGTGTTTGAGAATATGATGTTGAGGAGAATATTTGGACCTAGGAGGGACGAGGTAACGGGGGAATTGAGGAGATTGCAT
>Ga0123354_10007546_pt1 | contig 16391 bp, 8 predicted proteins | sample TergutLab28metaG_2_FD_97872 | JGI IMG/M metagenome (GOLD analysis project Ga0123354, IMG submission 97872) | Labiotermes labralis P4 segment gut microbial communities from Petit-Saut dam, French Guiana - Lab288 P4 | ecosystem: Host-associated > Arthropoda: Insects > Digestive system > Gut ...
TGTGTGGTGTGTGAGTGTGTGTGTGTGTGTGTGTGGTGTGTGTGTGTGTGTCCGAATAAACACAGGTCATTTTTCTATACGTGTGGAAGGTAGACTGTTGGGGGGTGGCGGTGGGGGTGGAATTGAGAGAGAGAGAGAGAGACAAATTAAGGAATAGACAAAAATTAAATAAAGAAGAAATGTGGAATGAGACTGCGTAATTAACTCCACAGCGAGTTGCCATCTTGAGAAGCTGATAATTGTTGAACTGGTCAAGAAATTTCCCGCACTTGAGGGAATTGGTCAGTCGATTACTATGTTTATAAGAACCGCCACTGATTGTGTTTCTGAGTTAGACAAGTCCCTTCCACAGACATCATATTTAAGTTTAATTTTAAAATTATAATTCCATTTATGTCTAGGTCTGTCTACTAAATCCTTATGTGTACTTTTTTCTTTTGCATGCTACATGACCTCTCATCCTCTTTCTTTTCATCAGCCTAGTATTACTTGATGAACAGTAAGTATTATGGAGTTCCACATCACGCATTTTACTCTATTCTATACCAAATTCCTCCCCCTTTAAACAAATATTCTTCTTCGTGCCATTTTCTGAAGCACCCCCCTCTGTGTTGTCTGCCGAGAGATGGTGTCAAATGATCAGAGAAAATTATTAGTTAGGAAAAGTACACATACAAAAGTTTTCGTTGTTTTTTTCGCTTTGTTTAATTATGCGGAAAGTCGTAACGCTTACGGAGATGACGTGTGAAATGTTCATTTCCTTTTCCTGTACAGTTTTTCGTCTCACCAGTTTTTTGCCGTCACAAGTGTTCGGCCATCTGCTGTCTCACATCTTCATATACAGTGTCCGGCATTGCTCTCTGAATTTAATCAAACTTAGAAAGATCGTGCGTTTCAGTTTATAGGATATCGAATTTCATGAAAATCCGTTCAGTTGCCTTAGTGTCATTCCCTGCCTTCAAACAGACAGAGGGGCAATGATTTTTATACGCAGGCGTTCCGCTGGTATGCAAACACGCGTTTAGAACACCATTTTATTAAAGTAGTGCATCTGAGTGGCACAGGAGTTTGCTAAGGGTAAGCAGTACATAAATATACGTGAAGACCCGCAAAATTAATTTTCTTTATAAGAACGAACAGTCGTTTCCTCTCCCTGATCAATACGAACCTGCCTTTCTAAGTCCTGAAAATCCTTCCATCCTCTCTAGCGCAATATCGCAGTCCATTCATGGGAATTCCGAAGCTATTTCTTACGTCCGGGTTGTGTGTGAGATGACACCAAGTGCGTGACGGTTTCATGGCCTGATAACAGCAGCGCAGTGCTCTTCCTTGCGGTTATTCCTCTCGGGAAACTCAAGTTGTATCCAAAGAGATGGCCAGTAACATTTCTTGCGTTACAAAGACTGCATCTCGTTACTGTAAGAGAAACGTGAGCAAAGGGGCTTAGGGATATTTTAAAATTTGAAGCCTGAATTTTATTGAAATACTACGTAACAAATGTGGTGCTGGAGAGAGATGGAGATCAGCCGGACCGGTAGTGTGAGAAGTGTTACGAACGATCAAGGAGGAAAGGAACATCCTACATGCAGTACAAAAGAAGGGAGGTTGACTGGATTGGTCACAGTTTATGTAGGAACTGCCTTCTAAAACGCGTTATTGAAGGAATGATAATAGTGAAGGATAGAAGTGGCAGGAAGAAGAGGGAGAAGACGTCAGCTATTGTATGACAAGAAAACGAGAGGATACTGGAAAATGAAAGAGGAAGGAGTAGATCGCAGTCTGTGGAGAAGTGGCTTTGGAAGAGAGTATGGACTTGCAAGACACACTGTGCGATGTGTGAATGAATGTACGAAGGCTGTCCGGAGAGCGTCGAGCCATTTTGAATATCTTGAGAACCGGTCGCGTGGCCTTGATGTAACTTGGCAGCCAGTCAGAGGAGACCTTACTACGCAAAGTTAGAGAGTCACTCTCCCGTGGGGCTAGTCAGTCGGCAGTGAGACGCCGTTGACTGAGCTTATGTACTGTGTGACCGTCGCATTCTATTCACAATGACCGGGCGAGCAGATTAGCGAATCTGTATCAGTGCACCTGCCCATTCTACAGCTCTTGTGCAGGCTTTTTTGGCAAAGCATTACATCACCCAGGTCTGTCAGCCCCCCTACAGCCCAGATTTGGCTCCCTGCGACTTCTGGTTTTCCCAAAGCTAAAATCGCCGTTGAAAGGGAGGAGATTTGTGAATGCGACAGTCACACAGTACACAAGCTCAGTCAACAGCGTCTCACTGCCGAATGACTAGCCCAGCGGGAGAGTGACTGTTCAAGGATGTACAGTAAGGTCTCCTCTGACTGGCTGCCAAGTTACATCAAGGTCACGCGAACGGTTCTCGAGATATTCAAAATGGCTGGATACTTTCCGGACAGGCCTCGTATATATAACAATTCTGACCACATTTTGAAGGTCGAAATATGTTACATTAAATGACATATACGCAGTTGTGTTGACTGTTTATTTACATAATATTCGAATGAGTATGTAGCACTTTGTATCCTACGTCACAGTAAACATGGTGTGAATTCTACAGGCCAATAGGTTATTTTTGTGTAGGGAAGCTATCACTGTTTATTCTGAGTCCTGCGAAAGTTACGCACTTCTTGGGGGAAACAGAAGTTTTCTGTTGCTGAGGGCGGAATTGCCATGCATGCCTATGTAACCTGAATACTTTTCCTTCTTACTGTCTTTGACTCTGATGATGAAGCCAACAAACTTGCTCTGAAACGCTGGCAAAACAGTCTGCTGCCAAGCGGTACAGTCATCTCAAATTGGGATCAAGAGGTTTGATTTTATTACTCAATTACAAGAGAGTCTGGCATCATGCAGCGGCTGCATATTTAGCGAATCGCCTTGAGCGAATTTCGCCTACGAAGATAAAATGTGTTCCACTTTTGTGTTGTTTACTGAAGCTGTGAATTTATGATACAGTGTGGCGGCTGTGATGAATGAGTAAATGCATGCGGAACGTTGGTGCGATGATAGTGACAGGGGAAAACTGAAGTGCTTGGAGACAACACTGTCCAAGCGCTACTTTGTCCATCACAAATCCCGCATGTCATGTCATGCGATCGAACTCTCTCCCATCACCAAGACACACAAATAATTTTAATTCATAAAAATCTGTACAGCCACATTTCATTAACAAAAAGGAAACCAATGAAACTGAAACAACTCACATTGTGCTCTGCAAATCATCCCTTTGGCACAACTACAGTGCGCAAGTCGGGGGGAAGGAACAACTGCTGGCTGCCTACCTCCAAAGCTGAGTGAGGCTTCTCTGGCCCTTGCGGCTTCCCAGAGACTTCTTCACGTCTGTATTACTGCCGGCCAATTGTGGCTTTGGCCACCTCCACTATGCTCCTTCATTGGTTCCTGTTTAGCACTTCGGTCTTCCAGTTCTTGATCCCTAGGATTTGCGCATCCTCTTCTATGCTGTCTCTTTGAAAGTTTTCCTTGTGCCTTCTGGCTTTGTAAAGGTTGGTTTCTTGCAGCGGTTCATGTTTTCTGATCTTGAAATATGTCCCAACTCTTTCTACCGTTTATATTAGGGGCGTTCGCAAAATTGCGAAACACGACTTTTAACATCATCATGTCTTTTTTTAAGTGATGTATTCCCTTTGTGTTTTCTATGATCAACATGTGTAGTGTAAAATTATACAATTATGTAGTCATACACAACTCTCAATTTATTAAAAGTACTAGTTGTATTTCTAGTACTTCTAATAATTTGAGAATTGTGTGTGACTATAAAATTTTATAATTTTGCACTACATATATTCGTCGTGTCTCTCCATCCTTACTTCTGTACACATGGAACAATTCAGTTTCCACTGGAAGGATTTTCATGAAATTTGATATTACAGTATTTTTCGAAAATCTATAGGGAAAATTCAAGTTTCATTAAAGTCTGACAAGAATAAAGGGTACTTTACATGCAGATGGATATACATTTTTTTTTATCATATCTCACTCTGTTCTTTTTAGACAGAAATGTTTCAGACAAAGTTGTAGAGGAAATCAAAACACACATTTTGTGTTCAGTGACTTATTTTTTTAATCGTACCGCTTATGATATCTTGTAGAAAAATATTGTAGAGTGGGGCAGGCCACAGATGACAGTATGGCGCATGCTGGATAACTAAGGCTACAAACACACACATAGGTTGTGCAATATTTATTTTCTGCTGCAACAGTGGTTTGACGAACGAGCCTTAATGATAACGTTAAGCGTACATTGGCTGGCTTGTTATTTCTTCTCCCATATGTAATTGACAAATATCGCAGGCAATATCGGTATGTTATGTCCTCGTCCACGCAATGCATTATGGGCAGTTTAAGAAACGTTCTGAGCTTACTCTGTCTGTAGACAACATGTAGGTAACAAGAATCAACATTTTTAGCAGCGTGGTTAAAGAGTCGGCACTGACCGGCTCTCACCTGACAATATTTTCAGCGCCGAGGGCAGCCCGTCTTTTGGTATGTAAACCACTTTTGCAGGACAAGTAAGTGTCGCCGTTTGCCTTTTGAGAGACAGGAGCGTCTTCTGTTTGAAGACTATGTTGAGCAGAAAGAATCGGGCTGATTTTATACACGGCTTTAAACATAAATCAACGAAAGTTATTTTTTCCACTCTCTTTGCATAATCGATTTCCTTATCTTATATTCTTACCAGATAAAGTTGGCGTGCCGTGCCGTGCCGTGCCGTGCCGTGTCAGTTTGCTTTGTATACTGAAACACATAGCGATTTGTTTCGAACTCTTTAACGCATTCTGCTTGCGTTCTGTCAGCGCCTTTTTGGAACCTGGCTTATGGCACGGGCTATTTTGACTGGGGCTTGGTGTTGGCGATTTGCTCATCTCTTGAAATTTCGGGATATTACCGTAAAGTAGGCTACGGCCGTTTCCATCTTGATACTCTGTTCCTTAAATATCACCCAGTCATACAACACTGTATAAGGTTTGATTTACGGATTCCGACCTTGATTAGCCACAGATTAATTAATTAATTTATTTATTTCTTTATTAATTTTGATATTCATGGGCCGGGATAGCGTTGTCGATATATCGAATTGCTACGGGCTGGACGGTCCGGGGATCATATGCCAATAAGTGCGAGATTTTCTGCACAGCCAGATCGACCAGGGGCTCACCCAGATCTTGTACAATAGGCACTGGGTACTGGGTCTTTCCGGGGGGGGAGGGGGTTAAGTGACCGGGGAGTGCGTTTTATCCACCCACCCTCATCTAGTGCCGTGGTTAAAGTAAGGTAAAATTAAGGTAAAGCAATCCCATTAGAGGTTGTACGGCCCTTAAGGCTTCAAGAGGTTGAGGCTCCCAGAATTTCTATACAACTGGCACATGAGGTGGTAAGGTTTTCAGCTGTACTCACCGGCCGCCTTTAACCCTATGAAATATTCCAGGTACTCATTTCTGTTACAGGCTGAGTCGTTACCGAGGGCCATTGGGCGGTCGGAAGGAAGTCAAAGAAACACCCCAATGACTAAGAAATCGAAAGCGCGACCTTCCGGCTTGTAGCGCAATGGTTAAAGAAAGAGTAGAGTTACACGCATACCTCTTCTTCCCCCCTGTCAGTTCAATGTCAAGGCGAGTGGGTCCGAGAAATGGCGTGGACTTTGTGGCGGTTTACAGGTGTGCCGCTACCGGCTAATAGACTGGTCACTATCCTGACTGAGCTATCCAACCACCTTACAGATAATAATCTCGGTATTTATTTACTCAATTTATGGAACGATTTGGTGAAAGTCTTAGGCTTGTTGTAGTATTGTGTTATTTAGGAAAGGGTATGAAAGAAGCATATTATATGTTGGTCCTTCTGCGTCTTGTTCCTAGAGGCGCTGACATCACGCTGACACAGATGTTCTTTGTTTGCAGCAGCCATACGCAGGTTCCTCTATCATGTACTGGGCTCAATATTGAGTGTAAACTTTAAAGAAATCCGATTTATATTCCACCCTTCTCTGAGACGTGGGATAATCTTTATGGGCCGGAACAGATGCCGTGTAGAGACGGGGCACGAGAAAGAACAGGTAGATATTCTACATCAGTCTTCCAGTTGATGGATGGGCGTTTACAAATGTCGGAATATTTTATCACCGGTCGATAGCTTTAACGGTAAGGTTTGTAGCGAAACCTTGGCGATTGTCTAGGCAGAGAGAAGTGATTTCTTCCACCTTACATGAAAGCAAGTTAGGAAATGTATGCATATCGCAACAATTCTGTCTCTTCCAATTACGAAATTTTAATTACCCTTATAAGCTTAAGATTAGGGGAAAATGTATTGGATATGAGGGGGCACGCGGTGGCGCAGTTGGTTGAGGCACTGCGCTACAAGACGGAAAGTCGCGGGTTCGATCCCGATGGTGTCATTGGAATTTTTCATTGACAAAATTCTTCCGGTCGCACCGTGTATCAGCCTCTATGAGTACACGTTCGCACAACGAAGAAATCGCCTAACGACGCATTTCTCAGGACGTATCCCCGTCGTTAAGCGACGCTTAACTGTAATGTATTTATTTTTGTACGATGAGGTGCTGTTAAAATCTCCTTCAAACCCAAGCTGGAGGACTACTCCTTTTTGGTTGTCCGAGACTATTTATTCAATACATTCACAGCTACCCCCCCATATCTGCAGTCCGTCTCCGCCATCCGCAAACCAAGAAGACGTAACGCCATGCATAGGAGGACCGACTGGTCGAGGAGTTCAACATGGTATGCGCGCGCATTCTTCATACGCAATCAGCGTTTTTCTTCTCTGACTTCAACAAAAATAGAAAGCTTTAACAAAATTTTGCAAAACTCGCAAGGTCAAATAACATGAAATTCAGTGTTTCTGCCAGTTTTTATGCGCTAAAAGACTTGATGAACCCAAAAGGCTCATTTGGCAGTTTTCTTTTCCAAATTCGCCGAAAAGGAACGTTTCGTGAACAACTCATGAAGCTCCTTCATTCATAGTTCAGAAATGCGTTATATTCTTCACGTGGTGATGCGCGTCTCTGTCTGATTTAATTCCCACCGAAGTGGTGCAAGTAACGTTTTAAGATGTGCAAAATGAGTGTCGTCACAGTACCAATCCCCCTGACCATTATGCGATCATCACGCAATGTTTTAGACTACGGAATTTCCAGGCATCGATTTTTTTAAATTAAACCGCAAACAAAATTCATGTACATGAAGACAAACAACTAGACCACAAATAATTAACGAAAATAATTAATATGTTTTAGACAACAGGCAGACTGCCATGATATGTAAACGAAATGTGAACCTTGTAAACTGATATGTGGTTGCGTAACAAAACATAAATTCATTTTCAAAATACGAATACTGTTTTATATTATACCCTCCGGTTTATTAACGCCCGAACAAGTGGACCTCGTCAAATAAATATGTAAATTATTTCGAGTGAAATTTAATTAATTATTATTTATCAAATAATTAACTATAAATGATTAATAAAAATAAATAAAAACGAAAGTAATTAATTGTAAATCAACCCTTTCAAGAAGAAGCGAGGACTGCTTCATTTAAAGGCCCAGTCCGTACCGCGCAGTAAACACTTTTCATCTCGGTTATGAAAACGAATCAGTTTATGCTGTAAGTGGCACAAGTCGCTGTTTTTTCTCAGATCCACACAAAATGCTTAAATACAGTGTGGACAGAGCGTACAGTTGTTGAATGTTGAACTGTTGGTGCATTACTTAACCAGTAGGCTTTAAAAGTTTACCGTTTAAATTACCATTCTTTACTGCAATGTAAATTTTCTGCAAAAACCCTGGGGTTCCGCGAATACCATTGCGAAAATGTTTTAGCCAAAGAATTTCTGGATATAGGTTAATTGTGGGTGATGTTCAAACAAGGCTGTGATGTTTATTGTTACTTTGTGGATTTTGTTTCTGTTCTTTTTTGAGAGAGTTATCGGTGTAGCATTTGATATTTATTGGAACACATTTAAAGGTTATGTATCAGAATTTCATGTGAGGTGCTTAGGAAGACGTCCACTCGCCCGGAAATGAATAGCAACCCTTGTTTGCATGTATTGTGAAGAAGGAGAACTTTCATAGCTTACTGGTTTGAAAACTATTGCATACCTGCTTTTGTTGGGAACGACTTGAGAAAAAAGATCACTTGGAACTTATGGGTGTGGATGAGGGAATAATATTAAAATTTATGTTAAAAATATACGATTGGAAATTTGGACTGGAGACATCTTAGATCAGAAAAGGGATAAACGGGAGCTCTTGTGCACACGATAATGAACCTTCGTGCTCTAGAAGTTGCGATAGATTTCTCACTGGGCTGATATGAACAGCTGGTTTATTTATACAACCGATATTGTCCCATTCCTACTAATTAAGTCGGTACATGGAAATGATCGAGTTAACCATCTGAAACCAAATGGTTACTATATGTACAACCAGGTTTAACTTTCAAAAATTATACATTGCGCCCACATATTTTATTTATGTGTTTTGTACGGATCTCAAAACAAACAGAGATTATTTCTCTATACAGCATTAACTGACTGGTTTTTATAACAGACACTTAAACCTTCAAAGCCCGCTGGTCACTATATGTACCGCAACGTTTAATATTAAAAAATCCCACATTCTGCTCACGCAGTGTATTTATGTGTTTTGTATGGATCTCAGAACAAACAGCGATTATTTCTCTATACAATATTAAATGACTGGTTTTTATAACCGAGACGGAGAATGTTCACTGTGCGGTACGAACTGAATCTATGTGTATAATAGATATAACCCCTTCAAACCCCAGTGGCCACTATATGTACCACCAGGTTTAACATTCACAAATCCTACGTTCTTCCCACACAGTGCATTTATGTGTTTTGTGTGGATCTCAGAACAAACAGCGATTATTTCCCTGTACAGCATAAACTGACTGGTTTTTATAACCGAGACGGAGAGTGTTTACTGCGCGGTACGAGCTGAATCTTTAATTATAATTCAGGTTAATATTAATCTTTAAAGGGTTAATAGAGTAGTAGCCTACAGAGTAACCCATGGGCTTGCCTATATCAACGCTCTTCATAGCACTGCAATAAAATTCGGCCTGGGGAATTCAGTTCTATTTCCAACATGTTATACGAGATATTTTTCGTGTTCTGATTCTCCAGGCCGACCGCAGGGCACAACCTGTCCCTTTTCCCCTACCATAAAGTTTTGGGGCTTGTAGGTAACCCCTCATCCCATCTAATGCTAAGAATAGGAAAGCGTGGAGTTATAACTGCACGCCCCCCTTACGTCTTCATGGCGTGATGCTGAAACTCAAACACAACTTTACTTTTCTTGTAGGAAGTAAATTAAGTTGAGAGATTTAATCCTTTGAAGGATATCGTGAGTAAAATTTGTGGATCAGTAAAATGTATAATTCGGTCTAGTAGTCGGAAAATGGGTAAGAAACACCTTGAAAATGTTGGGATGTGTGCTGGAGAAGGACGTAGAAGATCAGTTGAACCGATCGTGTGAGGAATGGGGAAGTTTCGTATAGAGTTCTGGTCGAAAGGAAATAAAGTAAATAAAATAAAACAAAGGAAGGCTACCTGGAATGATCATATCATGCGTAGGAACTGCCTCTTAAACCACAAGGGACTAGAAGGAAAAGAGAAGACAATGGACATTGAAAGAAGCAGCACTAGTTCGCACTCCGTGAAGAATTTTCTTAGGAAGATTGTACGGACGTGTCTTAAGGAGGCTACGGACCTGTCGTAAGGAGGCTATGGACCTGTCGCAAGGATGCTACGGACCTGTCCTTAGGAAGCTACGGACCTGTCGTAAGGAGGCTACGGACCTCTCGTAAGGAGGCTAGGACCCGTCATATGGAAGCTACGGACCTGTCGTAAGGAGGCTAAGGACCTGTCCTGAGGAGGCTACGAACATGTCCTGAGGAGGCTACGGACCTGTCCTGAGGAGGCAACGGGCCTGTCCGTAGGAGGCTAAGGACCTGTCGTAAGGAGGCTACGGACCTCACCTGAGAGGCTACGGACCTGTCCTGAGGAGGCTACGGACCTCTCGTAAGGAGGCTACGGACCTGTCCTTAGGAGGTTACGGACCTGTCGTAAGGAGGCTACGGACATGTCCTGAGGAGGCTACGGACCTGTCCTGAGGAGGCTATGAACCTGTCGTAAGAAGGCTATAGACCTGTCGTAAGACAGACTACTTGGCGATGAAGTCAAGGGTACGCAGTGCATCTCATTGCAACTTAAGTCTGTTAAAAATGTGTTGCGAGAAATAATCGCTGTTTATTGTCAAATTCATTCGAAACACTTCGCACTTTAGGGGCACAGTACAGAGATATTTAAAGTCCAAATAATCTGTACTGTGTTTTAAAGTGCTCCAAGTGTTGATTTGTTTAATTCAGTAGCACTGTCATTTCTTGATGAGTTTCCATCATTTGTCATCATTACTTGGTATCAGCCGTGAGCCCTTCTAAAAACTACGGAAACTAAATAATGAAAAAGGAAATGATCGGATCAAGTAACAGCAACTGCAGAGGGTGCTGATACTGTCACGGAACGCTGAGATATATGGAAGTTAAAAAGTCCCAAACTTTGCAAAAAAGTACGAATTGTTTCTTGTGTCATCCTCCACATTTAAACGCGTATCAAGGTCACACAGAAGCAGGTCGAAAGAGGTGGAGGTAGTTGGGGGGGGGGGGGCATGTCCTGTAACAAACAGTTCAATAGCATTTCAAATTACTGCCATATTGATTGGCATTCACACAGCATGGTGACTGTACGTAGTAGTGGGCACGTAAGACGGAATGTGGCGTTCCATTAGGCCTATACGATACAGTGACCGCGGACGCTCAGTCATTGTAGTGACTGACAGGACCGATTGGCTGTTCCTGTTACTGTGTGCGGGAGTACTGCGGCCGGGGCTTGAAGCTGACCTCTCACCTGTATCTAGTGCGTGGTTAAGAATGCGTGATGTTATATTTGCGCTCCTTAACATGCATTTTAGCATTAACTCGCTCAGTGTGCTTTTAACTTTACCGTTTCTTGGTCTTGCAACCCTGGAGACTCCAGTTCGATTCCTGGATTTTCAGTTTGGAATTTGTACTGGAGGGACATTATCTCCGAGCGTTTGACGGTTAGCATTTCGTCATTGCACCTTGCACATGCTATACTTACTTGCTGGGGTCGCCGTAACTGTACGAATTTCTTTATTCTTATTTCACTTGACTCGTGTTTCATCATTACACCATCTTTAGTCAAGAATTTTTTTTTAAAAAGAATTGGTCAGCTTATAATGCCAGAATACTTACTGTGGCAAGGAATTTCCAGTTTTACATTATATTTAAATAAACTATAACGAAAATAAAAATACCTGTAATTTAGTAAGTTTACTGGTATTTGGATCCAGTGGCCACGCGGTCTAAGGCGTGGGTCTGCGGCTGCTCAGTTGCTGGGACTGCGGGTTCGAATGGCTGTGTTTTGTGAGGTGTGCTGTCAGGGAGAGGTACGTGCGTTAGGCTGATCACTCGCCCAGAGGAGCTCTACCTTGTGTGGTGTGTCATGAGTGTGATCGTGAAGCGTCAACAGAAGGCCCTGGCCCAATGGGGGGCTTTTGCACCATGGGGGGGGGGGTTTAAGAAAATTTAATAGCATTTTAAATTGTTCATTTTTTTTATAAGAGGATTTCGTGCCTTAAGGTGGTACGGTACCGAAGTATGTAGCAGGTGCGAAAAACAACAATGGAAGGATTTTGTGTTTGTGTCGGCTGTGTAAGTGTAGTCCGGTGAATTATATCCTGCTAAAACGACGCCGCAGGAAGCGTCGAATAAGATTAAGGGCTGGTAGGCGTTCTTTCCCTTTATGAGGCCACTGTACCAACTGGCTGTTTCCACCCCGTCTCTCAGTGGTGGCAATTGTGAATATTAAAGTGCTGCGCTGATGACATCACGTGATTCAAAGTTGGTACTCACTGAGAGATGTGTTATGAAATCGGCTTACGTAAATTTATGGAGCTTCAAATTCATCTACATATTATACAAAAATTCATTTAACACCTAGCAGAAAAGAGCGAGTCTCCAATACGATCGGGGGACACGCGGTGGAGCAGTTGGTTGAGGCACTGCGCTACAAGCCGAAAGGTCGCGGGTTCGATTCCCGATGATGTCATTGTAATTTTTCATTGACATATTTCTTCAGGCCGCACAATGGCTCTGAGGTCGACTCACCCTCTAACAGAAACGAGTACCAGGAATATTTCCCGGGGGTAAAGACGGCCGGTGCCTAGGGCTGACAAAGTTACCACTTTCATGTGCCGATTGTAAAGAAATTCTGGGAGTCTCAACCTCGTGGAACCCTCAGGGCCTTCCAGCCCTGTAATGGGATTGCTTTAACTTTACCTCCATTTTTACGGTTTCCTCTATTTTGAGAGCCATTCACAGTGTTGGCAAATTGCAGACATTTTTAGTGTAAAAGAACGTGCTACATGAAGTTTCTCGCTGCGTAGTTTTCTCCATTCTCCTGGTACCTGCTCGAAGTCAAGTCCAAAGATTCCACTCTATACTCGTGCTGTTAATTGTCGGATGACCCGGGCGGTTCAAAAACAGGTCGTTGTACACGACGAGATGGAAAATGATATAAACATAGTAACGGACGGACGGACAGAACTGTGTCGTGCAATAAACGTGCCGTAGAGATAAAAGGGAACATTATGTATTGACTTTTCTTCACCGACTGCTATAAATGTGCCATGATAAGCCTAACGTGCAAGGTTGAACCCTGGTTCGCGGACAGCACATAGCCTGTGTTGAACAGCATCGATAATGACAATGACAACAACCTGTGGAGAGTCGTTTGCTCTCTCAGGATTCTACACGTGTGGTATATTGCATTATGTATAGCTCAGTGAATGTAGTGACAGACTGCAATTTCAGTGGAACGTAGATTTGTCGTTGATACCGTAACTAGTCAGAGCAAACGAAATATTTTAGTTAATTAGTTGTAACTGAACCATGAGTTATAGCGGTAGCAACCGGCAGGCCGTCTGTTTATGCATATGGGATTGTACTGTAAATTTCAATTTTTAGCAGATGATACTTTCGATTAATTAACCAACCAACCAATTCCATGCGGCAGAATCCTTCATGAAACACTAATATTTTCTGAGCTACTCATGAAATTCCCCACATTTTATAGAACCTGAAAACTCATTACCGTGTTGATAACAGCCAGCCCATTATCTCAGTCGTGAGCCAGATCAATTCAGTCCACGACCGTCCTATTTTAATATTATCCTCTCAAATACAACTAGGTCTTCCAAGTGGTATCTTTCCCTCACTTTTCCCCACCGAAATCCTGTGTGCACCTCTGTTCTCCCAATTCGTGCTACATGTCCAGTCCCTCTCATTCTTTGATCACCCGGGTAATATTTGATGTGGAGTACAAATTGTGAACCTCCTCACTGTAACAGTGTAACCCAGCACGCGAATGTTCGCTTGTGCGCGCGGGCAGGTGTGGGTGTTGGTGGGTGTGTTCTGACAGCCAGCAAAAAGACTAGGAGTAACGACAAATCCCATTAGAGTAGTTAGACTGCACAGTTTGTCACGCAATTAATTGGTCATAGTGTTGTGTCCGCTTGCGGTACTGGACGTTGAAGTTACGTGGTGAGCAGAAGTTTGCTCAGTCGATGAGACAGCGACACACGTTTTCAGTCCTACAAACTTCATAAAAAAAACGCATGCACATTATCCCAAAGAACTGCGGTTTAACTCGGAGGTTATGTTCTTTTTGACGTCCCGTGGTTTTCGATATCATCTTCGCTCTAAGGGTGGTTAGCCCTAAAGGGAATAGAAGAAAGCCAACTGGTGGGAAGTCAGGTGATCAAGGCGGGTGTCTGATCTCCACCACGCCCCAGTGGAAGTTTCTACAGGTTGTGACATCGTTGTCGAACAAACTTTACGCTGACCTGGCTGTTCCTCAAGTCTTTACAAGTACGTTGACACATATTCTCCCAGTCAATGTGCAGGCTTCCTCCACCCCCTCCCCCCAATTTTAGGTTAATTTGACGGTCTGTGTCCACCAATTCATGAAGTTTTGGAACTATTGTCGGGTTTCGATCAGTTGACAGCTGCCCACTACTTGGACCCTTATGAAAGTACTCATGCTCCTCTCCGAATGATTCAAACCATTCTAAGACACCCGAACGAGGTTTAGCTTCGTTGACAAACGCAGTTTCAAAGATTGCGTATGACACTATAATTGCTCCCCAAGTTTGAAACAATACATTATAATGTTTTGATGTACGTAACGTGCATCTTGAAGCTACAGTTTATTGTCCAGACCAACAAATGTACAACATAAATAAATAAATAAATATAAATACATACATGTATTCTATATACCGTAAGCACTCCTATATGTTTGGATGCATCCCCATCATCTTCAGGGAGTCTTTTTCATTCTGCTCTGCTAAAGTTACAAAAATCATTGACATCTCTGATCATATTTTGTTCATCTTGCCTAATATATAAATTCATTGCTGGATTACAGCTATATGACAGTCCAAACTTTACACACAGCCACCAAGCTTAACGAATTCCGTTTACTGTAATTATAACAGTTGACAGCTCACAACTTTTACAGATCGTGTTTTATTATCACCTATAACGATCACATATGTAAACATTTTAATCCACTGATTTTATTCAGTTTGTAACCCAGACGATTTTTGTAACTTTAACAAAGAAGAAGGATAAGACTCCCTGAAGATAATGGGGCTGCATCGAAACATGTAGGACTTCTTAGGGTATATAAAATATTGTTATTATATATATATATATATATATATATATATATATATATATGTTTCGGGACCGAATCCCGGTAGGAACGAGATTTTCTCTCTGTCCAGACAGGTCCTTGGGCCCATTCAGCTTCCTGTAAAATTGGTACTGGGTCTTTCCCGGGGTTAAAGTGCGGCCGGGGCGTGCTACTGACCACTCACCCCTTCTAGTGCCGCGGTCATGGAAGAGTAGAGCTATACCTGTACCCACCCTCTGGGCCACACGGGCCTGTAACGAGATGACTTTCCTTTTACCTTTTGTACTGTGCATTTATTTGTCTGGATAATAAGACATCGTAACTTCAGGTGGACTTCTCCTGTTCTGCAGAAAGTATAAAGCACCCATCGCTATTCGTCGAACGCAACGTATATTTGATGTAGAACACTTGAAATTAGCTACATGTTTTGGTTTTAATTAAGCCATCATTATGCTATGAGGGGTGCTTATAAGTCCCTAGCCCGACCAGGAAGGAAACAAACTACAGCGACCAAACTCGAGATTTATTCAACGTCATCCCCACGAATCTCAATATACTTCTTAGCCCGTTACTCGAACTTCTGCAAGCCACTCAAAAAAAATTCAGAATGTTGTCCTTCCAGCCAGGTCTCCCCCGCAGCAATGACCTCCGTGTTGGGCGAAAAATGGCGAAATTTCAATTGTTTTTTTTCCAGTCCAGGGAATAGGTGGTAGTCCGACGGGGCCAGATCCGGAGAATAGGATGGGTGATCAAGATACTGGAAGCCCAGGCAGTCCAGTTTCTTCTGGGTTGCAAGTGCCCGGTGAGACGGAGCATTGTCGTGCAAAAAAAAGACACCCTTGGTGACCTTCCCGCGGCCGGCGTTTTCCTTCAAAATGTCCTTCAATTGCACCAGCAGAGATGAGTAATACTCCGCTTTGATAGTCTGGCCCTTTTGAAGATAATAAATTAGGAGGATGCCGTCTTGATCCCAAAAAATCAAGACGAGAAATTTTCCAGCAGATTTTTGCAATCGGAATTTTTTTGGGGGGCGGGGTGAGCCACTATACCTTCACTCTATTGATTGTTACTTTGTCTCCGGGTAATAGTGATATTAGCAGGTTTCGTCCATGGTCAACAATTGCGACAGGAAATAATTTGGATCGCGCCGAAAAAATTCCAAATTTGCTCAGACGACTAGCACCGCTGACTTTTTGATCGCTTTCAGGCAGTTCGGTACCCACTTCGCGGAGAGCTTCCGCATGTCCAAATCTTAATGAATGATGGACCCAACCCCTCTCACGTGAGATGGCCAGTTGCTCAGCTATTGATTTAGCCGAAATCCGGCGTCCTTCTAATATTAGCTCATGAATTTGATCAACTGCTCATTGTTTTGGGTCGTCCAGGACGAGGCGCATCACAGGTGGAAAAATCACAACGTTTACATTGGGCCACCCAGTTTTGACGGCGGCATACGATGGTGCATTTTCCCTTAATGTTTCTATCAGAATGGCGTGAATTTCTTTCGGCGCCTTGCCTTGCAGGAAAAA
>Ga0123354_10007548_pt1 | contig 16390 bp, 11 predicted proteins | sample TergutLab28metaG_2_FD_97872 | JGI IMG/M metagenome (GOLD analysis project Ga0123354, IMG submission 97872) | Labiotermes labralis P4 segment gut microbial communities from Petit-Saut dam, French Guiana - Lab288 P4 | ecosystem: Host-associated > Arthropoda: Insects > Digestive system > Gut ...
CCATATAGATGTGTCCAAAAATATGAGTCAAGCAACGTAGCAGTCAGAGATTTTCAGTTCCCAAACCACAATTAACAATTTAAAACTCAAAATACAACAAAATATATAAATAAGCCACAACATGAAACACTGAAGATCAGATTCTTTCAAGCTGACATCAGCAATGACATACAGCAATATCAATATATACATGCAAGATTAGCAGCTTTCAATATATGGAAGAAGGTAACAGGGTCACCCACAAAACAAAGCACACAATTCTGCCACAAGAAAGAATACCTCATTTAATAAAATATACCCATCCACAAATTTTTTGCTGCAATGAACAATGAAAAACAGATATTTCTCAAGGATAAAAAAAAGTAGGCGCATATCCAGAATCAGGAGTAAAGTCTATCAGACACACCTTTTTTCATCCCACAAGCAATCTTAGTTCACCAAGATTTTGTTTCCCATTTTATTTAATGGCAATATAAATGCAACCCTACCTATGGTACTACATTACAGCTGTTGTAAAAAAATGCAACAGGAATCCACTGCCAACGTATCACAGCAATTATTATGGGAAAAATGTTTTGCTGCATTCATAACAACCATACAAGCTTAAACGATGTTTTCAAAAAATTTTTAGTTTTTGTAATTGATAAAAATTGGCATAATAAGAGCCAACCATAACTGAGTTCAAGAAATGCCATATACCCACATAATACAGTACAACAGCATTATACTTTCATGGCTAGTCAAACAACAATATACTCTTCTAAGATACGACTAAGGTTTGAGATCTCCATACTCTTCTAAGAAAAAAATATATATATATTACAATCCTTCCTCTATTTTTAAAACTACAGCCTGATGGTGGCTTTATTACAAGCCATAACATGCAGCTATACTGTAAGACAAAACAAACAGTCTCAGCCATAAAAAATTGTGTTGGGCTGGACTCCCTCTATTTTTTATCTCGTTACAAACATGTTGTAAAAAAACAAGGCATAACTGTGATGATATACACTATTATCGCAGATTTTTTTTCCAATGAGACATGTTCACTGCTTATCATGTTACTCACCTTTGCGGTTGTATAATCGACAACCTTTTTAGTTGTGAGATCACACTTGTTTCCTACCAACAGTTTATTAACATTATCACACGCATAACGGTCAATTTCTTCTAACCACTGCTTAACATTGTTGAAAGATTCTTGATCTGTGCAGTCATACACCACAATAATACCATGTGCACCTCGGTAGTAACTTGATGTAATTGTTCGGAACCGTTCCTGTCCAGCCGTGTCCCACTGAAAATAAAACCAAAAACATTTCTTAGTGCATCAATTTCACACTGTATGGCTTATGACACTATAGTGTTTGTTTTCTTAAAACAGTTCTGCTGCACATGCACTACTGTGTGTGGAACCTATGTTGGCCAATCAGAAATAAAAAGTACACTGATGGACAAGGTTCAAACCCCATAGTAAAAATAACCTAATGCATGAATTACACCCAAATCCAAGCTCAGCAGAAGATTATACTGCCCTGCACATCAGGAACAATGTTACAAAAATCACCTCTCATGTCCAGTGTGATTCATATAATAGGTAAAGTTGGGCTATCCAACAAAGATATGCCCTCAGATTTGCATCAGTGGCAACCAAAAAAATAAATCCAGCAGCATCACTTTCAATCAATAAAAGCATACAGAAGATAAAACAGACATCTGGTAACTGAATTTCACTTTGCAAAACCACACACTCATGGACCACTATCACATTTCCAGCAGTAATCTGTTCTGAATTCCTTAACAGTTTTTTCATGTATTTTGCCTGCCTGTCTGCACACACTGTATAATCTCTGAGAATGCCTTTTCTCTTTATTTTGTGTAGTCAAAATCAGGAACAAAATGTAATCCATTCTGGTAAGCCTGCCTTTAAATATACTCAGATGGTAATTCCGAATTTTTTCCCTTGCATCAATGAGTAGTCTTTCAGCAACCATTCCCTTAAACATTTCCAATGACACTGTTTCTATTATCTGTAGTGTGCATGTTAGCTCTAAAACTTACAAATATAAGACTCCCCCTTACTAACTTGGCAAACAATGTATACTTACAATTTGGAGTTTTATCGTTTTTCCATCCAAATCAATTGTTCGTATTTTCTGAAACAAAGATTCAGAGTTAGAACAGTGATGTAATACTCATGATCTCATGACACGCAAAGTACTCTGTTACAAGATTATCTTCTTTCTGTGCAGAAAGACATACATATTACATGGCTATACAGGTGGCATGCTGAGATGTCCAAGACATGGTCTTACCCACATTAAACCACCAAGCTTATTATCTGAAGGAAATAATAAAACAATAAAACTGGTAATCTAATAAGATAAGATTCATGTTGAAGTGTACCAGTTTATTAAAATTTTCATTATAGCTCATCAAATTTGTTTCTCTGACAGACCAAGTTTCTTTACTACAAGTTTTGGTCTGTTTAAGGAGAGATGCAAATGAACAAAGTGCACCTGTGCCAAAAACACATAACTCACACTGATAATATGTTGAGGACAGCTATTACAACTAGTGTTTTATCAATTTTTCTTTCACACTAAAGCAATGGTGCACTCAAGATGCTCTAATAATTTACAGGTATGATCTCTGTAAATGAAATACAGCAAAATTCCATTGATCCAACTCACAAAGGACAGGCCAGGTGCCGAGCTATCAAATATTCCACATTATCTGACAGCACCTATACTGACCTAATTTCTTATAGGTAACTTTTCTTAGTGCTCCTATACTGGGGTTGTACATCAATCAGGGGAGTATTCCTGTTGGATATTTCTTCACCTACAGGTTCAGGGTCACCTGGGTCCTCGTGTTTCTGGAGTCTTCAATAGCTAAAGGCTACAAAGAACTTAAGAAGTAAGAGCCAAGGGTTCAGGAGATATCATAACTAACGTACGGACACTTCTGGAGGCCCTTCTGAACACATCCTTGAGATCTGCCTGTTTCACTGATGAAGATCTTTTCTGGTAAAAAGCAAAACTTCTGATCATAGAACTACTCTCATCAAGTACCAGATTAACAGACACTGGATTAAAGGAATTTTGCTGTACTATGGAACAGATGCTTGGGACTGAAGAACAAACATGAATCTTTTCTACTGGTCCACTGAAAAGCTTCTTCAGCAGAGAATAATATACACCAAAACCATGCATCAAGCAGTACACAACATTACACTCCCAACACTTCACTATTTCTGAACAGTCTTTATACTGTAATTTTTAAATGCATTACTCAAAAAAGATGAACCTGCCAAAAATTTATGCACTGTACAGGCTACTATCTAGTGGTACATGGCAAACTTTGGCAAAAGTGGACAATGAAATACCACCTTTAACATACCTTCCACTGTTTACTGCTCTAATTCTCTACATCACAACTACACAGATCTGTAATACTCAATCTGGCATGACTTTTAACACCTGCCTGATTACAAGAGAACATTACATTCCTAAGTAAGCCAATGCAATACCCCAACACCACAAATGATTTTTAATGCCTTCTTTAAATACAGTGAGTAAATTCATAAATCTGATTTCCTAATATTAACTGCAGTCCAAAAATGCATGGACCCGCAATGACAGAAAATTTGATTAGTGGCAAGTTCTGCTCTGCCTGCCGTCATGTAAAACAGCCTGATTGCAGAGTGATATAATGGACCAATTAAAGGACAATTGCTGTGCAAAGATAAATATGGACCAGAATGTAATCAATCCTATGAGGGGGTGAAAAATGTAGAGGAAATACATGTTTAAAAGAAAAGTGTGCACAGTAAAAAGTTATTTTAATACACTATGTTCCAGGTTGAATTTTCCCTATATACATTGTCATATCTTTGAATTCAGAAACACCAGTTTGTTGAAGAGTGAAAGTCTATGTGGAACATCACGAAGAGATGGCAACAAAAACTCATTCCATAAAATGTGAACACATCACTGTCTCCATTTTATGCCTCACAATTATACCTGAAGTGCATGAAAATTACATTCTGAAGGTAAATGCAGTAATTCTCACAAATGACTCTAGTAAGAAGCACCACCAGTGACGTGGAAATGAATGCCGTTCATGGAGATGGTGGCCAAAAGTTGGCCCACCACCAAACAGACAGCAAAATGCATGGAGTTTTATGCAGAAATGAAGCTACTGCAACACAAAGATATTTCTGGGTGCAATTCAGCACCGTGCGGGCTCCTGCCAAAACCACTATAAACAGTGACACAGAAGAAGTGAAGAGAGTTACTGCAACACAAGGCATTACTGCATGCAATTCAGCACCATGTGGGCTCCTGTTAAAAACACTATATACTGAGTGATGCACCCCGTCATGAGCTTCACTTTTGCAACAAAAATGCCATCACACTCCACGAATTTGATCTCTTGGAGACAGTGCAAACTTAGAGAGTGGCAATGCAGCACAGTCCCACAAAGTCAATGAAAACAGCTGCAGACAAGTAGGAACTTCATGTTAGGCAAATTCTGGGTGCAGGTCTGCTTGTTTCCTTATATAATCACGGTGCAGCATGAACTCATTGAACAAGAATGGGAACACCAGACGTAATTCACCACTTCAGCAACATGAGTAAGATGTACTCCACAACACACGGATCTCTGACAAAACTTATTTCATTTGGAAAGAATTGTTAGTAGGCAATATATCTGATTCTGTGCTATGCTGCATCCACATCAGCCCTCATTATACTAATCCCTGTTTGACTTTTTCCTTCAGGGCTACTTGCAGGACAAACTGTTCATAAGGAAACCCACCACAGACATCACAGCATTAATCCAACCGTGCCATGAAATTTCAGGCAATGTGTGTGCAAGGTTGCAAATACAAACGTTCATCTTGAAGAGGTCTCAAGGCAGTATGGTGATAATACTGAATATACTGCGCACCAGAAACAATTGTACTTCTATTGTACAGTGGGTATGTAACATGTAATGTTCTTCTACAAAATACAGAAGCTAAATGAAATTTAAATGGCTCAACATTTTGTGCACCAACCTGCAGTATTACAGTACATATCTGAAGGTTCAGATTTATGCTGCCAACACGTATCTGTAACTGTTTTTGTTACAGCACTATCATATGACTCATGTGATATGGTTATTCATTCCAGAATGAAAAAGAGTAACACTTATTACAAATACTAGCTTTCATATTGAATGCAATATTATTAAGACAGCAACAGCATTCAATGCCATGGAAGCTACTTTACAACAGCAGGTTAAGTTGTGCAAGTACTTTGTTAAGAATGTAAACCTGTATCAAAACAATGGGTAATGAGCCGTGGCTGAAAGTTCTCTGCCCATGAGCATCATACATAGGCTAAACCTCCTGGCATTTTGACATATCCACAAAGATGATACTATGTAAATTTTACTTCGTTCAACTTCACCTAACACACTTTAAGAGGCAATGGCTGGTTGACTGCTGGTAATGTAAGAGACAACAGTATACTTTCACACCCAGCCCACAAACTGCCTGACAGCCTATAGCATGTCGCTTGGCATAATCACGTACCATCTAGCATTCAACCTACCACCTTATCAATGCAAGACTTTTGTATACTGCAGACCATACTACTTACTAATCATATTTAAAAAACCCAGCTCTAATTCATTCATAATCATAACACACACATTTAAGGAACAATTCCATCTGGCAGAGTATGTATTAACTATTTATCACATAGCACATAGTGTTCACCCTTCTTCATGACAGAATTCATTCTCTTGGTTTAAATGTAACTGAAATTTCTCTTCATTTGTTAAGTTTACTTTGCATTACAAGTATGAAAAACTTTGTAGTGTCCTTACTTTTCATTAATACATTTCCAATTACTTCAGCCCCCTGCCCCTTGTCAGCAGTTCATAAGAACAAGGCTTGACACACCTACAGCAAAAGTCAAGGTCAAACTCACACTATGATATCAGCCATATGCATTACAGATTATGGCAACCAAGAGACAGTAACAGAACAAAGTAACAATGACAAAAGATATCACTCAATTTCTAGCACCACATTATTAGCATCTGTGTAGTAGTAGTTTCTTACTTCTTTGGGAAATCAGTACTTTCACAATTAATGACCACACTCTGACAGAAGATATGACATGAAGAACTTTGTCCTCAGTCTCAATGTATCAAATGACACTACAAGACTACTTACAAAGTCCACTCCAATTGTACTGATGTAACTCTCTGTGTATGTGTCATCCTGCAATAAACAAACACTCACATCAAAGTACAGAAATATGGAAACCTGACCCACTTTGTTCACACAAATACTAAGCCACTAATGTACAACCAGCCTTCGCCTGTGTTTCCTCCATAAGTCACAGTAAGCTTTGGGTAAAACTAAATTAAAACACCTTGAAGAATATTACACCACATTCATGTCCTGTCTTTGGGCAACTGACAGTCCAGTGATAAACATAAAAGATAATGCTGGCACTAATCTCTAAAAAGAAAAATGATTTTCAAATACCTATATACTAGACAAACAGCATTTTCCTGAGAAGAATGATAATACAACACAGGTTTCAAAAATCCTATTTCGTGGACTATGTTAAAAATAGAGAAAAAAATTAAAGTACTGCCACAGAAACACAAAAGTGCATTCTTTTGGTACTGCTGCTGAACAAAAGTGTTGTAATGCTTACACCTCCTTGGTTAACCTAACAGCCTAATACCACTTTATTCACAGGCATCAATTCTACAGTGAACCCGTTGCTAGCAATATCATACTTAGGTCTTCATGTGATCTACGTGATTAATATACCAAATGTGGACCTTCTCAATGGATTTTAATAATTCTCCAATGTCACATGCCGTGAAAATCCATCCAGTATGCACCAATACGTGCAGACAGACATGACAAAGCTAACAGGCACATTTTACAAATATGCAAACACATTAACAGAATGTGAATCACAGTATCAGACATGGGAATCTTTATAAATGACCCCACAGATGGCATTCAACACTCAAGCCTATTCAGCAAGATGGCAGACAGTGCAGCAATTGCCACTATTCCATCTGCTGTCAGTGGGAGTCCATACGTCTTAGTTTAACATTCAACAGTTAATGCCAGGACTTTACTCAACATTTAAAGGTGTTCCAAATATTTTTTGGAGTGAGCTGCTGCACTGTCTTGTCACAGAAAGGCACATTTTCCCTAATGCTAACATCAGTGTTCAGAACATGGTGGCAGAACACGTTACATGTTGGTGTGAATGTGTAGCCTCCGAAAAAATTACCCAAACCCTTCCTGCACTACTTTCAATGTGCAATAGTACTCCAGCAATGAACATGGGATTTTGGAGGACCAACACCCGTTATTCTGCGATTTGATACATCCACTGGGATGAAATAAAGCTTCATCACTTAATACAGCACATGTGGGGTCAGTTTCTTCAGCACACATACCCTACAGTTACCAGACCACTAAATTCAGTTTTGCTTCATTACATGCACTGCACAGCTTCTAAGCCACAGATGTCTTATATGCATGCCAATGTAGCAGTTCTGTTGTACTTCAAGGTGATAAAACAAATCACTGCTATGAAAGGTGTACCACAGATTTTCTTACAGACATCTCCAACATAAGTCCAAATGTGGCCTCTTTTTCCTCAGCATGCACCTTCTGTATATTTTCTTACTACCTAAAATGCAACCTGTTGGTTAAATTTCACTCACTTGTAAACTGTTTCCCTGTGTGCAGCTGGCACATAGGAAATTTTCATTTGGAAAAAAACCACACTTTTTATACTCACTGTACCCGGCATAGGTCTACATATCAAAAATAAATCCACATAGCACCTCACAGGACCTCACCGTCTCTCCAATAAGCACTGCAGGATTGAGCCAGCACAGGGGCTTGATGTATAGGGTAAGAAAGTGTATGGCAAGTGACCAGCAACTAGGATCATTTAAAATATGCTCAGTTATTTAAAATAATGGCAAAATTATTTTGAGCCTGTTTAGAATTACCAATCAAGTGAACACCTTTACATATTCTCTACACTTGCATCATTCAGGATCACAATGCCAGTTGATATACAGCAGCATTAAAATCTCTTCACAGAATCTGTTACCTATGCACTCTGAAATATACACACCTTCTTCACTGTAATATGTAAATAACTGAAATATGCCTACTGACTATACTTACTGCAAATCTAAGCAAGAGGCAAGACTTTCCAACTCCTGAGTCACCAATCAACAGCAATTTGAACAGATAATCACTAGAACAGAATAAAATGCACAGGTTACCTGACAGAAATTGAGATATGCTAAGATCTAGTATAGAACAGGGATACCACTTATTTTCCAGTAATACACAAGTGTTCACAATTGTACCATTACCATCACCTTCATGGACTGCTACTTGCATAGAAGAAACAATATTTATGACTGAAAATACTGATATAATCCTAATTCATGGCCTAAATCTCCATTTTCATATTAACTGTAACTTCAGTGAATGTAAGTTTCCACGGTGGATGGTGACTATATTGTATGTTAACAACTGCCAAAGGTAAGCAAGAATGTTTTCCAGCAAGCCTAGGCATAGTAAACTCATGCCCAGCACAAAGCTAGACTGCAATTCTGTTAATAAAATGGAGCCCAGAGTCTAACCTGTCACTAAAATGAAACCTCACAGCCTAAACCAGGTGGATTAAATTTTGCTGTTTCATCACAACTGCTGATTATATGTTGCCATAAGAAAACCTCAAAGCCCAACTGTGCTGAAACAAACACCTTCATTTGACTTCAGTTTCTATCACTAGGTTTTCCACATATATCTGTCAATAAACTGAAACCTCAAATGGAGGTAATAAAAAAATCCAGCCCTGCTGGAATGCGGTGCATTTTACATGCTGGCAACTACAAAATGACTTTCTCTCACTAAAATGACACTTCAGTGCTTAACAGTAATGAATTATTATATCACCACATTTCTGCATTAGATAAAGTGAAGTTCACTCTATAACCAGCCATGAAAGCACAGAGGGGAAATGAGGTACAGCTCTACTCTTTCTTTAACCTTGACACTAGATGGAAATGGGTGGTTAATGCCATGCTCTGGCCACTCCTAACCATGAGAATGACACACTACCAACTGTATAGGAGGCTTTGTAGGCCCAAGCAAGGGCCAGTCTGGAACCGTGCGTAAAATTTTGCCACCACCAGGTTTCAATACCCACACCCTCCAGCCCACAGCAAGTCACCATACCAACTGTGCTCTCCAAGCCCATGTACTGGATTAAATGGTGATGGTTTTCACACCTTGAAAACCATGACATGTCTGTGCCATTGCACTATATTAGCAAATGTGATCTCAGATGGTTTAGGATTCATAGAGCACAGTATATACCACACTGAATACAGGCATGAATGTATATATCATATTTTAATATGTTCCATCTTCTGCACATCAATCAGGTCCCAATATATAATGAACACAATGCACTTAAATGTTTATGATGTATTTTAGTCACTAAATTCTCACCAACATGTTTCAGCCACTATTGCAGCCATATTCAGGGTGGTGATATTATTACAAGAATACAAAGGTACAAATGTGGTAAATTGTGTGGTCGTCACTCCATAACAATTAAAAATTATTATAATTTCAGTTACAATTATATAAGTAACATAAAAAGAGGTAACGAAAACCACTTAGGTAAAAGAAATAGGGGGCAGTGTACAAATAATTTCTGGCACTGCATGTGGTAACCAATTAGTGGTTAAAGACAAATCTGTAGCTGGCACAAAAATGTAACTCCCACTGTGTGATTTCACATCTGGAGACCTACAAAAAGTATTTAAAATGCTAATGTGAAGAACACACTGATAAATAATGTACCCTTCAACAAAAATTGTTATAAAGTTTATTTCATTCAGGACTTGGCTCCAAAAATAACAAAAGCATAACATCACGCTACAATGCCAACAAATACACAACTGTGACTCAACGAAATACAGCAATGCTATTACACACACAAGTCAATACATGAATACCTACTATACGCTGCTTATTGGCAGCAATGATCAGCTACGGCACAGGCCAAAGAGGAGGCCGCAAAAAATATCGTTAACATTTATCTACATACAACAAACTTTTAGACGAACAAGGCACACAGGATATGTCTTGTCAATTTAAATTTAACGGTGCCAAAATCGAGGAGTATTTTGAACGGTGCCTAACACGAAGAATGTTTCTTAAAGTTCCTAACTACAGAATTCACCTGTCATGGTTGACAATGACTCATTCGTACAAACAGCATTCGCGACACCCAATTCTACAGTATGGTAGTTAAGGGTGTAGATTGATTTGTAATTTAATACCCATTTGAACACACCCATATCAAAGTGCTACCTATCATACAATACCTGCGTATCAAAACGCGCCCTCAGCAACGTCTACATTTACCACGCTCATTCACGGGCAATTTTTCGTGACGTTTTAAAAGCCAAAGACGCATAAATTGGTCTGCTAGGTACCCTCTACCTGTAACAAAGAAACTGCAACAAATCATTAATACTTACTATTCAGGATTCATTGTGGACATCACCTATTCCCCACACACTTAAACTGCTATTCGACACGGCACAAACCGATATTGGCTCTTTAACTATTCCCAACCACTGCCCTAAAACGCAACACCAACAATGGCCGCCGTGTCGGACCGAGCAATATAATCTTATAGGGGTCTACACCATTGACGTAATGCCACAGTGGCAGGGAGTATGAAAATAAATTCATACAAAATGCACTGACTATGTTCAGAAAGCGAACAAAATGTTTGCGACCGAAATGGAACGTTAATAAAATGTAAATGTCTGTGTTTCATGGACCAATACACTGCTTTATTTGATACATTACACTCAACAAACTAAACAGCTTTAAAAAGGGAAATACGGGACTCTAATATCATATTTTTCGAACAATGTTCCACACAGCAATGAGTGAATTCATGTTCACGGACATTGATCACGACACGCATCCGTGAGTACCCAAAGGATTGAGTAAGGAAGCGCACTTGCAGGTGCCAATTTATTCAGAATCGCATCCCAGAAGAGTGAAACTGCGTGCGTAGACTGCGTAAGGAATGTCCATAAGGAGTTGGTGTCGAATCGTACGCTGGGTATTTGTTTTCTCAAACAACTTTGTTTTACCCTCTATCAATCGTAGTTTCAACACCACCATTTCGTGTTGGGTTTTCTTTTCGATCCATTACGCTAGCCGGTGATTTAAAAGCAAATGTGCCCTTTTGTCGAATTCTAAGGTAGTAACATGTTCTATGGCAATAGAACTGCAAAAAAAAACCTACATTTGAAGTCATTCCCCCCAAAACAAACTATTCACAGCTTAATGCGCGGCGTAAGACGTTTTGAACATGTTACCTGCACTTTGGGCATGGTTGACGGAAGGTCTACTTGATTCCGATCGCCAGTTTGTTACTATGTACAAACTCACGTACAAATGTGCAGCGGTCTAACATACCCACAACACCCTTGAAAATTGTCAGTAAATTTACAGAAAATATGGGGAAACTTTATCTCAAACGCGTAAAAAGATTTTCAACAAAACCACACTCATTCGTCAACAAATTGCTGTTGGCAGCATTTCAGATTAGCCATGCCTTACTCTGTTGTAATTTAGAGTACCCGATAACAGTTGCTATGCACAGTGATAAAGATTTCATATGAATATAAGCGGCTGCGGTGCTATTAACAGGCTACACGAACCTAGAGCTCGCACAGCCACAATATTGCCGACTGTGTGTGGACGGGAAAGGACGTTGTATCCATAGCCTATTTTGTGCCATTGTCTGTAGAGAGTGTGTGCCTTGTAAGCCAAGTGGCTGACACAAGGCTGGGCAGTTCTTTAGCCCTATACAATCAGCGAGAAGATACAAGGGAACAATTATACGTATCGTATGGGTCCATAAAGAAACCACAAGCTTGGATACTACTATACCTATTGGCCTTTATCGAAATAGAAGGGAATAAGGAACATTTACCAGGCGCGTTCGAGACAGAAGTAGAGTTGTCTCTGTCCACGCCATGAAGGTATATAGGGACAGCAAAGATCCAGCTCCACTCATATTTAACCTCGGCATTAGATGGGGTTTGTCAACGCCACGCCCCGACGTTAACCACCGAATAGGAAGCTGGATGATTACTCTAGCCGGTCTGTGCGGTTGTGACAGAAGAAAATGATACACTAACATCCACAAGCATGTAAACTTAGGCTATTTATTTAGCTGAAGCTTTTATTCAGATGTTTAAAAAAAACAATTATGCTCTTATGTAAAATTAGTCTTCTGCCACAAGTCAGCTGAAGTTCAGGACTGTGGTCTACAGGTCATTTGGGAATTGGAGGGGGGGACGGGGAGAGAATAAAATCCTTTGTTAAGCCACTAGTCAATCCAACAGTTATGGACTTAAGCACAAGTGTACTGAGGTGACAATAATATAAAAAAATTGTTGGTTAACCAGCACCTCATGACTGCATGAGGTTGCCAGGCATCGCATGGTGGAATGTGTTCCATGTTGTTTATTATACAATCAGCATTTTCCATTACACACACTGCAGGATACTGCCTCACTGCCATCATAACTTTGCCACATATTCTATACTATTCATGCAACTTCAAAGAAAGAAATTAATGCACTGGTGTTGGGGCAAGTATGCTGAGCCATGGTGTGTTTGTTGTAAATTTCAGATGTCAAATCAGTAATTGCAGCTGTATTTTCTTTTTTTGTTCTTCATATTCAGACTGAAGATGGCTGCTTAGCTAGCCACAACATGTACTTGCTTTCAACTTTAATTTGTAAAAAAAGTTGTGTTAGATGGTATACATTTACGTCTTGTAACAGTGTAAACACAACGAGGAAGAAGTGCATATACCATATATACCTCAATATAAGGTAAAAGACTTTGCCTAACTAACCTGAAAAATGATGGTGGAGGGGGAATCACCCTATAATTATGCAAAACGTTTAACTTTGTTCTGTATAGGTGTTTTCATAGAAACTTAAGATTGTGAAGCAGGATCAATTTCTGTGCAGGGTTGTCTTATATTCAGATAAATATGGCGTTTAAGATGCTAGTTTCAGTGGCTGCTCCCAGGTATATTTGCCTGTAAGTTCCAACTGGGTAGGTTTTGACTGCATTTAATAGGTCTTATTATTCACTTTTAACATGGGATGATGGAAAAGGTCCATTTAGTAAATGAGTCCAGGTGCAGTGTGTATGTGACGATAAAACACTGAATATTATGGAACACAATATATTGTGCTATAAACATTATTATTATTTTGGACACAAGTCTGATTTGGGTTTCCCAAACACAATGTTTCAGTTTCTTCTATTCCTCCCTATTGATAATTCATAGTAACAGTACACAAGGTGATTCATGTCTTACGTACATTACTGAAGGAGATGATTTCATAGGGCTTTGTGATTAAAGAAGTTCATGTAAATATGTGACCAATTTTGGACAGTTATGGAGTTATGGCCACTTGAAACTTCAAATAGAGGGTAAGGATTCTTTAAATAAATTAAGCAAAATAATAAGCAATTATATACCTCATAAATGTGAAGTATAAATTTAACTTCATGAAATGCCTCCAGTTTACACAGACCTGTTTTTTAAGCAGGTTTTCGAAAATCCCACTGACAGATGCAGCTTACACTGATTATTCCTGTTCCTGCTGGTTGAAGATCATGGTGTGACTCACGATGTGTAGTTCACAGGAGGGCATTTACAATTAAAAATCCACCATAACTCCATAACCATTCAAAATAGGACCCAAATTGATATTAACTTTTTTGTTCATAAGGACCTAGAGTATCATATCCTGCAGTAATGTCCACAAGTCATTAATCACCCTGTATACAGTATACTCTGGCTTGATCTTTCTAAGCGGGCTAACTTAGCAAGCACTTTATACATACAGTTGAAAATTATCCAGTTTTCAAAACACTATGTTTGGAAAATCCCAAGATGATGAAAAATGTCCAAAATCACAGTTATGGTTAGTTTAGCACACCACTGTTGGAAACATTCAGATTTAGCACAATACATCGTAGATTATTTTATGGCTATGATTCAGTATCAACATGTTCATTCACCTAAGATCTGTAACCTCAAAAACAACTGACATTGTATATACCTTGTCTTGTCTACTAGCCCTTCAATAAAAGTGTACGAATTAATTCCATATGTAGGTTTTTAACTGAAATCTTCACTGACTCCAAAATTCTACAGAAAGTGAACAAGATTAATTATTGAAAATTCCTACACACGGACTACAAAAGACAATGTCTTGAACAACTCTGCATTACACTCGATGCACACCAGGTTATAAAAGTCTTGGTGGCCATTTGTATGAGGTGTGGCTTTAGCTGGAGAGTTTATGGGATTGACAGGCTGCAATTGCTAGGTGCCAAGTAAGATCTATTCCATGTAACATAAACCAACAAGGTGCAATATTTTCTATTAATTTATTTCAATTATAAGCCTCTACACATTTCGAGCAGGATTGCTGCTCATCATCAGGAGGATCAACAGTGTATAAACAGCAACTGGTATAGCCAACATAACACATGACTATACTGCTGTTTATACAGAGTTGATCCTCCTGATGAGCAAGCCTGCTCAGAACATGTAGAGGCCATCTATTGAAATAAATGAATAGAAAATAGTGTATCATGTTGGTTCATGTTATAAAGACATATCAGGATGCAAGGTCAATGAAACATTAAATAAGATCTACTTGTTGTGACATGAGTCACTTCGGGTTCAGCTATAGACTGGAACAGGTCATTAAATATGTACATCTTGTGGCAAAACCAAACATTTGACATACCCCCAGTCAAAGTTTCCTTTTTTCAGTTACTATACATCCAGCAGGAAAGGAGTGAAAATATCACTACTGTTACATTATTTTTAGTTACATACAGCAAGTGAACATATGGTATGACAAATATGGTTTCAGCATAATGCCAGAAGTGAATGAAATCTGGTGTAACATCAGCTAGAGATAAAACTACTTCTATGTCAATGCAAGAAACATCAAGGTGGTATGAAATTAAGTTTTATAATTTTCACAGCTTCACACTAGATGGAGGCCCATGCTCCAGCATCCTTTGGCTGTAACAAGGTGGGAACATTTAGAACAAATTCTACATACAAAAAATTTTACACCCAAATGAAAAACAAACATGACATGGCATTAAGGGGTACACAATGTATACAAAACATGACTAGAAAATTATTCGTTACATCTGGGTCACAACAAAGTATCACGCCATCAACAAACGTGTTCTTTTATCAGTCTGCATACTGTATCCTTATGTAATACTAATCCTTGTAATTTACAATCATACATCTTGTCCAACATAACTGCTAAACATAAAGTGACATATTACAACAGTCAGAATGACCAGTTCTCACATTACAACAATAAATATTCAATTGGCACTTAAATGTGTGTAACAAATTGCATTTTACATTGATGAATAACAGTTATAAATACAAAATGAAACTTTCAGAGACTATATGAACAGACATTCATCTTAAGGCACCAGTATCAGTTCCATGAAAAAGAAATAATACAAATAATACACATAACAAAAATACCAAGACCAAGATCTTTTGGGATGTGACAGTGCACTGTGGTAGATAAGTACTCATGTTAGTTGAATAAAGAGAGACCAACTTGATGTCACTTGCTTTATTATTTCATTATTTACTGCTCAACATGTTTTGGATGTTAATACATCCATCCTCAGAAGCTTGCAACTTATTTGATGAGTTATTGCATGGGTTGTATGGTTCTGTAAGGATAGAGGTTGATGCATTAGCATACTTATTTAGTGGCGAGTGTTTAGTCGTGACATGCGTGGTTGTTTGAGAAAGCGTGTTTCTGTAAATGTTGGTTGGTGTGGTGTCTTACGGTTATTGAGTTTTCTTTGTGTGTGGTATATTTTTGATAACGCTTCCTGCACATTATCTGACGACTTATATATAAACTTACACATACCTGGTTCGATGTGTGTTGGTGTTGCATTGTGGTGGTGTGGTATCCGTATGCAGGCTGAAGCACTACTGGTCTGTTCAAGTGGAATGTGGGGGTTAATGACCATTTGGAATAGGGGTTTTTTTCCTCCTGGGTTCTGCTCTGGAAGCTCCTGAGGATGGATGTATTAACATCCGAAACATGTTGAGCAGTAAATAATGAAATAATAAAGCAAGTGACATCAAGTTGGTCTCTCTTTATTCAACTATCAAGATGATGCACGGTCCAA
>Ga0123354_10007551_pt1 | contig 16388 bp, 12 predicted proteins | sample TergutLab28metaG_2_FD_97872 | JGI IMG/M metagenome (GOLD analysis project Ga0123354, IMG submission 97872) | Labiotermes labralis P4 segment gut microbial communities from Petit-Saut dam, French Guiana - Lab288 P4 | ecosystem: Host-associated > Arthropoda: Insects > Digestive system > Gut ...
AAGTGGCACAAGTCGCTGTTTGTTCTCAGATAAATACAAAACACACAAATACAGTGTGGGCAGAGCGTAGAGTTGTTGAATGTTAAACTTGTTGGTGCATCACGTAACCAGTAGGCTTTAAAAAGCAAGAAGCTAGTTTATGCTGGTAGTAATTAGATAGGAAGAAATGTAATGACGCTGGACATCCGAACCGTATTCTGTTCTAAGATATTTTCCGGGAATTTACTCGTATGGATTAAACATTTAAAACGTTCAGTAACATCGACAGATCTGTGTGATTGGTAGTTCGTCAATAAACATAAATTATCTACTGTATCGTAATGCGTATTTTGGGTACTGAATGTACGCCCTGTTTATCATCTGCAAAATACCAAAAGTGGATTCAGATGCTGTGTACTAGTTTCTGTTTAATGCAGTAAAGTCGACATACTTTCCCTGGTAGAGATTAACACAATTGATTTATTCAGAACAAAAAAGTAAAGGACATTTCGTACCTGTTCTGTTGCATCTGTAATCTGTATTAATCCGGGAAACTAGGCATTTTCGATAAGCTTCAACAAATGGCAGACTGTGTTATCTACGTGTATACCTCTCCCTTGTTAAAAGCTAGAAGGCAAGTAGGTAACTAACTACACGTAGCTACAGCAAGGCCATCGGACCTTACCCTAAAAGTGTTTGATTTAATTTCATCATAATTTTCCTAACGTCAGATGTAATTAATCCTCTCATTTTCTTTTTCAGTGCAGGACACTTTTTTTACCTTATCGCCAAATTCCTATTTTAGTAAATCTAACGATAGCGGGTGGTAAGAGTGCCTATACAGAGTGCATAAAATGATTATGCAGCCTTTTACATTCCCGTAGTCATTGAGATCTTTACGTTCCTAAAAAAGGAATAACACAACATTCCGTGCCTTGTCAGCGCGCGCGTTACTGCATTTTGAACATGCGTGCGCGCGCACGCACGCACACACACCCATCGATATATATATATATATAATATACGTACATACATACACACGTACATACACACACACATACACACACTACATACACATATATATACGTACATACATACACACGTACATACAGTACATACACATATACATATACATACATACATACACACACACACATACACATATACATACATACACGCACATACACACGTACATACACGTATATTTGTATAACCTAAGTTGTCCCTGTGCGCACCATGAAGATGTAAGCAAGAATGCTGGTATACCTTCACTCATTCCTAATCTTAGCACTGGACGGAATTGGTTAGTGTCACACTCGGACCGCTTTACTCCCGGGGAAGGAGGCCTCGACATCTATTTAATGGCTGGATGTATATGCTCCAGAACGGGTCAGGGCTTTAGATGAGAGAAAAATATTTCGTCCGCAATGAGATTAGAACTGTTTGTCTGCCGTCCAGTCCGCAGCTTGTTCGCTGTACCGACACCACTATCCCGGCTTCCAGGTGGGTCAAGAAACGCAGCATATATGACAACTGAAAGGAGCCAACGACTTAATCGATCACGGGTGCAGTCCCTCGGAATTTCGCCAACAAATGGATATTTTGATGTTTTGCTGACCGTGCATCTCAGTATAATCTTAGTATTCAACCAACTTAATGCACAAATTCTTGTTTTATAAGAAGTTTATTATATGCCTCTACGTGTTTCGAGCACTATGTGCTCATCATCAGGAGGTCAAAATTATATTATACAGGATCTGGTATCATCACACCTCTAGGTGGCCGTCCCGTGCACAAGTTGAGAGAGTCCTCTCTCAACCTGTGCATCGGACGACCAACTACTGAGTGTGACGATATCAGATGCTTTATAATACAATCCTGACCTCCTGATGATGAGCACATAGTGCTCGAAACATGTAGAGGCATATAATAAACTTATTATAAAAAAAGAATTTTTGCATTAATTTGGTTATTTACTAAGATTAAACAAATGTTTATTTTAAGTCGAAGCTTATAACTCGACAATAATTTAACTAAAAACAAACAGAATAGTAAAATATCCTAAAAATAATGTCAGATACCAGGGAATCCATTGACGTTGTTCCTACGACAGCACGTGTCCACTCTTTCATGGCCAAATTCTGGAATTTTAATTGCTGGTCAATTTTACAGTGCTCTGTGATTATTTTCGAGTTCATAATGAGAATGGTAAGAGTACGTTCGCGTGAAAATGGATATAGATCGCTGTTATTGATTCGTTAGAGCCTGTATGTAGAAGTGAGGGGAGGGAAGCAATTGCGTGCTGACTGCAATCACTATTGCTATCGTATTGGCATACTTGCACGAGAATTGAATCGATCGGGTCCTGGAGCAGTGCTACAGGTATGCCGACTTCAGTGTTACCAGTCGCCTTCTTGCACTGCATGTGGAAGGGAATGTCCACATCCGTGTAGTTGGGTGTGTCAGCGCAGCGGTGGACTAGTCTCATGCGAAATTTCTAAATTAATTACCCCCTGACCATTATTCATAACCGAGTAATTTAGCCCAAGCGGTAATATTTCTGGTTTGTATTCGGGGGGGGGGATGGTTCGTGGCTCGAATCTCGGCAAGGATATAGGCTCTGCAGTTGATGTTATTCGTGTTTTTCCTCAGTCCCTTCGGGCATATCCGAGATATCACCCTCCGCACTTTTTGGCGCTTTTGAAAATTTGCGAAAAGCGACTATTACCTCAAGTTTCATTAAAATCGTACAGCAATAACGGATAATTTACATGAAGACCAATATATATTTTTGATCATATCTCGCTCAGATCTTCTTAGAATGAGAAATGTTTGATTCAACAGATGTAGAGAATATTAAAACACGCATTTCATGTTCAGTAACTTTATTTTTCAGAACTCGTGTCTTTTGTGAGATAATGCGGAAAAATATAGTAGAACCAGACAGGCCACGTATGACAATATGGCGCTTGCGCATTTCACGCTGGGCACCTAAGGCTACAAACAAACACTTTTGGAATATATAATACTTATTGCTTTTGCACTGCAACATTAGTTGCACGAATGCACCTCAATGTTACGTCATACGTACATTTCTTGACTTGTTTCGAATTCATTGTTCACGAATCACGTATTCAACACTGTAAAGTCTGACCCAGTCACAACATCGTTAAATAAAATGAATGAATGAATAAGTGAGTAATCACAAAATCCCTAAGTAAGTCGATTTAATTGAATGAGTGTACATTTAACTCGTAGTAATTCAACCTGACCATATTACTTTCACGTTCAGTTTTGAAGAATTACTTCATGTCATGTACTTGACATCACAGCACATCCGTTATCGACACATAGGAGGATTCAGCAAAGTTGTAAATTCATTACGCCTTCGAATTTCAACAAATTTGTACAAGACTCTGAAAGAGACAGGAAATACCACGTTTAAAATATTTCAACTGAACTTTGATAGCAACAATAAACTTTATATTATTACATTTTCCCTGCAATAGGTATACGAGTATGTTACAATACATTTATTTACAACTGATTACACATCTGTTGGTTAACACGTGAAGTATTATTTATCCGTCATGTTTCGGCTAATAATAATAATAATAATAACCATCCTCAGGGATATTGTTGTCACAAAGGAGCATTTGATGCTAAAACATATCGCCGTCAATTGTACTTGGTAAGTGTTACGTTATAAAATTAAACGATTAACAAAATATCAGTATTTTATATTAAACAATTACCAAAACTAGCCTAAAAAGGGCAATATTGGTATCAATGTTTATTTGTAGTTCTTTGCATCCAGACATCTGAAGGCAAATAGTTCTCTTCAGTCCTAACTGGATCACAAACGCAGTATACAAGATTTATGATCCAACTACTATCGAGCAGAACTATTTTCCTTTAGATATCTAAACGAAAATAAATATAAATACACACAGTAATACAAATATTATACAATTTCAACCTAGTTTTAGTATTTATTTAATATCAAATATTGATATTTCATTAAACATTTAATTTTGTAATGTAACACTAAGTACAATTGGCATTATGTTTTAGCATCAAATGCACCTTTGTGTCAACAATATCCCAGAGGATTTCTATTATTATTAACCGAAACATGTCGGAGAAGGAATACTTTAAATGTTAACCAACAGATGTGCAATCATTTGGGAGTAAATGTGTTCTAACAGTAACCTGTGTATGTCGGGCAATATTTATATTCCAAAGTTATACTCGATGGCCGAGAAACTGGCCCTAATCCTCGTCAAGTCGTTCGTTATTACAGAAAGAACAGGTTTATTTTTAATGTTAACTGTTAATGTCCTGGGTTCTCTCCCGGTTATCGTTACCAACATAAAATGCATTCTGAAGGGACTGTAAATATATCGACAATCGTCTAATTATAGGAGTAACATCCACTTTCACTACTGCGTGTTAGTATTGAGTACGGCCTATTTCTTGCAGTACACAATAAACAAGTAACTAAACAAATCCATGCAGCGAAGCTAGTTCTTGCGTTGTCAGAAAATACTCCACTTATGCCCGTCCTCAACCAGATAAATCCTTTCCTCACCCATTGTAATACTGTTAAGATATGCTTTATCGTTGTCCTCGTATCTACGCTTTGGTCTTCCAAGTGTTTCTTTCCTTCAAGTTTTTACATTCAAACCCTATATGCATCTTTTCTCCCATGCTTCCCATACAACTTGGCAGTCTAATAAATGACAATATTGCTATGTTCAGTAAGACGTGTTACAAAAGAGACAGGACAATAAAGTCTTTTCCATTTCTCTTCCAGTGCTGTTATACTTGAAGCTATGTAAGGTCTGTAGATGGAACAAGTTGCTTAATGACCTTATAGCCGGTTATTTTCTCGTAAACAGTATCGACCTGCTTAACCACTCTTATTACAGTTTCGATGGGTTTGAAATATTTATAGATTCGGCGTAACAACCACACTTATATGGTACACAATAGAGTATTAGTGAATGGCAAAGCTTATGTCAGCGGCCCCATGAGCATTTTGGTATAACATTGTTCATCACATTGAACTTTATCCGCAATTGATTTCACAAAAAATCTAACGAGTCTTTCAGGGACAACAAATATTTGATACTTGGAAACGGTCCCTTATTATAGTTTTCTGTTGTGTGTCAGATGTGCTGTTGATCCAGTAGAGGCAGTAGTAGGCCCACCTCTTTTACCCAATCACTGAAACTCTTTGTTGAACTAAAGGTCTTCTTTTCAGCATTTCCTTTTTAAAAACATTGTGGTAAATAGATGTACTGCCAGGTTTAACATGCATGTTTCAATTAACCGAAACCTGTATTTACACGTTCCGTATCATTCTCTTGACCAACACACTTTTTTTTTCTTCTACTCGTTTAACTTAACTGCCTTTCTAATACCACACTGTACTCTCTGGGATTACGAGTTAAATCTTTATATGTCATTTTCGTTAATTTTGTTCTTCGTTGGGTCATGTTAGAGGCGTTATTGTGAATCAGGAAACCCGAAAATTGTTGCCCTTGGTATAACCATTCTCCAAAATATTTAGAAACTTTAATAGCACACTGCGCTTAAAAAATTCACAAATATTTGGAATATTGGCTTCCATTGAAGTGTTCGTGTAATAACACACTTTTTGTTTAATTTTCATGAGAATTTCCGGAATTGTACCTCAAAATAAAAGTAGGCCTATATCATGGCCATTGCTTGTATGTACAAACCTTAATGAATTTCGCTTCTCGTACAACAATCAATCAGTCTTTGTTTCTGTTACTCATACAGAAAGTTAAACTGGCTTTCACCATAAAATGCGCATCTGTAGTGGTGTTTCTGCGAACTTTGTAATTGGAAATATTTATTCAAAATTCTCAAGTATACAAAACGTTAGCATTTCATTTATGCAAACAGTGACATCATAATCCCCAGATTCTCTAAATATGCTCCAAAGATCTTGATCATTTTGTTTAAATGTTGAATAATACGATACAGAAAGGAGTGAATAATAGGCCAATATTCCGATAAGGCATCTCCTTCGTTTTTCTAATAAAGTTACGTTGTGGTTTTTTTTTTGCAGATTCTATTGTTCGTTTTCAGAGATAAAGTTGAATCAATTAAAAATTTAATGCCCAATGGTAATGATACGTACCACGTGTTCTAACTTCTAAGAAACTCTGCACTATGCCCACACACGTTATTTACATATTTTATGTGATTCTGACAATATAACCGATCACTTTGTTCTGCAGTATGGACCACCTTGTCTTTATAATGGACGTGGAATTTGTTTTGCTTGAGATACATGCTGAATTTATATGTAATTGATGTCAATCTCCAGTATTCCAAGGGATAATATAATCAAGGGCTCTTTCTTTCGTGCATTGGTTTTTCAACAACGCATATCAATCACTGACTTTTGCGGCATTGAATCAACAACCCGCTCTCTCAGGATGATATAAGATTTCAGCGATGTTTTCCTCAAAATATTTGATCACTCCTCGTCAAATGTGAATTCTCATTGTGATTTGTTACAGTAGATATTTTTAACAATTCGGAGATGTCAGTAATATTACATAATAAAAATGTCTGTGCCATTTTAATTTATATTTTCGTAGGTTTATAACACTGTATGGCAATTTCATGCCACTATTCGAATTCACATTTTTGTTGACAGGTCACTCTTTTATTATATATCCTTCGTGCTTAGTTATGTGTAAAATATAACCATTTAGTGAGGATTTTGTACTTTATTTTAGGTCTCTTGGTACACTGAAGCAAATAGACCTTTACTATATGAACACAGAAACGATAACTTTCTTCGTATTAGCTTTATCACAAATAATATGCAGACCAGTAAACGCCATACATATAGGATTACGTGATTCTGAATGTTGTCGTTGGAGGTGTACTGTCGTGGCTAGCGCTACTTCATTAGTGTTTGTTGTTGGCTGTGTTTTACGTTTCAAATTTTGACATTATAAATATTACGGTATTTTTGGGACTTGTTCAACACCCGTCTACAGGTAAAATAACGAAAGAGATATCGTATGATATATAATGAGTTACCCGTTAGTTAAAACTGCTGTTTATGTGTAGGCTAATGTGTTATGCCCGTTAGGTAAAAATACCCTTGTGTATATAGTATTATGCTCCTTAGGTAAACCTCTTCTTTATATAAACTGTGTAAGGTCCATTAGACATAGTTATTCTTTGTGATTCCCTGTTAGCCAACTTTGCCGAGTAAACAAACAGATGTACGATAAATATTCAAATATACTTCCATAATTCATATTTTCTGAAATGGCATGCCTTTTGTCGTATCTGACCTTAAGTACTCTTATAAATTTTACATAGGAAATAACTTCGTTTCTAACATTTTCCATTTCAGCGTATGAACTATCGCCTTGGCAACGCTTAAACCCTAAGAAAGGAACGTGATTCGCAGTCTTTTGCTGTTCCACTACAGTTTCATATTCCACAATTCCTGCAGTGCACTACACATTATTGAAATTCCTTACAGTCATTTCTGATCAAGATGTCTCATGATAGACTATTTCGGTGCTATGATTTTATCTCACACGGATGCAATGCAACGTGCCTGCGAACATATATTACTTTAATTTTATTCTGAGCACTTCATTGGTTTTATTTTATTTATCTCCTCCTACTGCTACCACCACCACCACCACCACTTCCATTATCATCACCACCAAAATTACCACTTTGTAACATTTTTTTCTTTTTTCACGTTCTTCATATTCGATTTTCTGCAGTTTGTCACTCGGTAATTAATTAACATTGTTTTTAAATCCGCATCCGACTTCACTGCCGTTCTTTACTTTGTTTTACATTTGACTCTGATATTCTCTCCATCTTAACTTTAAAATCTCTAAAATCCTTTTTTGATCACGTACTTGTAACTGGTTTCCTACTCAAATTGGAAATACATTTCTCACAGTGCGGTTTCGCTATTGATTTCGTCCAACGAACGTGCTTCCACGTGCAAAGACTGGCTCATGAGTTATGTACTTAGCCGTAGGAGGTGATATTTTAGGGCGTTGTGATCAAAGAAGTTCCGCTGAACATGGGTTCTATTTTCAATACTTAGGGTGCCGTAGGTGTTGTTTAATTCTCGTAAACGCACTCTTGCGAACCGCGCAGACAAATCATGGAATTTATTACACGCTGCGCGATTTTATCAAGCTTTGTTCCTAACAATATATAGCAGGTGAAGTAAACACATTTTAGGCTTATCTCTTGCACTGCCACTCTTCAGCAACGAGAAATGTCACATGTTGCTGCAAGAAAGCGACAAGCGCTAGTCACAAACGAGCGACGAAGTGCATCGCGGCTGAGGGTCGGATTTTCAAAAACCTACTTCAAACACAAGTAATTGTAAATTAAAGGTCAATTTTTGTAAATTTAAACCTTAAATTTATATTAGGTCATGTGTGAGTTTATTATTTTAATCCATGTTTTCAGGAATTCTTATTTTCTACTTTAAAGCGGCCAGTAACTCCGTAAGCGTTCAAAATTGGGCACATGTTTATTTGAAATTTTTTTTGGTCACACATACCTGGGACATCATGTACAACTTTTGTGTTTGTACCTCTTGAATCACCTGCTATATAGACAAATAAATCAATACGTACGTACCTACACACACACACACACACAACCACGCATTTTTCATAAGTTTAAACAGCCACCACCTTTAAAATCGGATATAAAACTGTGTTTGTTATTTGTAAGGCGAGTTATTAATGGTGCTGTAATCATTACTGCGAGGACCTCTCAACAGGAAAATATTTATGCACTGCTTATTTCCGCGTTAGACATCGAAAGGCGGTTGAATTGGAAGACATGTTCTGAAGAAATTCATAGCCAAATACGAATATTTAACTTACTTACCCTCATAACACTGACACAAATTAGAGACCGATCCTTCATCCAAATGCAGACTGTTACAAATACAAGCGTCGTAATTATAAAATATTAGGTTTTCACAAGTTTTAGGCTCCGATGGAAGTTCTATTAATTTGTGACACCTTATAGTGTTGCGCGAGTTATTGTGAATGCGGTAATGAACCTTCGGGTTCCACGTACTGCAGGGAATTTCATGACTATCTAAGAGCCTGTTAGCTCCTCCAGAAGGACTCTGCTCCGTGGAGTTAGTTATGGAATTAAAATGTTACAGGTTGAATGTTAATGTTGGATGTCAATATTTCGGGGAAACCTCAAAATCTTCGTTTTCATGATCTGTCCTAAAATTCACAGCATTTTGGAGGGGAGCTTTAACAACAACAACAAGCATTTTTCATGCCACTCGCACGACTTTAAGATGAGACATTCAAAAGTTGCCAGAAACGCGACAACTTATTCGATCACTGTCATTTACACTTTTGCCTTAGCGCCAGAGTAAGTGACTGGAATATAAAACTTTAAGCTGTCACAATAAAATTACGCTCCCATATGATGTGCAGTTAATCATCTTCTCTTCATCTACAACATTCGAAATTATTAGTGGCACATGTCAACGTTGTGTTATGAGGTATAATTAAAAATAAATATTTACCCTCCTTACTTGTCTTATGTGATTGATGGGTATTTTCACAGTCATCATGTTCCTGAAGGGTTAGGCGTGTTTCCTGTCCCTTGATTCTCAAGACAAAGTTGGTCCCTCCATCTCTTCCTCGGTCGTCCTATGTTCCTTCGTTCTTTTGGTTGATATTGTAGTGCTTGTTTTGGTAGTCTGTTTGTGTCCATCCTCTGTACATGTTGTAGCCACTTTATCTGGTACTGTTTTATTTCCTTTACTATATTCTGTGCTCCCGTTTTTTTGCCTAATACATTGATTCTTTTCTTTATCTAGTTTTGTTATTCCAAGTACGTGTCTCAAAAATTGCATCAGTGCTGCTTCTAATTGTTGTTCCTCTCTTTTCTTCAGTACCCAAGCTTTACTTCCAAATTTCACTGCTGCTTTAGCTGTAATGTTGTGAATTCTTAACTTTGTTTCTTTGTTCATTTGTTTTCCAAAATGTCTCCGTATAGCTCTGTTTATTTTGTTGTATGTTTGCAATTTGTCTTCTAAATCACTTTTATATTCTGATATGTTACCCCAGGTATTTAAAATCTGTTACCTGTTCAATAATATTGTCGTCTATCACAATTTGTACCCTCTGCATGTGGTTCCCCAACATTGCCATTGATTTTGTTTTTGTACTAGATAAAGCTGATGGGTATTTTAAAAAATATATTTTCCATAAGACTGCTTGTAGGTGGAAGTGTGAACAACATTGAAGTGTTTTGCGAAAGCGAATTTTGGTTTCCAACTACCCGTTTTGTTAAAAGCTTCATTACATCAGTTTCTGATGTAATGGCTATGATGAATTATAGTTTGCACGTTACTTTAGAAGCATTTATGGTCTGCCGCTCCAAGAGTTAACCTCTAAAGTTCACGATAACCTTAAATATCTGCCATTATCGATTTAGTGTGTGGAACCGCATGGCATAATGAAAGGGATTCTCACCCTGCAGTAGATGAGGCCCCAGCAAAGGAATTTGTGGTTTATTAGAAATTCTGCTTGGCACTAGCTTCTACTGGCCTCGGCTTTCTCAGTATTCATTTCGAACAAGAGTGTCGTTCTTTACTGGTTGTGGGTTCCACCCACTCAGCTTGTAAATGGCCACTGATAATTCTCTCTCAGTCGGTGGTTAAGCGGCCTGAACGTGAAACTGATTGCTCAGCTCTATTTAATGCTGAAATTAAGAAGGTGTGAAGCCTTGTCCTTAGGTCGTGTACAACGTCTGGGTGCGGTGCTTGATCCCAGAGCAACTTCTGGTACGTAGCATTCCACGTACTGTGCCACTCTGCTCCCCCTTCGTTACGCATGTCCCGACGTTTTAGTTAGTTCTTTTAAACTAATTAGCTTTTCCTTGGCATTATTATTGTTATTATTATTTAATGAGTTAATATAATTTTCTCTGTTCATCAGACCATTCTTTAAAAACTCTTCTTCTGCTCTGTATTCTTTTGCAGCAATACTGTTTAATGTGATTTTAACCTTTTTAGTAAGCAAGCCCTTAACACGCAAGCAGATTTGATATTGATTCATTACTTTCATCGTATTTCGTTTTGATGTGTTACTTATGTAATTTTTATCCGTTGTGTTGGTGTCAATGTTTCTTTTGTTTGATTTTTTTTATGTTTTACGTCATTGATCCCTAGTCATTTTGTCTCTCTATGTGTGTTCGTGCTGTTCCTGTTGTTGGTCTTTTGGCTTTTGACTTAATACTTCAGTAAACAAGAACTGGATAGAACTGAATTGAACTGAATTATTACTACCACTGTCAATGTTGTCCTATTGTTCGTCGTCGTTTTCTTCGTCCTAGTCTTCGACATCGGTGATGACGGTGGTGGTGGTGGTGGTGGTGGTGGCGGTGGTGGTGGTGGTGGTGGTGGTGGTGGTGGCGGCGGTGGTGGTAGTAGAAGAAGAAGAAGAAGAAGAAAAAGAAGAAGAAGAAGAAGAAGAAGAAAAAAGAATTGTCATCTGATTGAAATTAAACGCCCTGTTTTGTGAACGATCAAATTAGTGCAGGTTCATTCTTAGTCAATATTTTTCCTTCACGTAAGCCTACAAATATCCTGTTCCTGAACTTTTCCCCCGCCATTGACTGTACATTTTGACGGAATTCAGAGCATTGTGTGCCTGTAGGAAAACAATAATTAAAAGCACCACCGAATGCACCAACCATCACCTTTATTTAGGTCATAAATTATTTACTTAAATGTTTCGACAACATTAATGAATGATTTCCAGGGCCTGTTTTTAATATTACCAACTGATCATCATCCTAAGTGTTATAACGAAATCTTACATTTCATAATTGGCATTACGTTTTCAGTTATGAAATGTACAATTAGTTCTGTAGTGTCATTTGTTAGAATGATCCATTAATACTCTAAAATTTCCCCTTGTGACTGTTAATTAATCAAGTCTTAGTATGTGGGCAAATTTCTTATATAGGCTATTAAATAATCTTACACTTTTTGCATCGCAAAGTACGCCAAATGTTATTGCTGATCACATACGAGTATGTTCATTACTTTTTTCTTAGCCTTCATTCCTCTTTACCAAAGGAAATTATCCTCATAACCTTACAAGTCAGACGAAGCGCAATAAAAATTGAAAACCCAATTGACGTACGAATGCTTCCATTTTTATACTTTGTATTTTGTTACTGGCAAAGAAACAAGGGTAACTGATAGTTCTAGATTTACAAATTGATTAAAAAATAAAACCAGTATTCTAATTTACCTCCAGCAGATTTTGTGAACGTGTGCAAGAGAAAAGTTTGATCACAAAAGAGCTGCATCGCTTCCAGTTCTCTGATGCTGTAAACAAGAATGACAGTCTTTCCTTTACATGCGATGTAATAGTATCCTGCTTCGTGCAGTCTCTGTTGTACGTTGTTTTCCCCAAGAACTGGTCTTTTGATTTATTCGATGAACACTATGAGCGAACTCCAAATTAGAGTCTACCTCCTACATCAATCCGTCTTCAGAGTCAAACTAACTCCATTTTTAATTTTCTTTGTTACTTTCATTCTTTTTTTTTTCTTCTCGTTTCGGGATATATTTCTTATCTATTCCGTTTTCGTCCACAAATCTTATATCACCGTTTCATGCTACTCATTTCTTGATTTATACAATTAAAATTGTCTTCGCCTTTTGTTAAAATTTCTTTTTATTCCACTTTTCCTTTATCTTTATTTCTTCGCCTTATGTTATTAGTTATCGTCATTTACTGCTATTTCCAAAGAAGGTATATTAATTTTCTTTTAAGTGGAATTCAATTATCGGGATGAAATACAGAGCAAACAGACTCATGTATCAAAGCAAGTAAATACAAATTGTGTTAGGTTTCTCGCAGACAGACCTCTAATAAATTCTAATACGGAATCTAGGAGGACGTAGGGTATTGTTCATCGTAAACCTTGCCTAGGCCTATGTATAAATGTTCGACGCGAAACAATCTGTACACATGGAAATTCTCACTGACTTGCGTTTTTTTTTAACACGAGATGGTACAGAAACTTTGAATAATCAGCGATACTGATGTACATTAATGGTAACAAATCTGTTCTGAATATTTCAGACTTAGATAATCTATTATGATATTAACGAAAAGAAATTTGAGTTGCTCACAGCGCTTTCGATGATTCAGCTTTTGTAGCATGTGACACCGTGTCGATTTTTAAAGGAGCTTTCTGCCTCGATCTCCAATTTCGGAGCAGACCAAGTTTTTAAGGTCGTTCGAAACGCCTTTAAATGTTTGCCATAATCGCTATATCCCGGAAGGCTGACGTCTTCAACATTTACAAAATTTGTTACTGACTGAAGGAATTAGATCTATAATGAAATTGTGAAATACATCTTTCTATAATTGAATATTTTTTAATTCTAGATATCCTTCCTATGTATACAGAACACTTGAGATACTGTATACAAAGCGATACGACTGTACTGTAATTTTGCCAACTGTTTGGTGAGACTGGGAAGTTTTTTTTTTTACTCGTAATGATCGCAAATTACAGTACTGAACAAAACTTTCGCGAGGAAAATACTTAGGACTGGGAAGACAGAGTTCTGTCATATTCAGGCTGTTGTTTTCCGTCTTTTCATTGCGGAGCCCCGGCTTTAGTTTATAAGACAGATCTCGTGGAATCTGTAATTGACAATTTATTATTCGATGAGTTTCTTTTCCGAGCACATTTTTCCCCCTGATAATCATAGTTGCACTAGTGTTCCATATTCACTAACCGGTCATTAGAAAGATGGAAAATGGGCGCATAGAGACTGCAGTTCCGAGACACCGTCTCACTCTATACTGAGAAACAAATGTTAGAAAATATTCGCAGGGCGTAATATTTTAGAAAGTTTCTCTGTTATTTCCCCAAATGTTATATTATTGAATGTATTCAAGAAAAGTAATGAAGATCCTAGTTTTTTTATCTCAGTATTTAAACAACTTCATGCACAAAATTTGTTTCACAATAAGTTTTATTTCATGCCTATACATGTTTCGAGCACATGTGCTCATCATCAGGAGGTCAAAATTGCATTACACAGCCTCTGGTATCATCACACCTATAGGTGGCCGTCTGGTGCACGGGTTGAGAGACGGCCACCTATAGGTATGATGATACCAGAAGCTGTGTAATGCAATTTTGACCTCCTGATGATGAGCACATGTGCTCGAAACATGTAGAGGCATGAAATAAAACTTATTGTGAAACAAATTTAGTGCATCAAGTTGGTTAAATACTGAGCTAAATATACTGAGATGCACGGTCAGCAAAACGTCAAAAAAAGAAGATTCTAGGGTTTGAGATGTGTCTCTCCACATGTTACACACAACGCTGAGTTTCTCCATATGCTAACGATATGTTTACGAGGACAAGCTTGGACACTGCGAGCTTTCGTACTTTTTATACTTCCTTCGTGAATGGCAAGATTTAAAGTCCTCCGCAGCGCTAGCCAATGTCTTCGTTGCCTTCAGCTCGTACCTCACAGAGAACACTGTCTCAATTAGAAAACCTAATCATGGCGACATACATAGTTCTTCATACGAAATGTCTGTTATTTTTGTCCGAATTTAACGGAAAGAGGGATGTGCCGGAAAATTTAGTAAATATCCCAGCTTTGAAGTGTAACGAAAATCGCTATCTTCCTTGCGTACCTACTGACAGATATAACGAGGCTAAGAGATGCTTTCAACAACTTCTGTGTGAAGCACTTAAAATTAGAAGATCCAGTAAGTGAGCTATTTAGGTTGTTATGTCAGGAGTAACTTAATGGTTTTTGTGTTACCTACAGGACTGCTGTCGCGGTAATGAAATGTAGGAAGCTACGACTGGTTGAAATGGCTGCAGAGATGAGATTAAAAAAACCAACTTCATAGAGAAGGCCCTTTTTGAGAAGCTTACAGGTTCCCAGCTAGTCAAGAAATTCCCTGCATTATATGAAGCCCGAAAGTTCATTACCGCATCTACAAGAGCCCGTCACTTGTCTCTATCCTGAACCAGATCAATCCAGTCCATACCCCCCCATCCCACTTCCTGAAGATGCATCTTAATATTATCCCCCATACACTACTGGATCTTCCAAGTGGTCTCTTTCCCTCAGGCTTCCCCACCAAAACTCTGTATGTCTTTTGCCTTCCTCCATACGTGCTATATGCCCGGGGCGTGGGGATGAAAATGGTTCAGGGTCATGGCGAGTAGCAGGCTTTGGTAACCACAGCTTGAACCTTGCGACTTTGCTACCATACTGTGAGTTAATGAAAGTTTCTTATACTGCTTTTTGTTTGTTTTTCGAACTAATCATTCTGCAGACAGAGCATCTGCAATGTCACTCTAAAAGCCTGGTGGTAAATACGTACCACCTGCTGCATTATTAACAAATTCTTCATGTTGCTACACACTGTACGTAGCCTATGTGTTCTCATAATCAACACTAATTCACAGTATAGTCTGTCTTGCGATAGGTCCATAACCTCCTTCGAAGATAATTATTGAGACAGCACGATCCAGGGCATCCCATTTAAATTTTAATTATATTCTCTGGTCCTTAATTGTTTATCTTAATATTGCTTTTACCTTTATTGTCTCAATCCTCTGCTTTATGTAATCTAAAGAACTATCACATGAATAGGTCCATTGTCAACGCAACAATTTTTATTGCTATATGGGCCAATAAGAAGTCAACAAATTAGCTTCTTATTGCTGTACACTCGAAGCATTATCAGGTCACTGCAGAACACAGTAGCACACAATACTAAAGAACCAACTCTTTCTGCGCAAGGAACCACGACCGTGAGCACGAAACTCCAAATCCGCAAGAGACATATAGCATGTTTAACATGATTTATTTAAAGAACAATTAATATAAGAATAATTGTTATGATCTTCAGTAACCTTATGGTGGTTCACGTGATCAGAAACGTGTAGTTCATTTGTTGATTATGTCTTAGCTTATATAGTGATAAAAAAAATTCTGTGTTGGTAAAGGAACTATTTAATTCTAAAATGAGCCATCCCCGTTGTGTGTATATAAACAATAGTTGTGGGTATCACTCAATAACACAACAATATCTAAAAAAGATGTTTAATAAATAATAAAGCCAACCAGCCGTAGACATCGGATATAGACAAACAGTAGCAGGGGACCCACATAGGACAGCAGCAAGCAGACATACATGAGCTGCACACCCAAGGATAGTGCACATCACAGATACTCCCCTGCCCCCCCCCCCCTCCCCCTAAAAAAAAACACATAAAAAAAAAAACAGAATATCAGTATACCCCAACATCACACAACCATC
>Ga0123354_10007554_pt1 | contig 16385 bp, 7 predicted proteins | sample TergutLab28metaG_2_FD_97872 | JGI IMG/M metagenome (GOLD analysis project Ga0123354, IMG submission 97872) | Labiotermes labralis P4 segment gut microbial communities from Petit-Saut dam, French Guiana - Lab288 P4 | ecosystem: Host-associated > Arthropoda: Insects > Digestive system > Gut ...
CAAAAACTCGGTGCAGAAAACCATATGCTGCAACTCAACATCTAATGCTCCTGATGATGGGCGTATGTACCCGAAACATGTCGAGCTAAGAATACATCAATAAAATCACCTAGTTGCATCAAGCTGGCATTTCACTTTATTTCATGAGGAAGATGCACGGTCAAACAACCCTTAAGTGAACACAATTTGTTGTGAAGTTCAAAACAATTGGATTTTTAAAAAAATGGCAATTTAAAGATGGGCGAAAATTAACTCTTTTGTTCATGTTATAGATCTTGCAGGAAGTAAAAGTAAGAGCGCTGGAGAATATGCAATTAATTTAAATAAAATGTCCGGATTACAAATAATTAAAATTGTGTAAATTACGAAACAGGTTATTTCCATTATCCGTTCTGTTTAGACTTTCCATTTGTATCTGTAACCTATAATCTCGATTCGCCCCTAAGACAGAAAACATTTTTAATATCGCGCTGCTTTCTTGCGTCAATATATTGAAGTGTTCCGAAGCGCGTATGGATTAACCACTTAAAAAAACAAGAGGAGAGTGGAGATTGAAGGTACAAGTGAAATGCTGTTTGCAGCTTACATTTCGTTTGGTGGAGGGTTTAATTAAAAGAAATTTCTAATTAAAATGAGAAAGGGTATTTTAATATAGGAAATACAGAAGTGCTTAGGACACAAAATTGTGAATTAGACTGTGGAGCAGAATACAGTGAGATAAAATATGTAGAAGTACGTATTATAATTGCCAAAATATATTGCGCAAATCTTTCCTCAAGTACCTAAAATAGACATCATGCAGAACACTCCACTTTCCCCGTTTAGGGGATCTGTTATGCTCTGCATGTAACAAATTTGCTTATTATAGACAGTCGAATTATTCTTCCCCATGTTCAGAGGAAACTTCCCTGATCTACTGAGGATCCAAATTAATTCATTCCACACACAGCCAGTCCGTATTTCAAGATAAAATTTAATTATATCGAATAGAATGTTTAGTGGACGTAGTGGGTTACACAATTTATGCATGCCAAATTGTACTTTTGCATTACATCGGACATACACATTAACCTAGACATAGCTAGGCGGAGAAGAATACGGCTAGACCTAGAAGTCGTTGACAGAAAATTTTGAGCTTTGGAAAGACTTTGAAACCAAAACTATTGAGATGGAGGAAAAGTACTATTGCACGTTACGCTTGAACTTCACGGTTTTATTTTAGTCTTATCTTTCTTCCTTTATTTCTTCTGTCGTTAAACGAAAAGCACGTAAAATTTTAAGAAAGCCATGGCATTAAGGAAACAAAGAAAGGATAGTAGGATAGGTTGAAGAAAGAGGTTGGATCTCGCTTTGACTCCAAGTTCATGAATCTCCCGCGTTACACGAGAAGTTTCAGAATGGCTTGCAAAAAACGGGAGGTCGGAAGTTGGCCGGCTGACCGTTTGGTGGTGGCAGGCACCAAATTCAATTTACCGAAAGATCAATGGACCAGCGCTTGTGTCTCCTGTCTCTATTGTACACATGTAACTGGGGGGCGAGTGGCCAAATAAACGCTTGGAACAAGTAGTCTTCCTAGAAAGTTGCACTATAATTCTCCGTGTAAATAAGACTTGTAGCAATTAAGGTGTCGCGAGCCCGGAGAAAAGGGCGAATTTAGAGTCTGAAATGACGAAAGACTTAAAATATTCAGAATACAGTATAGTAAGAACGGCATAATCTATGATTATCAATATCTGACTGTACAGGGCTATAATCTGGGTACTAGAATAAATGAATCAAAGAAAAAAAATCCAGAATCAAGCAGTCCTACGTCAAAAGAGTGAAATACAAATCTTCAATACCAGCATTTCAGATTCATTTTAATATCATCCTCCTGTTTACGCCTAGTCTCCCAAAGGATATCTTCGTTTCAGATTTTTTAATACAAGTTTTTAGCGACTTCTTACCCTTGATACGTTCTTTATTCGCCCTTCATCTCTGTTATAGGTTTCTCAGAATAGTAATAATTTTGTCTGAACTCTTCCCTTATAAGCCTAGCACTCAACTTTTGGGACGGTCTGTATCACAGTTTGGATTCAAGAATTTGTAACGATCGGCGGTACGTTTTCACAGTAAAATTGCTAAAAGTAAGTCATTACCCCCGTTTCTGTGTCTTCGCCGATTATTTCGTCGTAGAGAGTGCCAACCGCTTATCGCGCCACGGAATGAGAAGCGTGTGTTTTGATGTGGGATAATTCCGAAGGAGTAATTGACAGAATTGCCACAAAACACACACAGATCAATACTACAGAACACACGGCGTGGCTTCCGAGCGTAGGTTAATTTGATTTGACTCTTGAGAGTGCAGGTACAGTGGTCTGTGTGTCAGTCTGTAAAACAGGCCTGTCACTGCCCTACGTGTCTGCATACAGTTTTATTATAATTTTGCTGGTTGGTTTATATGGGTATTGTAATCTCTAGCTGTGAGTGAAGAAGATTGATCGGGGTTGTTCGCAAACAAAATTATGCTGGTTGATTAATTCTCAGTTTATTTGTCAGAGTCTTTAAACTTCATCGCCAACAGTGCGTGGATATTATCGGCTGATACAAACCAAGGATGTAATAATAATAATAATAATAATAATAATATAATTATTATTATTATTTACTGCAATTGGGTTGTTACCCGGTAGCAGTGGTTATTTTACATGTAAACAAACCATGAAATTGGTTACTACTAGATTTAAGTCGGGAGGGCTACATGAGAAGCATGTAGTGGCAACTTGGAATCCTTGGAACCATCTCAGCATTTGCTTATAGACACAGGGAAACCAAGAAAAACCTGTGTCGAGGTGGCCGGTCGCAGGACCTTCCGAGTACTGACTTCTAGCCAGCAGTCCGGCGTCTAAAGTACAAAAAAAAACAGCAATGCACACACAGTACAACAAATACACATACGATAACTACAACAATACACACGGCCAACCAACAACAATTACACACAAGACAACTTAAAACTAGCAACAACACACACGAGAGAAATAGAATTTTACAACATGTACAAAAGGTACAAACACCCAAGCAAGAGAGTACTGCGTGGTGCTAGTCTCGATTGACGTCACCCCGTTTCGTTTCCAACGACAAGTAATCGGATAAATCTTCCTTTAACACAACTGTCTATTGGTTTGTTATAAGCAAGATACATGTTGCAGTTTGTCCGGACCACACTCAGGTTTGTATATAATAATTTTCAAATAAAAGAAAAGTGCAAATTTGCATATGTGCCTGTTTTCGTGAAATCTAATGTTACGTGTCTTCATTACAAATTGTTGATTGTAAAATGCCCTCGTAGTGGCTTAGTCCGTAGTGGCTTAGTCCGTAGTGGCTTAGTCCGTAGTGGCTTAGTCCGTAGTGGCTTAGTCCGTAGAATTTAGTTTTTTTTTTTTAAGTTAAAGTTCGCCGTATAACAGGCCACGAAAACCCAGAAGGGAGTAGGGATGTAGCTCTAGGCCTACTCTTTCTTTAACCTTGTCGCTAGATGGGGGTGAGTGGTTGACGCCACGCCCTGCCGCTGTACTATCGGGAAGGACATACGGCGCACAAAGTACGGGGGCTGGATGGGCCCCAGGACCTGTTTGTACGGGTGCGGAAAAATTAAGTTTCATTAAAATCGGACAAACATAACGGGTACTTGACGTGAATACCATTGTGTATGTCTGATCATATCTCGCTCAGTTCTTCTTAGAATTAGAAATGTTTCAGTAAAACAACGCAGAGAAAATCACAACACAGTTTCATAATTAAAGTTTTTTCTCGGAAATCGTGCTATTTGTGAAATAATGTGGAAAAACATTGTAGGGTCGGATAGGCCACATATGACAATATGGCGTATGCGCATTGCACTCTGAATACCTAAGGCTCCCAGCACACACTGTCAGATTATGTAATGCTTATTGCTTTTCCACTGCAGCAATGATTGCACTAACGCGCCTGTATTTCAGGCTATATGATGTACATTGCCTGTGTTGTTCTTGTGGATTGTTTAAATTGTTTCGTATGATTGTCACAATAGACGACTGTTTCCCCAAATACTGTAGAGTTTTTGGTCTTTGTAACAGAGACGTGGAGGTTTTCTGAGATGTAGAGGACATGTGTGATCCGTAAGGCAGGAATAGCATGTTGATTTGCGAATGTGTAGTGTGGGTCATGTTCAAACTTGAAAGGGTTAGTCACTAAATTATACAATGCGTTCGGAAAGTCGCTGTGCACTTAGGCTACGGTAGAGTCCAGTTGAACTGTGATGGCATACGGTGACGCACGGGAGGGGAAGTGAAGGGGAAACTGGCGAATGGAGTGGACATCAATTCCAACACCTTTTATAAGTGCACAGCAACTATTCCGAACTTCCCCTCCCGTGCGTCACCGTGTGCCATCACATTTCAACTGGACTGTACCGTATGCTAAGTGCACAGCCACTCCCCGAAAGCACTGTACTTATTTCCTTTCATTTACTGGAAGAAAGCACGTCTTGATCCTTACAAATATGCTGATATAAGCAGCCAAAAACATAACTGTTTAGAGTGGAACGTGTGCAAGATTATTAGCGTCCTATCCATCGTCTGGTGTTTCAAAATGAAAGTAAATAGCCCACTGCGTTTCGGGGATGGGAAGCTAACGATTTTGAATATGATATAGTATCATAATTTTATAGAATGGATTTTTTTTGTTGCTAATATTTTCCAATTGCTTTTTTTTTTAAAGGATTTTATGTTTTGTTGACCGTGCAGCTTGGTGTGATACTTGTAAATAACCAATTTGACGCACAATTTTTTCTTGTATGTTTATTTCTATTCTCTACATCTTTCGGGCAGCCATGTGCCCATCATCAGGAGAATTATTGCGTCAACGCGACACCTGGTTTATGTCACTCTGTGTAGATGACTGTCTGGTATGCAGGTTAACCTGCATACCAGACAGTCATATACACAAAGTGACATAAACCAGGTGTCGCATTGATACAATAATTCTCCTGATGGTGGGCTCATGGCTGCCCGAAACATGTAGAGAATAGAAATAAATTGTACGTCATGTTGGTTATTTACAAGGATTTTTTTGTACTCTGTTAATCAATGATAAATCGACATTGCGCAGTCATTTCTTGTATTTAAAAGAATTTTAAAATACGTCTTCCTTAAAATACTGGGTAATTATTAACAATTTTCAGACCGGCGTCCACACTACCCGCTTCTTCTCGGTTTTTGTGAGAACCTGTTTAGAATTCGCCACACCGTAAGCTTTGTCGCCGTTTGGTATTTTCCTTCACGTGCAGTATCAGTTCTGCTATCCATTTATTATATACGTACAATATCACGGAAATTAATTTGCTGTTCTGACAGATGTAATTATAGAATTTCCCCCATGCCTTTAATAGATAACATTTGTGGCCATATTATTTCTCTTCGGTATATGTTTTATTTTCTGAAAAAAAAAATAAAGCGACTTTTATGGATGTAATGTCATAAAATTTTTCTGGCCTTTTCAAAACACAAGACCCACAAATTTTGTAATTATGTCAGCTTGTAAGGACGCTTTTAGAACTGCGGCATTTCATAATGTCGAATGGACTGTGCTACGATTTTGGAACTGGATTGGGTTTATGACGGGTTGTGGTAGCCTAAAAGTGCAGTTTGTATGTGTAAGGAACAAGAATATAAGCCACGTTATTTTCTAACTTAAACTCCGTCTATCTAATTGCTTGTGGAGGAATTGATAGCGTCAAAATTCCCACATGTAAAGGATCCTATAATGTTTTTGGTTTCTTGGTTTATTCAAAAGACCTATCAATTTATCCTGTTCTGAGACAAAACAATCAGTTTCTCGCTTTCACCTTTTACTGACCCTTCTTCTTCTTCTTCTTCTTCTTCTTCTTCTTCTTCTCCTCCTCCTCCTCCTTTTCCTATTCCTTCTCCTTCTCCTTCTCCACGTCCTCTCCCCCCTCTTCGTCATCAATTGCATAGCCATCTCTTCAGTGCCTCTGTCCCATCTGATTTTATTTTGGAGCGCCATTCTCCATTCTCTCGATATGGTTTAACCTGTTTCTGCTTTAATCGTTTGTTTTATGATATCCTGAAGTGCCTTTATTTCTTTCTCTGTGTCTTTTAGTTTTGTCTGATTTTGTACCGTCCTTGACACGTTATAAGAATTTTATTTCTGCTTAATGAATTTTGCTACTGTTCTTTTCCTTCGCAGTCCAGACATTATTGCCAGTGGGCCTAAGTGTGGATACTACCATTGTTTTTTGCAAGTTCTGTCTTTGTTTAATTCGTTACGTCACTGCAATTGTTCTCTTTCTGGCGTTTCCATTGTTTCTTAGTACTGATGGGGTTTTGTGTGTAATAGTCTGCTACATATGGAATGTTACATCTTGGGTACTTAAAAATGTCAAATTTGTATATAAATAATCTTAAAATTATTTTTCAACAGTCTGATTGCCTACATTGTAAGTCACTGCCTTTGATTTTGTTGTTGGAATCTCTGTGTTGAATCATTCACCGAGGTTTCGTTTAACTCTATTTCAATATTATCATCACATCTACCCCTATGTTTCCCAAGTGACGTTTTCCTTTACCTCCTCCGATCAAGATGTTATATTTATGCCTTATCTCCCCCATTGTGTGCCGCATGTTCTACCACTTTCACGCTCTTTGATTTGGCCACCCTTATGCGACTAGTGAAGAATTCAATTTATGAAGCTTTTCAGTGTGTAATTATCTCTATTTTCTTTTAATTTACTCTCTCAGAACCAATCATTTCCCTCAGCGCAGTTAAAATGTAAACATTAAGTGTAGATTACATTCAGGATTTCAGGTACCCGGACTCTTTTGTATGGTCGCCAGAATCCCCTGTTGGTTAGTGTAAGACGCACTTTATGCGCTGATTTTTTACAAACATACGAACAAAGGAAATATGAATTCCTTTCTTTATATCAAGTGTTGTTTTTAAAGTGCTACATCATGTTAAATCTTGTCACAACTAATCCTGACACCCTGTTTGACAGATCAACAGACTTTAACTCCCACAAGCAAATGTTACTCTTCTGTACTAATTAAACACGTGTACATCCAATATTTTAACCGATAATTGAGATAAACAGTATTACTGTTATGAGTCTTAAACTGTCTTTGCAGATATGAGCACTAATTTTCCTTCACGTACTGTTTAGAAGCATTTTGAATTTTGGATCGAAAGTTTGCGTGCATTTTATCAGGTAGAATCTAAACTTTCCCCCACCATAAACTCGGCTGCTTAACCCACATATCACGTGGCCAACTGGTATTACTCATATGAATCCTAGACACATCAAAAGACGTAGCGAGAGAGAGAGACGGACAGACAATTTATGTGCATCTATTTATAGTCCTATAGTACGCCACCGCTCTTCCCTCCTTATCTCCCCCGGGGCATAACGGAAATCATACGATGGGAAACAATAACGCACGTTACATGTTGATGACGAATATCAAGGGGATATTTTTGATTCGAGACATGACAGGGTCTCTCGTACTTGTGCATTTCCTAGCTGCCTGAATAATAAGAGTGGGGCGTTTGTGCAATGAGGAGAACCTGTGCTTCGTACTTCGGAGTAAGCTGGTTTGAATTCGGGCAAGGAAGTGCCTGTTAAAATGGATACGTTTACAGATATGGTATCGAAACCAACAGATGCAAATCAAAGTGTAAAAGTGTCTTATTATATTATGAACGTATTATGCCCCCTACATGTTTCGGTCACTCTTGTGGCCATCTTCAGGGAGGTGCATTTAGAAGAATGGATTTATCGATAATTTACAAACGTTTATGACCAGGTGCACAGAAGTAAAATACTAAATTGTAATGATGTGCATTATTTCATAAACTTTTGTAATATTTCGATTTATCCATCCTTTGTTATTCATCTCCCTGAGAATGGCCATAAGAGGGGCTGAAACGTGCAGGAGGCATACTGAATTTATAACATAAAATGCCCTTATACATTTATGTACATCTGTTGTTTCCATTACCATATGCAATTAGCTCAGTACGCGGTCGTGGATTATTTAAAAGTTTTTACTTCAATTTATTTTGTTCGATTCTGGGAAATTTAACTCCACTGTGGAAATTTCACAGGTTATATACCGCAGGGCAAAAGAAAAATTAATCACTTTTGTGCTTTCGCAATGCTGTTTACGGCTAGTCTGTGATTTCAGGATTCCCCGAATGTTCACCATCGCTAATACGGTATCTCGCTCTGTAACGCGACCCAAGTTCAGGTACATTCAGCCTCCCATCCGCACACTTTAGCACCCTACTATCCAATTTATTGTCAATGTTCTTTTTTCTTTTTCTGCAAGTGTCGAAATGTCCAGGAAGAATGTCCGTTACTCTTGGACATTTTGACCATTGAAGATGAGGCTGCTGCGTTGCTTTGAAACGTCGGTATCCTATTATTCGTACCCTTAAGAGAAATTATTATTATTATTGCTATTATTATCATCATCATCATCATCATCATCATCTCCTTTATGCGGGTTATTTATACTTATATTCCTAAGACAAACTATGTCTCTAGGGAATACAGTGTTGCAGCTATTCTGTTGTTACTATTCATGGTGCTTATATCGCTAGTTTCAGTGTTGAATCTATTGTACTTTTACATTAGTACTTTCCGAAGTATGTGTGCATTGCCCAATATGGCTGTTTTCTGTAGTTCCTTGACTTCATGTTTTCCAGGTATGTTGCTCACGTATTTTCTGAATGACTGTGAAATAGTCCCAGTCGCCCCTTTATTATTATTATTATTACCATCATCATCTCCTTTATGCAGGGTATTTATACTTATATTCCTGAGCCAAACTATGTCCCTAGGGAATACAGTGTTGCAGCTATTCTGTTGTTACTATTCACAGTGCTTATAATGTTAGTGTCAGTGTTGAATCTATTGTACTTTTACATTAGTACTTTCCGAAGTATGTGTGCAGTGCCCAATATGGCTGTTTTCTTGAGTTCCTTGATTTCATGTTTTCCAGGTATGTTGCTCACGTATTTTCTGAATGACTTTGAAATAGTCCCAGTCGCCCCTATTATTACTGGTATCACCTTTGTTTTTACATTCTACATGCGCTGTATTTCTATTGTAAGGTCTTTACATTTTAAAATCTCGCCTTCCTTTTTAATCGCATTTCTTTGTCCTGAGATTGCAACGTCTATTGACATATATGTTCCCTTTTCATTACCACGGATTATAATGACAGGTTTGCTTATTATTATTATTATTATTATTATTATTATTGGTGTTGGTGGTGGTGGTGTTGCCAGCCGTTCCCTGGCGGTGTTTCCATTACCCAGCCCTCGTGCAGGTGACTCAAGTGACTGCATCCCGCTCTCGATCTGACGTGACATGATGATGATGATGTGGGCAGTGTAACGTGTGAATGCTCCTCCCATGCTGGGTCATGCACTGCGTGATAACTGATCTGTGCCTGTAGCAAGCTATTTACTGATTAGTTACTATGCTGTGTAATTTGTTGAAAGACATCCAAGCTTGATGTCTCACCCATTTCTCCAACCAAGCGCAATGAGTTCGAAACCCGACGGAGACTTAAAGGCAAACAAATCCGCTGTGTTTCTGAACTAATCCCATATCGTTCCACCTAATTTCCATCTGTGATTTATAATCACTGTTTTTTTTTTTAAACAAGAATTCCCACTCTCTTGCCCGAATGCAAACCTTCACCCAGAAAATATTCCTGTCTGGTGCACGTGAATTCACTTATCCTGGGTAAAGGTCCTAAGGTACATTTGCGACAGCTTATTATCGTTTACACAAAAAGTGTAAAACTTTGAACACTCCTCTTGCTTAAGGTTCTCTTTATTATTTTCCGCCCATCTGTCCTTTCTTTCAAACCTGGTGAGTTTTGGAATATATTCTACGCAATCCGTCTATGAATTTCTTAAACTCACCGCGCTTGCTGTATGTCCTATTCATCATGTCATCCTTTACTTCATCATCTGAATTTTATTATCTCATAATAGTCCATAAAGCCGATTGTCATTAGCGAACTTTCAGTCGTTAGAACAATAAGCGAAGTTTTTTAATTCTTACGCTTCTTGTAAATACTAGTATATTCGTAATTGCCTGTCCGCAGTGTTCCTAAGTCCAGATATTCTATTCAAACGACCCCAGTCTTTCTGCCTTAATACCTTACTGTCTGTGTAGTCAGTCGTTCTAGGGGAATTGAGATTTTGTATTTTCATGTAAATACCTTTCCTCCTACAAAGCAAGTAAGAATCCTAAAGCCGTGAGTCGAAGTAAATATTGGGGGACGGGTCCCGAGAGGTCAGGCTGTGATATTCCTGTTGGGTCGTAGAGACTGTAACGTTGCATCGCGAACCCTGTACTCTCTTTTGGGATATCTGACAAAAATCGCAAACCTGTGTGTAAACTGCGTACGTTACGAGATTGACTGGACGGGCTTGTACGGAACTCCGTACTGATTACTTCGATTGACCCTTCGTAGTATCTAACCCATCACGAGCAGTAGTCTTGTACTTGGGGTGAACATATCAATGTGTCCGGGCTACAGATACGCAGTGATGCTTGGATGGTGGCGGTTTGGTAACGGGCATCTTTAATTTGCAATTGCTGCCCCGTCATGGCCGTCACATAATCCGTACTAAAACGATGTCTGCGTACTTTAAATGAAATGTAAATTCATCGTCGCTCCCGGCTCGATTGTTCATTCTTGTGGACAAGATACAGGAAAACAGAGCTCCTTTTGCAGCTGAACCCACCTTGGCCCTCTCCTGGTGGATGTGTACACGTGGCACTGGCGAGTGGGACTGTTTTACTGGACTGGGCGGTAACTACGTAATAGATGGGATTTATAGCCGTGTTTATGTAATATTTTTCATACACAATAAACCCGTGCCTAACTACCTGAAATTTGGAAGTCATTCCCTTTTGACAAATTTGGGAATACTCAAAGAGTAGCGGGCGTGGCCTCTTCCACCCTTTCAGCACGGAGACCTGGCAGAACACATCGTTTTGTTATGAGATGATTGGTCACGTTTCTGGGTTCGGGAGTTTAACTCTGGCGAAAGCTTCTCCGGAGCCTTCTGAATAAGAAACTCGAGATAAGTCGGACTTTCGGACACAACCCTTGACAGATGCAGTTCGTGGAGACTTATAGAAAGGTTGAAGGTTGTTCGACTTTGGGTTTTCTCTCGGGGAAGTGAACCATGACTCTAAAGTGAATATTCCGAGGATGAAAGGGGTGAACGTGAAGGTTCAGGTGGTTCTTGGGTCGACTTGTCACCGGGGCTGAAGAAACGTCATTTGAACTTCATTTTTTACTTTTTCGCTTCGATATCTGAGAACGAGAGTTTTGGCTGAAGAATGAAAGACCAACTTGATGTCACTTGCTATTTTATTTTACTTCTTATGTACTCAACATGTTTCGGACATTAATATATCCATCATCAGGAGCGTGCGACTATGCGTAGTATCCGTTTTGCAGGCTTCAGCCTGCAACACGGATACTACGCAAACCCAACCGCACCAAACCCCCAACACACAACGAAACGAGAAGAAAACAACCAATGTGGTAATTCAACAGCATAGTCGCAAGCTCCTGATTATGGATATATTAATGTCCGAAACATGTTGAGTACATAAGAAGTAAAATAAAATAGCAAGTGACATCAAGTTAGTCTTTTATTCTTCAGCTATCACAATGAGGCACGGTCCAATAAACATAAGAACGACAGTTTTGCTCAAGATGTGTTATAATACACAAGTTTATGTGTATTTCCTTAAGTCCGTATCTGTACACTGGAAAGCCACATTGGAATATTTGAGTAGAAATATTTTGATGCAAAACATTTTTGTCTATAGTATTTCTTAGCTTCTACCACATTTGCTGATCGCTGAAGTGTAGTTATATACCTTACCATACCCAGACTCTGTATTATTATGACGTATAATGCCACCCTCTGAGCCCATTATAGTATCTTATTATACAGCACTTCCCTTTACCGCCACGTTCGGTACACCACTGCAAGCAAACAGTATCGCTATGGATGGGGAGAGGGTGGTTTGGTTGTATATGTGTATGCAAATACGTAAACACATCTGCACCCATTGAGTGGCCTAGGCCCGAGAGGTAATTGATTTGTGTGCGAAATTTTCCCATTTGAAAACTCGCCCAAATTCTAGCCTCTGCTAACGAACATTTATGAGGTATTGAGGTATTCGCCTGTGTCTACAAATATTTGGAGACAGTGCCTTGAAATATTTCTCGACTCTATCCTCTCAGATGCTTTGAACACCGTTAAACTGCCTGGGTCCGTCCATCCTCGAGCGCTTGTACTCGTACGTCTGCGCGCTGATTATTTTTCTTGCTTTTTTTCTTGGATATGAATTATGATCATGTATCGTAACGAACACTCTAGTTAACAAACAGACAAACTAACTCCATGGACTGGAATAACTTTTGAGAAATTTATAGTTGCTCAGCTAGTCAAGAAACTTGCCATGTTTTCTGGAACCAGGAAATACATTAGCACGTTCACAAGAGTCCCGCAACCTGCTCCTTTCGACGCCGGATGAATGCATTCCTTGATGCACCTTCATATCCTGTTTCTTTAAAAAGTATTTTTATATCCATCGACGCCTAGGTCTTCTACAGCTCTATTCCCTTCATCTTTCCCATTAAAACAAATTACGAATTCCTCTTATTATAGCTATATATTACAAATCGTAAACAGTTTTAACACCACAGTAAAAGTTTAGGAATTGTTGTAAATTACGTGACAAAATATTAATGTAGGCCCGGGTTTTCCTACAACGCACAGTGTTCAGTAAGTGCAGTCAATACGAGAAACATCGAAGCACCAGCAATTTAAGATAAAGTAGCAGCACAACAAGTGAGACAAAATTGGATACTGAATATCTGCTTTTGCCACGCTTTTTGGACGGCCACGTGTGCACAAAAGCGTTTCAATTCAACGTGTCACAGCGCTTTGGCCGACAAAATTGTGCTTTGATATCGTGCACATAATGTTGGGACATCTGCCAACGTGATAGTGTGGGCAGTGCTGGTACTTCTGCCTTCATGCACCAATAAATGCACTCCAAATAACATCTGAGAGGTCTATCTCTATGCTTATTCAAGGTGAATGGTTTTCAAAAATGGATTATTATAATTTCCCCTAAAATTGTGTCATTTCTCTCTATATTATCTATGATATCTATTATAGAAGGTACGTATGTATATGTAGGCCTAGTAGCTCTGTTTTACCGCAATTTTTATGTTACTTTGTCCAGGTAGACAGGCCAACGTGTTTGACGTTTTGTAAAGTTTCATATTAAGGAGAGTATAACCTAACACAGTCTCGCGCTTTTCAACTGCGAGCTTCACTGTCATAAAGCAGGGTAGAAATTGTCAGTATTTCGTGCAATTTAATTAATGTTTTCTTTCTTGTTTTTCCCACCCCGCTGTACTTCAAAGCCTAGTGACGAAGGCTGTTTCTAACTGGCTCCACACAGCAGGCGTCCTTTACCCTGAGAACACCTATCTCGACAGTGCGTACCTCCCCTCCCTTGAGGCACGTAATGTGACTGGCCTAAAACAGTTCTTTACTCACAGAGTTCGGCTTTCACTGCAGTACTTCCTGTGGATGCTGCAGAGTCTCTGGTATTTGGAAACAATCGTTAAAAGAAAGAAACTAATGAACAGGACACGCGCAGAGTGTAAGATTATCTAATTAATTATTTATTAAAGGCTTTAAATACAAAATTTAACCGGAATTATATGTAAAGGTTCAGTTCCTACCGCACAGTAAACACCCCGTCTGTTTTACAACGAGATTGGAAATAGCGCACTCTGTCAAGCAGTGCACAGATTGTAGGGTTTGTGCATTAATTTGATTTTATTTGCACCTGTAGGGAAAGTGTGTGCTTCCCAATACCAATTTGTGCGAAGCTCAGAAATATTCAGTGACATTATATTAAGATTTCTTGTACGGATTTTTACCCACGTCGGACAATAACCGGGGAACGTAGCTTAGAAATTCGTTGACAAGCGTCAGTAAATTGTGGCGGCAGTTCTCAAACTACAGGGCGCCGCAGGATATTTCAAAATATTGTTTTTTTTTCTATTTGTATGCATTATTCTTTCAAACGGCTATTTAAGGTTTTATAAGAAATAGTTATTAAGTTGTATGGACCTAATTACTTCAATAAACGGAAGTGTTAGTTATTTATTTTGACCTAGGGGCGCCATGAAAAATTGCTGAGAATCTAAGGGCACCGTGCACCAAGGAATTTCGGGAATCGCTGAAGTACGGCTTCCACAGGACCGATTTTCATGAAGCTTGCAGGTGATGAACAGCGTCATACGGAGTTCGTCTTTACGGATTTTACCCATTGCCGTCAGTACGCATGGAAATAATGGGTATAAATTTATTTACACCCATAAGTAAACAGTATGATTGTTGCTGCGGCGCGTTTCACGAAGATTATGCCACTCAGTAACCTTTTGTAAAGAAATTCTATGCTGAATTTCATGAAAATTCAACAAATCACCGATACTAGGTCATGTACAGACAGACGAGCTGAAGTGCCTGGCCTACACCGAAGGCTTTTTTTTTTAATTCGGGAATAATATAGTTAGCTATAAGTGAGTGCTGTGCAGGCAACTAATCACTGTTAGTTCTGAGAGCCACACAAAATTCAGAAATGCACTCTTCTGGCGGAATATAGAACCTCTGGCTGTTACACCTTTGGTACGAAAAGTAGCCACTGCATTCAGACGGTTCATATAGAGACATATGATGTGAAGGAAACATTGCTGCCGAGTTCAATGAAACCAGTTTAAAGTCTAGAGTTTCTAAATGTTGTCCTAGTTGTTAATAAGAGTTGGGTTTAAATAAGTTTTTTTTTAAGTCCCTTAGTTTCTCTGTCCGTCAAGGAAATACGAGGTAACACAGGCGTAACGTGAAGGAGGCTAGGTTGGTCAAATGCCCCTCCAGTATTTGTTCTACTTAAGAATTCGTTTTTTTGGGGGTGATCTACTGGGTTGAAGAAGGGCAAATACAAGAACTGGGGGCGAGATAAGAGGAAAGTAGTAGTTCAAACCAGTCTAACCCCTCTTTATAACTTGACTCTATAAATTAAAGTTCCTAATACACAGCGTCAATTTTGCTCCCCCCAATGTTTATAGCCAAGTTTCGCTTATGCGATGTAAAGTACATTACAAGAGTCCGCGGTAGGTTATTTCTAAAACCTTCCAAACTTTTGAGTGGTAACAATTCTGGCATTCAGTTCTGTATGTCAGATTAATTTAAAAAACTCCCGTAAATAAGCCAAGAATGAATCAAACAATGCCATGAAATATGTTATACGAAACAGCGTGCTATGTAATGCGTTCCGTATAATTGCATTCCGTACTGTGTGAGCGGTCAGTTGAGAAGTCGCTGATTGTTTCAGACCTCTGGGAGAACAAAATCCCGGGTCCCAAATGCGTAATAGGCCAGGCGTTGAACCTCCGCAAGGGGAATGTGCATTATGCACGTCTGCGTGCATCAACTCTTGTGACACTAATCCATTCTGTTGTGCAGATGCGCCTGAGATCGAAGTGGAGAGAGGCTGGGTCCACTCTGGGGAGGGCAACGAGGCGCAGCTCGCTTGCATCGTGCACGCCGAGCCACCTGCTGAGGTGAGTACACCCATTTCGAACAGGTAGAATTTCAGAATTGCCTTCTCGCAAAGCTTTTATGGGTCCCACTGAGGTGAACGAGGAAAGACATATGTGACGGACATTGCTGTTTTATTCCGCTCTTCGACGTGTGAATATTCGGTCAGCACATGTGATCGAAATTTTTGTTAGTTGAAATTCTTCTCCCTTGGATTTTATCCGGTAAACAGCCTTGTTTCTCAAAGCTTTATTTAATCAAAGTTTTATTTATTCACCAACTGATGCACTAGTGAGTTGTCTTAAAAAACAGTGTTAAAATGTACATTGAAACGGCTCCTGCATTTAATGTAAATTTTAATATTGTTTTAAAGACAACTTACTAGTGCATCAGTTGGTGAATAAATAAAACTTTGATATCAAGATGCGCCTTACTAATGTGAAAATTATCGAGCCTTGTTTCTGTTTCATTAGACATTTATGCTTATAAGTAAACACTTTATTATCCAACTAATGCATAATATATAATATATAGATAGAATTAATATTATAAAATATTTAAAAGTGCTCCAACATGTTTTGGATCACAGGATGCAGGGGGGGGGGGGGGGGGTAAAAGGATGGTTTGGGGATTTTTTTTTTTTTTTTTAAAAAGTTTTTAAAAAAAGTTTTTTTGTC
>Ga0123354_10007555_pt1 | contig 16384 bp, 8 predicted proteins | sample TergutLab28metaG_2_FD_97872 | JGI IMG/M metagenome (GOLD analysis project Ga0123354, IMG submission 97872) | Labiotermes labralis P4 segment gut microbial communities from Petit-Saut dam, French Guiana - Lab288 P4 | ecosystem: Host-associated > Arthropoda: Insects > Digestive system > Gut ...
GGGGACCCGTTGCGCTGACCACGTGACACCCCTCTATCCGCAAAAGTTGGCACTAACTTCGCCGACCGGCGGCGGCCGCTCTGTCGGTATAGTTCGCGTGCGGACTAAGGCCACGGAGAGTTAAGGATATGAGACAATCCAAGGGACAGGTTCTATGAAAAACTACAGCAGGTATTCTGTCAGTTTCCAAGTACCACAAGTAAATTCTGTGAAATATCTATGAATAATTTTGGAGAGAAAATATTTTTACACAGAAAGTCACGAAGACCGTCTACATGAATGTAGTAATGCTAAAGGTGTTACATTAGTAAACCTGCCATATCGTCAAGAAATCTAATTGTAAATGGCAGAAGGTTGCCACACCGAAAAACTCATAAATCTGGACTCCTCGTGATGGGAAGACTCAAAATCACATTGATCACATCTTCACAAACAGAATGACGTAGGAGTTATGAGAGTATCTGACTGTGACACGAATCGCAGTCTAATGACTGCAATAGGTGGGGATAGACTGTCAGTAAATAAACGAAAGAACATAATCTTATTATTGTAGAGACCTTGCACCATGGTATGCAATATCCTTCTATTTACCAACTGTCGTGCACTACACTGTGTTTCTTCACTCACAAACTAGTTCTTGCTCCTAAGCGTTCCGATGTTTACTAACACCAATGAGGCCCACTGATGATGGCGTTAAATAAACACCGAAACGCGTAGGACCAAGAACTAATTTGTGAGTGAAGAAACTCAGTGAAGTGCACGATAGTTGATAAATAAAAAAGTATAGGATAGAAACGTAAGTGTGATAGAGAGAGATTAAATCCCAGGACGCTAAAAGGGATGAAATTTAGGAATAATACCAGATTAATTCCTCAAACAGGTTTGCAGCTTTGGAGAATGTATATGATAGCGGGTACATAAATAGTGTTTGGGAAAATGGTACTGACCATATACATATCTCAGCTAAAGACAGTCTAGGTCAGTTTAAACGGAGGAAATACAATGCATGGATTGATGAAAAAGCTGAATTAGACTGAAGAAATGTGGCTAATTTGATGTTTGTCGGACCGTGCTTCATTGTGATAACCGAAGAATAAAAACCAAATAGATGTCACCTATTATTTTATTGTACTTCTTAGAGGCTCAACATGTTTCGGGCACTACTATGCCCATCATCAGGAGCTCGGGGCTATGATGTTGATTACCACATTGGTCGTTTCGTTCTTGGTTTGCTGTAGGTTGGAGGTTAGGTGCGGTTAGGCTGGAGTAGTGTCCAGGCTGCAGCCCGGACACTACTCCAGCCTAACTGTTGGTAGTACAGTCACGTCTTATACTGCATAAGGAACACTCCAAGGATTCTTTTTTTATTTTTAAGAATTTAGCTGTAGCAGCCACGATTCTCTTTGGAAGATTGAGCTTACAAATTTGGTCACCCCTGCGCGGTTTCTTCCACTGTTTTGGCCCAATTCCAACAGCAGCGATGCCAACCTTTTGAAGTAGGGCGACAGTACATGGCTAGAAAATCGAACAGCCACTAGCTCTGGCGTGAATTCCCTGGGGTACAAACAGAAGGACGTCAGTGGAGGACTCCAACAGGAAAACACCTCACAGTTTTATGGGTTTCAAATATTTACAAGGTTAGGTATGAAGTGTATGTATGCAGTTTACCCTTAAAACTTTAAAGCCCTAAAGGAGGAAGAACGATGAGGGTAACTTGTGTGGACAAATCAAGCCAGTGACTTGGTATGTCAGTTTCGAACACACAAGTTTTCCAGAACCTGAATTACGTTTGTCAGCCCGGGTGTTCGTAAAGATAATAGTTACTTTAATTAAGTTAAGGTGTTATGCTTTGTAAATCTTAGTAAGAAGGAAGAATCCATGATAAAAGCAGTAAAGTCATTATTAATTTTACGTAAGAGGTATTAAGAGTCTCATTAACACGTCACGGATAAATAATCTACGTTCGCATCAAATACCGACCCATTAATGGAAACTGTCTGAAAAAAAAAATTATGGTGAGACTCGCACGAGACGCATATGTCAGTGACGAATTCAGAACCAGAATTCAGGTCTAACAGAATGGTACACATTATCTTCGAATTATCCTCACGCCATTCGTACAAGCATATTGTGCCGGTAAAATGCAGAGTTTGAAACGATACTGCAGTTGATACAACAAAATAAAACTACGACATTAATTGTTAAATAAGGGTTACCAACTCACTAGGAGTGAGCATGAAAATTTATCATATAAGTTAACAAGGAAACCATTCGAAAGTAATTTTCTTCGTTTTTTATTATCCCACCATTTTGTATTGTACAAAGTTACAAACAGCTAAGAGTAGTGGTTTTACTACAACATTAAAGACAAGTATTTTGTACCTCTGATACTTGAAAGTTGTATTACGAAACGAACACAATGCTCCCGAAAGAGGATCGTGCCTTCGTACTCAGCAGAAAAGTTGTGGAGGCGCCTATTGAGATGGTTCTGGTAGCGACAGCTAGTATCAGTTACAGTGCAAGCTACGTCGGCCGAATAAATCTACATCTGAGAATTCCTTTTTTATACCTTTCTCATCCTTACTGCACAATGGTACGGTATTGACACTGAAAACGACAAAGAGGAAATAGATTAGGCAGGAGAGGGAGAAGAATTATGGAGAACAAATAGAATTATAAAGAGCAAAAGATAAGACAAAACGTTAAAACAATAAGACAAGAAAAAGAGAGGGAAGTTCAGACAGCAAATAAGGCTACCACTTGCAGGTGAGACATCCCCGTTGTGTTGTATAGAATTATAAACATAAACAATATACGTACAGTCAAATACAACTCAATAAATGATTTTATTAAGGTGTATTTCTTACATTGTTTCGTTAAACGACATGTTTCGGCTCTAGTTATAAGCCATTTTCATTCTATATTACTACATAAACGACGTTTTAATACAGTTATCCTCTGCTAAATAACGAGTATATACATCAAATACTAACGACCAAAACGTAAGTAACAAAATATCACCTATGAAACATAATAAATTGAGAACACCCAAATTTTTTAAAACATAATGTTTACTATACAGGTGCTGTCACAGAAGGTCAACAAACTTCCGATAACTTCCATCGTCACAAAAAACCACTACATCAATGAAGAATCCATAAACACAGTTAAATAGAATAATTTTTAGTACCCACACCACATTCAGTGATTATAATACCCTGTAATTTTAATATTATATATATTTATTTATTTATATATATATATAATTGACTTCCACTAACTTAATTTTAATACTGCTGCACAGTGGAAACAATGTTAAAATTTTTATATGTTTTACGAGATCTCGTAGGTAACAATAACAATAGCATTGCTAATTGTATATTTTACCTTACTAAGAAAAGTAATCAACCTGAATATGGCTCATAACTGGAGCCGAAACATGTCGCTGAAAGAAACAATGTAAGATATACACCTTAATAAAATCAATGAGTCGTGTTTGACTATATATATTGTTTATATTTATAAGGCTACCATTTTTCCTCTTGTTTCCTATCGCTATGCAAACCACCGCTCTGCAATGACCGGTATCCGCCCCCTACGATTGGGCTCTAAAAACACGTTCATTTAATGCAACTACACAGATTTAATAAACATTCTCTCCAGAACCTTTTGATTTATTATGACGTCAATTTGTAGTGTGTGTCTTTGTAATATGGTTGACGGATACCAGAGATCCTGTGGCAGCTACTGCCAGCATCTCCAATACTGATAGAAGTACCTGCATGCCAAACACAAGGCGCTGCTTCCTAGACGACGTAAATTCTCATATTCACCATCGTAAGAATTTTAATATGACAAGAAATTTAATAACGTTGCAGTGTGCTTGGATGTGAAGGTAGACACGCACCAATGTTTCTGAAGAACGTGCTGCCACCATCTTCAGGGCAAGCTAGAACCAACTAGAGAAATACGCGGCGTCACACCTCCAGAAGACTGCAACATCGGCATTCACCACCACCAGAAACTGAAATATCACAAATAATTTTTGTTCTTTCTTCAAAAAAAAGATACGTCGTTTACGTTCATCAATAACTAAAAATTAAATCGCCATGATTTTCACTTTAATAATTTGCAAATTAGATGTAAAAATACAAGTCTTGGAGCACCCACAAATGGAAAATGTCTCCCTTGTGAGTTGTTGGAATCCGGAGACAGCAGATTCTTCCAAGAAGTTGGTAAATTTGTAAGATATAACATAGCGTCACACCCTTTCAACATAATTGTAGCCAGAACCTTAAAATCTCGCATGTCCAGTTTTTTTTTTGACCATAATTTTATTCTGCGCCTCGTTACTGTATGAAAGGCAGATTACAGTATCAAATAGCACTGCAGTAACATGCAGCTGCAGAGGAAGGGGCCCTTTTCGTGCGCTTACTCCATTACTCATTCGTCTCGATTCGCTCTGGAGACTTCATTAGAGGAGAGGATAGTTAATGACATCATCCAAGAGACATAGTTACAAATGAATTACGAACTAACACACCTGTGCCCCAATCTCTACCTTCATCCCTTTCGAGCTTCAAGTTACATGTATATTCACATTGTATTTCCCCCTCCCTCATTATATCATGTATCAATCTTACACTTCTCTTTATTCAGTGATTATGGGTTCCAAGGAGGAAGGTGAGAAGTGGAAACTGCTTTTAAGTCTCCATGAATGTGAAGAATAAATTTGTGCAAAACATTAACTGCTGAAGACAAAAGTGTTGGAAAAGACTATTAGCAAAATATTTTTTCAGTCCTAACACGTAGTATTCTAGGATAAATTTATTAAACAAAAAGAGTCATTAGTCTTAACGAAACGTGGGTTAATTACATATGTATAGTACGTTGAGCATATAAAACAATCCAGTACGAAAGAACCCCTAATAAAACTATATCGCTATTTTAGAGTGCTAGAAACGCGTTACGTTTTTGCGTAAATAATACAAAAATGTTATCGTACGTAATATGTGAGAAGAAATTACCTCCAGATATTTTTTTTATTCCGATCGCAAACAGAATGCAAATAAATATCATATCCTCTTAGGTATGGCCGTTTCTGTAAGATCAAATTGTTTGACTTATGCCTGCATTCAGGAAATGGATCTGTTACTATAATCGAAATCATCCCCGTTCTCAAAATCTCCTTCCCCCAAATCCATCTCAGAGTACTCATCGAAAACTCTGTCTTAAAAAACTAATAATTTTACAAGCGACTTACGCACCAAATTCGGGTAATACTTGAAATTTTGGGTGTTTATTTTTAAATTACCCAAAATTAGAGACACAGAAATTTGACATGTATCGTAACTCAATGAATCGCAGAATTTATATGACTTACATTTAAAAACACAGTTCCTACCTGACAGAGAACACACTACTTCTCCACTACAAAGACCGATCTATTAACACTATTGACGAAAATAGTTGCTGCTTACAGTACGAATCAAACGACATAAGCAACTACAAACACCCAGGAAATATCACAGTGCTTGAACATGTAATATGGAAAGGCAAATGCAACATGATGACATAGTCCAGCCCCTTACTCCATTCCATTCCCTTCATCCCCTAAAATTTAGACGGTCCCCTTGAGGGTTCAGTAAAATCTCGATACACTCCAGCACACTGCTGTAGGCTGCGATGCCATCTTGTGCAGGTACCAGCTGACAAGTTTCACCACGTCACCTTGATTTGATTGCGACGATAGCAGGAAATCTGTTGCACGCAATATGGCGACGGTTCGTCACATTAAATTGAAGTTAAATCAGCTTAACTCTGGGGGAATGAGGTACAGTCTCAGCATTAACCTGTACTTCTTGCGGTAAAATTAAAGAGTTAAACCCGTTTGAGATCTACTATCCCAATTTATTGGATTCTGACAATGTAAGATACACGTATCTGACAATTATTACGCGTAGATTTAAGATGTGTTAAAAATACAAATTTCTTTAATTAACGCCTACGCCGAAAACGAGCTAGCAATTGTACAGAGAATTTAAAAAAAAAGGACCAGAGAGGCAATGTCAATACAATGTAATATTGTGGAGCGTTCTTGCATCCATTGTTGAAGTGGAAAAGCAACAAGTATTACATATTGTGAATGTATGTTTGTAGCCTTCGGTATCCAGCATGTAATACGCATGCCCCAAATTGTCATCTGTGGCCTGCTACGCTTTACAGCATTTTTTCATATTATCTCACAAAAGGCACGATTATTTTAAAAAAAATATATATAGAATGCAAAATGTGTGTTTTGATTTCCGCTACAAGTTTTGTCCGAAAATTTCTCATTCTAAGAAGAACTGAACGAGATATGATAAAAATGTCGATGGTTTTCATGAAAAATGTTCGTTATTCTTGTCTGATTTTAATGAAACTTGAATTTTCTGGACAGTTTTTCGAAAAATACTCAAATTTCATGAAAATCCGTTCAGTGGGAGTTGAGTTGTTACATGCGGACAGAAGGACGGACGGACAGACATAAAAACGCTACTAGTCGTGTTTCGCATTTCTGCGAACGCGCCTATAAACGAGTGCAAAATTGCTAATTTACGGTATTCATATTTTAAAACATCCGACAAAAGTAATGTATAAATAACCATCAAATGCACTTCAGTATTTATGACGTATATTGTTCACAAAACTTGCAAGAACATGTTTCGGCCATCCTCAGGGCGATGCTCCTATACAAGCATACAACAAGAATACAATTGTGGTTAACCGTGTCACCATTACCACATAAAAATTATAATCATAATTTCTGTTAAAATTATTTAAGTAATATAAATATAGGACTATATTTATATTGCTTACAAGATTATATTATTTATATGATTTCAACCGAAATCACAATTTGTAATTATTATGGAGTGATGGTGATGCGGTTAACTCATTTATATTTTTGTATCCTTGTATAACAGAATCACACTGAGGATGGCCGGAATGCCGGCCGATACACGTTGGTGAGAATTTTGTGTGTAAAACCCATCATAAATACTGAAATGCATTTGATGGTCATTTATATATTTTGGGTCAGATCAATGCACGGTAGATGGAACATAGGCCGCCTCATAGTTGAGGTTGTTAGTTTACATTCACTCACTCACACACACACACACACACACACACACACACACATAGCAGCACTCCTCTGAACGAATGATCAGCCCGTCGCAGAGGCAGCTACCTTCACAACACCCAACCACCACCAAATGCGAAATTCCGTGCACTCAGCAGGAAACATATTGCTATTTAGATAAGCAGTTTACGCTACGTTTCGAAACATTAGTTTTATCTCTTATTTCGTGTGTGTGTGTAAAACGTGGGTTATCATATTACTGGAAATACACAGGCTGAAGGTGCTTGAGAACGGGGAGTAGAGCAGAATATGTGGAAATGAGATGGAGAGAGCAGCAGGAAGGAAAGGGCGAACTGCATAACGAGGTTCTTCATCATTTGTACTTCTCGCCAAATACTGTCAGAACGACCAAGTCAAAGAAAAAATTGCAGCAACATGTAGCACAAACGGTGGAGAAAAAATGCTACAAGGTTTTAGTGGGGAAACCTGAAAGAAAGTGACCACTTAGAGCATCTTGAGGCTGGTGGCAGAATAATATTAACTCACTCTTGGCATAGATTTTGAGAAGGTGGTCTCGATTAATCTGTCTCCGGACAGAGGGCAGCAGAGGGCTTTACTGTCAATAGGATTAGGAAAACTTTGGTTCCAGAAGATGAGGGAAATTTGAGTAAGTGAAAAAATATCAGACTCTGTTTCTAAGTAGCTGTGTTATATTATCTCAGAGAAGTTCCTGTAGATGTCAAAGTTACGGATAGAATATTTTGAGTTAAAAAACGTTATTATAATTTTGTGTACCCGGTTAGTCAGAGACCAGCAGTGAAACCCTTGGTTCGAGTATCGGCTTGCTATAATATTCTGTATGTCATTTGAGTTTCCGTTTATTACAAATTAAAAAGATATACATATCGCTGTGCAAATTACGTAATTATTAATTTAAACAATAAAATTGCTATAATAAATGTCTGCATTACCGAATGGAAGAAAACAGCTTAGACTTGAGGATCTTGTCAGCGATTGGGCGTATGGGTGGATACAGACACTTCACAGAAAGTTGACGTTTCCATCATCAGGGCTGAGATGAATACCTTATAATTAATAAGTTCTAATAAATTAATGGAAAAATAACTTAATGAACCAAGGCTTAAAACAGACATTCTCAAACCCGAATTTGAATCGTGAACAATTTTCTTTTGGAACGTAAACTCCTAGAATCCTAAAGCGAATTGAAGGGTCCAAATAAGACGCTGAGTGGGTATTTGGTTCGGAAAGTGAATTTGGTATAGGATTTATGACCTTGGAGAAAAGAGGTTTGAGAATTTTCTTCCCCAACCCCCCCCCCATGTCGCAACAGCCTCTTGCGGGCCAAGGTCTCCTCATTATCGACGCTTCACCATCACGCTCAGACAAACCACATTCGGTAGGACTCCTCTGGACAAATGATCAGTCCGACGCAGAGACCTGGCAATACACAACATTCACAAGAGACGAACATCTATGACCCCGGCGGGATTCGAACCCATAATCCCAGCAAACGAGCGGCTGCAGACCCACGCCTTAGACAGTGCGGCCACTGGAATCGGCAAATTTGAGAACTCGTCTCTTAAAATTTTACCGAAAGGTTAAAAGACCAGGATAATTTATGAGACGAAAATTAAACAAAATTTTAAAAAATTGCTTTAAGTACTGGTATATAAAAATAAGTTGTCTTCTGTATATGTGATTATTTGTGACAGATGTAACACATCACGAAACAGAGTTACGTTTAGAAGTTTGCTACTGATGAGAAGATGACTGTAGGATGTACTGTGCCTGTTATAATCCTCATAGGAAGGCAGAAGAGTGGTCGGACCAAAGGCAAAAATGTGGTCAACAACAAAGTGGTCCTGCTTTGGGCAGTTGGCATTCTTTCAGTGACTAGCACTTTATTGTCACGGTTACCATTGTTGCTCCGTTCTCTGCGAGGTACGCCTTAAGACAAAAGAAAACATCGAGGATATAATTAAAAGACTAAAATTGTGCCCTTTACAAGGTACGAACGTAGACAGAAGATAAAACCGAGCATCGACAGCCAGTAACAACCAAGCATTGATCGTATATGTGGAACATAACATAGCACTACCAGATGGCAGCACTCCGACAGATGAACTAAGCGGATGGTTCGCTGTAAGACTGAATAAACCATCGATAGAAGGGGCTGTAAAGAATCGCGTGGCGATAATAATAGACCTTAACTGATGTGACTTGAAAACAGCCGAATGACAGATTGTATGAGAGGGTAACCAACAATTATTATAACCACTGCACATGCAGTTGGTACAACTCTGATGCATGAAAAAAAAAATATACGAAAAATAAATAATATATCGAGGTCACAACTTATTTCTTTGGTTCGTATTGTAAAACGTTCTTGGTGTATAATAAAGTTAGATGTCTGTATGTGTCTGCCTGTGACGGCCAGAATTCACCAGGAAGTACAGACAAAATCTCTGAATTTCTGTAGTACCTTCAGGACGATTATGGAAAGTGCCATAAAACATATAATCCGAAAATGTCGAAGGGAAAGTGGTCGGTCGGTCCATGGGGTTGCATCCCATGGAATGATGGGATAAATTCAGATTTACGATTTTCACGGTAGGTGAAGTACTGCATGATTTTGAGTAAGTGCCATAAAAATGCAATCAAAATTGTTCCACGAACGAGGGTTTGGTACACAGAATGTCTATCCCACTGTTTGGTCGTTCCTTCCTTCCTATCTTGGCGAGTAGGTGGCCACGGTAAACATTTCTTTTCTGTGAGGTACGCGCTGAAGCAATCGAGCATGGCTGCCATGGTTACGGACGTGTTCACTGTAAATAACACGTTGAGGAAGAAGAAGGCAGTTGAACATACAGCAGGGATGCCTCCTTCACAATACAGTCAGTCTGCTCGCGTCAAATTGTATTAGACTATTAGGACAGGTGAGGCACTATAAGCAGGGTGCATCTACCAATAACAGCGCAATAATCGATGTGTCTGCGCCAGCACTCTTAGCGACTCCATGGTTATCACAATAGCTATAGTAATATCACATATAACAGGCGGCAATCCAGGTCGCCGCACGGTCTAAGGTGTTGGTCTGCGGCCGCTCGCTAGCGCGTATCCTGCCTGGGACATAGTCTGTTTCTTCTGAGTGTTTTATGTTGTCAGATAGAGGTCTTTGCGACGAGCTGATCACTCGTCCAGAGGAGTCCTACCGAGTGTGGTGTGTCTGAGTGTGATCGTGGAAACTCAGCAACAAGGAGGCCTTGGCCCACTAAGGCCATGGGTAAGGGTGTGTGTGTGTGTGTGTGTGTGTATGTGTGTGTGTGTGTGTGTTTGTGTTTGTGTTTGTGTCTGCTTGTGCTTGTGCTTTAGGCAGCCACGATTCATTAGAAAATATACACAAGGATAAACTCGCAGTATAAGAGGCGATACTGCAGAAAGAAGTAAGACGAATTTTTCTGTTTAATTCTACAAAGAGACAGATCGGGTCTTCAATTACTTACTTACTTACCTACTTACTCCATGGTGCAGAGTCCTTCTTGAGAAGCTAACTGGTTTGCAGCTAGTCAAGAAATCACCCGCATTTCACGGAACCCGAAGGTTCATTACCGCATTCACAAGCGTCCGCCACCTATCTCTATCCTGGGCCCGCCCAATCCAGTCCATATACCCACATCCTACCTCCTGGAGATCTGCAGATATGTAATATATTCCCGTTGGAAGCAGCATGTGTTTCGATGCCATCGCAAGAGAAGATCGACTACGTGAATAGTCTTCATGTATTTAACAAAATTAAAAGAGTAAATCTATAGTCCAAGACGCTGAATAGAGAAGGTAGCAAGGCGTTCTGTACTTGTAAAATATTTCGAGATTTTACGTCACACGCGTAAAACAAGTTTAATTTATGCCTGTACGAAAATTAACGCCCTCTCTGCTCAGAATTTCACGGAACTCGTAACTGCTGCGTGGCATTAAATGTCGCTTGCTCATGCCGAATAACATCCAAATCGCAATATATATGTGGAAATTAAGGTCACAAATCCATTTACGTCCATGAATAAAATGTGGATTTCACTGGCCGTCTTTTTACTAAACTCACATTCACTCGGTGAGGTTTTGTGGACATTCCTGTACCGCAATATATCCAAGTCTGACAAAGAATGCAGAAAGTAAGGCCACAGTAGCACTGGCGCCCTTAAATTAACTCATTTTGCTCGAAACGTCTGTGTTAAAGTAATCTTATAAAAGATTTCACAAAAAAAAAAATCGGCAAATGAGCTGATCGGTGACACAAAGCCGCTCAACGACTGACAAAGAGATATATGGATGTGGTCGGCACATAAGACGTTCTTTTCTTACTTCGTAAATAATGGATAAAATGGGTTCGGTTACATCACTCTTTGTTTGGTAGGATTCTTTGTTGCTGTGGTAACAATTGTAGCTCAGTTCTCTGTAACGTTCTTCCTAAAACAAAATCTGTACTCGAGTATCGCACATAGTTGCCATGGTTATCGTGTGGGTTCTCTGTGAGGTACGCGCCCAGGCAGAAAACACATTTGATTATCGAACACATTAGACCACATATGACAACAGATGACATCGCTCCCACAGATAACAATAATGGTACTTGATTGCTTTAGAAGTGTTTGGTTGGCTGTACGAATAGAGAAACACCCTCTGAAAGCACTGAATATTATGACGTCCCCTCATACGACGGGTTACCTGGAGTGTTCTCTGTGAGATACGCGCCTGGAATGATGCAGTTGAACATCACGCATGGTTGCTACGACCATCGAGTGTTATACGCTTCTCCTATCTTTCATTCCTCAGCGGTTAGGTTGCTAGGTAAAGACAACTGTATTAATAATCTCATAATAGCCGACAGCCGATTTACTACGTCTATTGCCGTTTCGTCACTTGGAAATCCTTCAGTTTACAAGCCAACGTTATGAGGGGCCACTTGTCTAAACAACGCAAAATTAGTCAAAGAGCATACTTACGAACATTAATAAGATTATGTCAATAAACGAACAAATTAATTATTTAGAAGCAGTACATTTTAATAAAAAACGGGGCTAAGAACGGACACTTTTGTTTGTTTTAGTAAATTGGGGAAAGGGCTTTTCACGATTGAGAAAACTTCAACAGCAGTTTCTACGAGACACGAGGATAGTGTCTCGTTCTAGTAATACAAAATACAAAGCAATGTTACTAGCCTAAGGGCAATGCTCTCTACATTTCATTCAGTTGTCGATGATATTGTGAAAACGCTGTAAGATGTTCGTACGCTGTGTTCTAAGAAAAACAGACATCAGTCACAGGCGTGTACATTAGGAAAGAGTTAAAGCGAACAAGCCAGGCAATGGACGTATAACGTACCACTGAAGAGCGTTAGCGTAACCATTGTTACCATAAAAAAAGTAGTAAGTACTACATATTCCGGGTATGTGTCTGTAGCCTTAGTTAAAGAGCATGTAAAGTGCTTGCGCGGTATTGTATTGACATCTGTGGTCTGTCTGGCTTTACTATATTTTTCAAAATTATCTCTTTAACAGCACGATTTTCGAAAAAAAATTAGTGAATACAAAATGTGTATTTTGACGTTCTCTACATCATCATCATCATTATCATCATCATCTTCTTCTTCTTCCCTTCAAGGGTTAGGCCTTTGGCTTGTTCGGATTTTACAATGCCCATCTCTTTTATGGACGTCCCACTTCTCTTCCGACTTGCGATTTTATTGAAAGACGACATTCGGAATTCGTGATTCATACATTTGTTCTCTACATACTTTGTCTGAAACATTTCTCGTTATATTATCATAAACGTACATGGCTCTTCATGAAAATATCCTTCAGTCTTGCCAGATTTCAATAAAATTTAAAGTTGCTCGACAGATTTTCGATAAATCCACACATCTCAAATTTCATGAACATCCCACCGGTAGGAGTGGATGTGTCCCATGCGAACGGACGGACGGACCGACAGACAGAAAGGAGACGGTATGGACTGACAGACAGACGGAAATGACAAAGTTAACAGCCGCTTTTCGCAATCTTACGAACGCACATAAAAAGTTAAGTAACGGAAGCAGCTAGATCGTCTCCATTTCCAGAAGCTGGAAACACAAGAAGACAAGCTGTCAGAATAGCGATTTCAAGATCTCCAGGTGCTATAGCTCTGTAAAAGATATCACGCAAAACGGACCCTGTTTCGACCTGTCGATGGGCAATTTTTGCTTAAGCCTAAATTCAGACCTCACGGAGTACACAATTTTAGTTGCTTTCGTACACTCTCCGTGTTTATTTGTTGGGTATTAGCACTATCTTACACAGATCAACAATGATAACTGTTCCAACAAAATAGCCCTAAATTTGGTACACGTAGTAGCTGTAGGCGAAAAGTTAATCGATCTCTGCCCAGGCAATTGGCTCGTGATAAATGAATGTAACAATGAACAACATATTAACATAAACTAATAATTCATGAAGTATTTAACAAGACAGGCAACTACGAATGACGTAATAATAAGGCGCGTTCGTGCAACCATTGTTGCGGAACTCGGTCACTGTTACTTTTCTTTACTGTTAAAGAGCATCATATTTATGTGTGCTGATCCACAGTTGATACAATCTGAGAAGGAACCTTCATTCTTCTTCTAACAGGAATATTCAGGCAACAAGAATTAAGCATCTGTCCTCGCCATCTTAATGTCATTTATCCCGAAAGCAAAGGCACGCCACCTTCTCGTCACTAAGTTTCCCTTACTCAGTACCTGTTACAACCCTAGTTACCTTACACCAGTGGCGTACCGAGGGGGTGCTTGAGGGGGTTCAACCCCCCCCCCCCGAAATTCCGAAGGCCCTTCAAAATCGTGCCAATCTCAACCCGATTGTAAAAACTGTTAAAAATTGCTGAATTGAGGACGCCAACGCCCCAAGCTGTTCGGAAAAAGGCAGTAAAATTCTAAAACTACCGCCGGTTCGCAATTGTTTTACATTAACAATGACAAATAAATTGGTTGTCATCATAAATAGTCTTAAAGTGCCAAAAATTAAGAAACTTTTACTATATGAAATGAAATTTCTTTTACCAAATTACAGCTGCCTTCAGAACCCCTGACTAGGGGGCTACCGTCCCCAGATCCCCGTTCTCTCTGTCCTCTGTCCTCAACTGAATTTGTTCAACACCCCACGAACAACATTCCTGGGTACGCCACTGCCTTATACGAGATTTGGGGGTTATCTCAGCAGTTCAAGACATTCAAGACTTAACTGTTTCGCCTGTCGACTGGTAAACAGTTACCGCCTTCGCGGAGCAGGGTGCTGCCTCCTCCTTTAGAGCTTTGAGTATTCAAGAAAAGATTTCTTTATTTACTGTTTACGAGTCGACACAAAATAATATCCCACAATACTTAAATGCTCCTCGATATTGTAGTTCTACATATCGGCTGAATCTAGTCCCTGATACTGCACTTTACCTCTACCTAGCGAGTGGTAAGTTACATCAAATAACAGACAGCAACAGCGTGGCGTACCTAGCGAGTGGTAAGTTACATCAAATAACAGACAGCAACAGCGTGGCGTAACAAGAAAGGCGACAGGTCATAGTCAAGTAACTGTGTGATGCAGCGTATGTATCTACGTCACGGGTTGTATCTGCTGTTGCTAGAGCTTGGAGATCTCATTGCTGGCTACGATTCAGTTATGACAGCGCATACTGTGAAAATTTGCATTTCGTTATCTGCCCTTCTCCACGAACACGATAACGCGCTATTCACAAGTTGGCCCCCCAAAGTTGGCCATTACCATATCAGTCTCTTCTCCTCGCCGCTGCATTAGTCACCGACACATGGTTACCCACAGGCACACTGAGGATAAATTTCAGCGTATCATTTTGAGTAGTCCGCATACATTAACCATTCGTTAGGACTACTAGCGGAAGGCCCACAAACGGTGTTACTGAGTGGAACAGAACCAAGTAATGTCACTCACAGGAAACATGCTGACCGAAGTTAGAATAGAAATACCACCCTATGGTGTAGACATCACTTCTACCGTCAGAATGGAGCGGGAAGTTTATTCCACAAACCGCACTTTTCCACACGGGGCAATCACTAACAAACAGGATCACAAGAAGGATTTATCTTCATCAACATAACTGGGTACAGATATCAACCTCATACCAAAGAACTTCATCATCATCATCATAAACATCAAGGATTGGACCCTTTGATCCGTTCCGTCTCCAGAGTCACAGCTGCTCACACCAACGCTTCTTCGATCTTCCAGTTGTTCTCCTTCCTTGTGGTTTGTAGTGGTATGATTTCAAAGGGATTCGGTTTTGCGGAATTCTTTGCAAGTGTAAAAACCAGTTTCGTCTGTATTCATCTATCTCGTCTATTATGCCTGTAATCCGCAGATCGCGGCGTATGTAGTCATTTGTTTTGTGGTCATAAAGGGTTTAGCCGGCCACAGGTCTCAGTAACTCCATTTCTGCCGCTTCAATTCTTCGTCTTACCAAAAAACTTACCAGTTACTTTGATGTTGACAGTATGGTGTACTTTTTAGCCATTTCTGACATAGTGCTTAAGTAACTTTCAGCTTAATTGTATATGCAAATCTTACGAAATTCTGACGAATGTCCTTATGTGGAATTTGGTGCCGGAATTCGTTGCGGAGTTTAATAAAGGTTAGTTGTGACTGAAAGTGTATTAGTTTGATACAATATTTTCAAAATATGGAACAAATTTAGAAATACTAAGAAAAACGTTAATGTGTTACATCACCTCCGTATCTTGAACATGTTTTCCCCACAAGCCGTACACATTACTTTCACTAATATCCCATAACTGGGGACAAAACTAAACCCATACACAATTTGTGCTCCTGTACAAACGTGTCAATTCGTACTGCCGCCCTGGCAGGGAAGGATCACACCCTGGAGCTCAATGACCATATATAGAGGGTGTCCCAGAAGGAATGTGCCAGACTTCGGGAGGGCGTTCCTTATGTTAAAGTATACCGATATAACCCAAAACACCTATAACCAAAGTTGAACGGTAACGGAGATAATGGCCAGAGAAAAGTGGGGGCTTCTTGCGGTTCCAAATACTGAAACCTGCACAGCTGATACGTCACGTGACAATGCTAGCGGCCTTGAGAGGGGAATGCAGTGTTCACTGTGCCTGCGTGACGCTTTGCGCAGTCAGCCATGTTACGTCACCGCGGGGCTTTCTCA
>Ga0123354_10007559_pt1 | contig 16380 bp, 15 predicted proteins | sample TergutLab28metaG_2_FD_97872 | JGI IMG/M metagenome (GOLD analysis project Ga0123354, IMG submission 97872) | Labiotermes labralis P4 segment gut microbial communities from Petit-Saut dam, French Guiana - Lab288 P4 | ecosystem: Host-associated > Arthropoda: Insects > Digestive system > Gut ...
GGGCGCGTCTTGCATGGGAGGCGGTAGTATGGTTTGGGGGTTGGGGCGCCCCGTTAACTGGGGGAAATGGGGGGGGGGGGGGTGGGGGAGTTTGCAAAGGGCTGTGGGCTAAGAGTACTGAAGGCACGAGTGCAGGGTAATCTCTTATGAATAATTTTTGTAATTCCTGTCACTGTTCCGTTTCAATTACTGGATATTTCAATTATTTGAACTGTAGTGTCAGTCTAGGCTGTTATTTGTTCAACCAGCGGCCGTATCTGTTACAACGCGCAACCTTCATCCCTGTCTTGTAAATATCACATTTTAAATTATTCACTCAATTAAATCATAAAAAAGCGAAAAATATTAAATTTGCTTATTAAATTAAATATGTATATACTCCTGGAGGTACAATTATCAAGCAGGTCAGAAAGTGACGTTGAATCCACACGAAAGAGATCGGTCTACTGGCACTTATCTTTCCGTTTTGTAAAGGGTAAAGGTAAAGCAGTCCCGTTACAGGCCTGGAGTGGCCCAGAGGCTTCCAGGAAGTTAAGGTTCCCAGATTTCATGACAACGGCACAGGATGGTGGTAAGGTTGTCAGCCTTACGCACCGGCCGCCTTTACCCCTAGAAAATGCTCCTGGTACTCATTTCTGTTAGAGGCTGAGTCGATCCCAGAGCCATAGTGCGATCAGAAGGATTTTATGTCAATGAAGAATTCCAATGACACCAGCTGGGATCGAACCAGCTACCTTATGATTTGTAGCACAGCACCTTAACCACTGTGCTACAGCGGTGTTTTGTAAAGGGTACTTCGTCTGAATTCAAGTAACCTCTGATTGTACTGCAATTCATTTACAGAAATGGACGCAAAGACAACTTCGCAAAAAAGCCACAATATAATGCTATACATTTATGATGGCCTATCATTTCTAATCGTTTATCCCCCCCCAGTAGCATCGACACACATTCGACAACAAAATATCCTACTCCTATATAGCTTTTAATAATAATAATAATAATAATAATAATAATAATCCGTGATAATACGAAAGGAATGGGTCTGTTTAGAGATTTTGCAAATTCAGGAGATTTAAATGTGATCAACATAGAAGCTGAAAATTTTCTAAATTATGAATACCTCATAACAGACGAACAGCGCATGTGGAATATAGAAACAAAAGCGATTCCAGTAATAACGCAAGATCTCCACCTTCTCGTGAAAATCTTGCAACTATTGTACGCATAAAATTCTTTTTAATGTTCTGAATAACGGCCTTATGATGACTTGATAAACGGAAACATGCAGCCTATTTAACATACTTTATACAGGGTGCGGCAGAAAAACCTGACGGTTTTCGAAATGAAATAACACAAGGAGGTTTCACCTTTTTATGTAAAAGTTGTTATCATTGGCAAACTCAATACATGCCATTTTAAGTTTTGAAAAGTAAGTCACTCAGCTGTCTCCCGCCATTTCTCAAACACTGCTCCAGTCTTACTCCAAGATTTTCCATCGCCCGACGAGTCATGTGTTCCGGGATCGCCACGATTTCTTCCTTTATGCTTTGCTTTAGTTCCGCTATGGTTCTAGGCTTACAGATAAAAACTCTGCTTTTGAGATACCCCCATAAAATGTAATCACAGGTGGAGAGATCAGGCGAACGTGCCGGCCATGGAACATTGCCGCCACGGGAAATGACGTGTTGTGGAAACATTTCTCGCAGAACATTCATTGATGCCCTTGGTGTGTGGGCTGCTGCTCTATCTTACCGAAACCATACTGATGAGAGATCGATCCCACGACGACGTAACTCGGGTTCACAGAAGTTGCGTAGCATTGCCACATAGCGCTCTGATGTCACAGTGACGGCTGAACCTTCGTTGTCTTCAAGGAAGTAAGGGCCAAGAACTCCAAACGATGCGATCTCACAGCAGACAGTCAATCTTTCGCTGTGGAGAGGACGCTGATGGAGCTCTTGTGGATTTTCAGGTGCCCAGTAGCGATAATTTTGTTTGTTCACAAAACCTGACAAGTGGAAATGTGCTTCGTCGGTCATTAGACAGTGTTGATAGCACTATCATCATTCAGCATTTCGAGACGTTGCTCAGAATAAATCCTACAGTTGGCCATATCGCGATCACTTAATTCTTGAACAATCGCAATTTTGTACGGATGAAAATTAAGATCCTTGTGCAAAATTCTCCGCAAGCTGCGAACGGATAGTCCTATGGCAGCGGAATGCCTCCTCACTGAACGCCTTGGACTCTTCACAATAGCCATCCTTACCTTATCAACATTTTCTGGTATTCCTACCGTAGGAACTCTGCCTCGGGGTTTTCGTTTTAAGGCCGAAGGATATTCCCAAAAATTCTGTACCCATTCTTTTACGGTGTTACGATAAGGAACACGACCATGACGAGGAATGTTAAAGTGTCTGCGAAATAATCGTTGTGTTGTAACGGCTGAGTCGCCATTCTTGAAATAAGCTTCAACAACGAAATCACGATGTTGCGCGGTCTACTGTTCCATGGCTACTAAAATGGCATGAAACCAGTTAGTCACTGGCCTTGGTTGCATTAACCATCCCATAAGAGTGCCAATATAACGGGACTTAAAAATCGTCAGGTTTTTCTGCCGCACCCTGTATGTTGTGCACGAGTGTTCTCAGTAAAAATTATGTCCGTAATTTAATAAGACAGGGCGAATGTTTTATCTGGAAAAAAAATGGGCTAATTTTTGGTCTCTGTACCGCATAGTGTTTCAAAGTTCCGACCGTTTCAGGAGGAACGTCGAGATATATAAACATCACAAGGTGAAGAAACGCACAGACATCAGTCAATTTGCAAAAGCGTTATATTTAGAACGTTGTACCATACATTTGTAAATATGATCTAACCGACCATTTAACAGGTCTGGAACCAGCTGGTCCCCTGTTTACAAATCAGAACTGCCAGGTGCGCATGTGTAAGCGAGACGCCGATTTTACGGAATCTATCCACACAAATGGAGATCCTCTGTTTGGACTTGGAGAATCTGATGAAGAAGGTAAGAATGGGCTTAGGGGAGGGCGTGAGAGGAAACAAGTATTAAAATATGGAAGATAAAAAAAGGAATCAATTAGTGATACCAAATATGAAGCGTGGGTCGTGTGTTGGCTGCAGCTTGCAAGGAAATTTAACATCACAATATGCTGAATGGAAATTTCCCATATTGTCAACATACAAACGGGAAAAGTGTGTTGACAGATTAGTGAATGTGAATTTTAATCAACTAAATTATGCATATCATTCAGAAATGTGAACAAATAAAATCTGGAGCACGCGATGATGCAGTTGGTTTGGGCACTGCGCTACAGGCCGGAAGTTCGCGGGTTCGATTCCCGATTATGTCATTGGAATTTTTCATTGATTTAACACTTTGGCCGCGCTACGGCCCAGAAATGAGAAAGAGGGTTATCGCCTGGGGGGTGTAAAGCGGCTGGTAAGTGGGGCTGACAACTTGACTACTTTCATGCGCCGATTTTCTTGAAATCTGGGAGCATCAACCCCCTACAGCCCGTAAGGACTATACAGGTATTACTTGCTGGCTTAGCGTGTTAAATAAATATACTAAGTAAATGGCAAAGAAATTAACAAATTAATTTACGTCTTGCCTGTGAGGTTCTTTCCACCCACAGGTGAAATGTAATTTACAATAAAATCACAAACACATAAACAAACAAACAAACAAACAGACTCAGACTTCGTCTGCAGTTAGAGCAGAAAGAAAGTACAAATACCAGAAAACTCCGTATTTCTTAATATCATAGATCCTGGAAAGTTTTCTGAGCAAATTCCAACTCCAAACTTTTGTTTCGGTCAGCTCACACAAACCACCGTCTTCCCCTGTCTTTACTCTCCAGTTTTTGTCAACGTTCTTGCCAGGAATTTTTATACTATTCTTAACTTCAGGGTACAATATAATTTTACAAAATTAGTGTGTTTGAACGCAACAAGACAAATAATGTACTAGAATGTAACAATGGGGCGCTTTCATGTATAAATTATTTATGGGAAAAGCAATAATATTACCTATTTTGAGTGTGTGTTTTATAGCCTTAGTTATGCAGCATGCAATGCGCATGGGCCATACGTGCATGTGTGACCTGTCCGGCTCTACCATATTTTTCCACATTACCTCATAAACTGAACGATTTAAAAAAAAACTATTGAACACAATATATGTTTTTTTACGTTTTGCTGACCGTGCATCTCAGTATATTTAGCGCACTATTTAACCAACTTGATGCATAGAATTTGTTTCACAATAAGTTTTATTTTATGACTGTACATGTTTCGAGCACATGTGCTCATCATCTGGAGGTCAAAATTGCATTACACAGCCTCTGGTATCATCACACCTATAGGTGTGATGATACCAGTCATAAAATAAAACTTATTGTGAAACAAATTGTGTGCATCAAGTTGGTTAAATAGTGAGATAAATAAAACGTGTGTTTTGATTTTATCACAGCGTTTGAAACATTTCTCATTCAAAGAAGAATTGAGCGAGATATCACAAAAGAATTGCACATGTGTTTATGTAAACCACCCGGTATTCTTTTCAGATTTTAATCAAACTTGAACTCTCTCGGAAGATTTTCAAAAAGAACCTCAAATATCACTCTTCTTTAAAATCAGTCTATTGGGTACCGACATAATGACGCTAGTAGGCGCTTGGCGCAATTTTACGCAAACGCCTAAAAAAGAATTTGCGTCAAACAACGCAAGAACAAAGCAGAATTTATGGACCCCATGTTGAAACTGTAGCCTTTCAATATCCAATTGTTTCAGAAGAAGTGACAGCTACTTTATTCACATGCTCAACAAGCATGGCACTGTCACAAATATGTAAATTGAATTTGTGTTTCCGTTGTTTTCTGTTTCGCCAGCTGATGTGGATTTCTGGATAAACGGTGGTTGGGATCAGCCGAATTGTGGGATTACTGTGAATCCCCTCTTCTTCCTGCAGATGAGTAAATTTAATGATTTCAATGGTAAGGACTGTATTCAGGGTTCTTTAACTTTGTTAAAATTAGGCTACTCAAAAGGGTTTTAAACAAAAACGAACTGTGGGCACTACAAACAGCTGTTACGAAGCCTTTATGGGAATAAAACATTAATTTTTAAAAAATCTTACTACAAAATCGTTCTCATTAATGCCTCAACCTCTACACGTACCAACTCAGTAACGGCCATATTAATTTAATCTATTCGTGATTTATGAAGTTCATACACCAACAAATGTACTCTTTATTAAACTTGACAAAGTTTTAAATTCACAATTAAACTCACTCCGACTTGCTCCTACATATCTTTATCGTTGCACTTTGCATTCTGTGGTTTCTTTAAGAAACACACCAACAAATGCACATATATATAGTCTTTACTAATCTAAAATTCACATTAAAGCACTTAAGTGTTTTAATGTGAATTTTAGATCATTAAATGAATATATGTGCATTTGTTGGTGTATTAATTAAATAATTACTCCTACATGTTTCGGTCCTTAAGCACGACCATCTACAGGGAGCCTTCACTAGTGTCTTCATTAGAGCATCAAGCTGCCACACCACCGCATAACATGTAACGACTTAGTTATTTCTCGAATTTTAATCTAATGTAACGCTAGTTAGGCTCTAATGAAGGCTCCCTGATGACGGTCGTAGACCGAAACGTGTAGGGGGAGGTCGGAGTGAGTCTTAATGTAAATGTTAAAACTTTGTCAGGTTTAATAAAGAGTGCATTTGTTGGTGTATGAACTTTATAGATGTCAAAATGCACGGTACAACTATACAAACTATTCGTGATTTACATACCGACGAGGTCAGTAACTCAGAACCTGCAGAATCAGAAGCTACAGTGATTAGTAAATAATTGATTGTAAAGAATCAGGAAAGACATGGCTATTACGTAATCTGTAGACTTTCCCAGGCGTACTAAGGAAAGCCACAGCAATACTCAGGGCAGCTGCCTTCTGGACCAAGGTCTTAAATCTGGACCGCTTAAACTCAAAGAATAAATGTTAACAACTCGATAAACACTTGTGCTATCTGTCACATAATGCGTCCTACAGAAACTCAGAGAGAGATCATATGTTTAACTGAGAGAATATTATACCACCGAATTAAGAATGACACATTTCGTCGAACCTTCCATCTCTCTGCTCTAAGGAGGTTTTCTCTTTTTTACTCAATTAATACACCAACTAATGCACTTATATAAAAGTTACATATAAAAACACTAAAAATTCTCCGACATGTTTCGGTCCTAAGACCATCATCAGGGAGCTATATTTCCCTTGCTAAAGTCACATTAAAAATAGTCCCTGATTAACTGCGTTGTACCAATATGGTGTTGTGGCAGCATGCTGCAGCATGTGCAGTAGTTGGTGTAATAATTGAGTAAACTCGACAACATGCACGGTGTAACAATGAAAATTTAAAAAAGAGGTTTTCTCTGTCCACGTCATGAAACACGTGTATATAAGGAGAGAAGAGGTAAAGCTCCACTCAGTCTTAAACTAGGCACGAGATGGAGTGGATTCTTGACTTCAATCCCGGTAAATGTCGCCAGTACTTATTCAGTAGTGGGATGCGTGGTCCCCCAAATGCTGTCCGGACGTTTTGGAGAAGATAGAATTCTCATGACCCTCCCGGGATTCGAGCCCCGGGCCGTTCAGCTCGAAACCTAGTCGCTATACCGACTGAGCTACTCCGGCCATATAAATGTTTTGAGAAACGAAATTTGAAATAATTATGAAATATTCAGTAAAACGTTTATTAACACGATGCATTTTTCTTTACTTTCACAGACGCTACTGCGGCGATTTTCTGTTCTCATCTTCGATCTTTGCCAGTTTACACTGAAGCATTAGCAAATAAATGCACTATATGGGGTGTGAAGCCAGACGTATTCGCTTTATGGATAAGGTATGATACGTAGAACCTGGAGAGGTGGAAGATGTCTAGTACCTGACACAGAAGGAAAAGGGTCGTGAATATTTACATTCCAAGCGCTACATCTGTCCGTACAGCAACTCACAGTAAGACACAACTTGATTGTTCCCAGTCCACCGATAACAGAATTAAAAGTGTACATTTGTTTAAATGAGCAGCACACCAGTAAATATTCTGGGGTTTGAAGCAAGGGCTCCACTCATTTTTAAACTCGGAATACCGGTGTGATAACCGTATTAAAAAATACACCGTCTTCCACAACTAAGGATGTTTGTTACATATATGTGAAATTTGTTTACAACATGTTTCGGCCGAAATGGGCCATCATCTGGTAAGACAGAATATCAAAATATACTGAGAAGAATTTCTACACTGTAAGTTGTTTAAATTTAAATGAGATCTAATTGTTACAATTATATTTAAGGGTACTTAAGGTCTAAATAGATTGTAATAATTTTCCAACATTATTCGACTTATTCAGTTTATTACATTTCTGTAGGCAGTTCTACATGTTTCGGGTGTTGACACTCACCATCAGGAGCTCGTACAGTTGCAAATACAGCTTCTGCTATTTATCAACCGGATCTACTACCATCCGGTCTCGTTGTTGAATTAAATTCGATTCACGATGCACGGACCCATGTATATAAAAGTATAAATAGATGTCAGTTATGTTGTAGATTTTGTGGAAAGAAGACAAGATACCTTTTCTCTGTTGATTTGGAACTGCTGTAATCAAGGTAATTGCTGACAGATGGAGTGTATTAGATGAGCTTTGGTTGTAATTATCCTTCAATGGAGTTTAGGGTTATATACTGTAAGCTGTTTTTAAATAAGGGTTGTGAAATTCAGGTGAAATACTGATTGGATGCCATCTTCCACAGCAGGCTGACCCTCGGATATGCAGCAAAGTTCGTCATACATACACAAGGCTGTACGCTTGATACGTGCGTACCTATTGGATTGCAGACGATAAATGCTACAGGCAGAGGAAACTTTATTGTGCCAACAAACTACAGACCGCCATTTTGTGGTACGTTAAATTAAATATATAAATAAACTAATTATGAGGTCATATGAATGACATTTATGCCGATCGTCCAAGGATACTAAGTACGTGTTCATGATACTTTATTAGGGAATTAGAAGCACACCATAGGAAACCTTTAGTTACATGGAACATTAATATGTGCTTCATGTTATGTTTGTTTCAATATTGTTTTTTAGGTACAAAGCGAGTTTTTGTTAAAAATATAACCTTTCAACCTACCTTCAGCGCACAGTAAGGTAGTGCTCAGTAAAATACTGTCAATTTCGACCGATATCAAAGACATCTAGATTTTATGTCAGAAAAAAATCTGTCAATTTTGTAGAAGTCTTTTGGTCAACTTAAAATTATTTTCTGGCCAACTCTGACAAACGTGGTCGGACAATACATTTCGCGAACTCGTCACGGTAAAAGTGCTATATACCTCATTGCTGAATACCACCGTGGTCGCCTTCAAAATACTCCCCTTGGGAACCTATGCACCGATACCAGCGCCTAGTCCACCCTTCAAAACAATTTTGGAACTGGTTTTGTGGAATGGCCTTCAGAACTGCCGTTTTATTACTCCTGATGTCATCAATGTCATCAAAATGCCTTCTTTTCAATATTTCCTTTAACTTCGGGAACAGAAAAAAGTCACTGGGGGCTGAATCCGGTGGATAGGCAGGGTGTTTCAAAACAGTTATTTGTTTAGTACCTAAAAACTCCCTCACAGACAGTGCCGTGCGAGCAGGTGCATTGTTGTGATGCAAGATCCATAAGTCGTTGGCAAAAAGTTAGGGTCGTTTCTGTCTAACTTTTTCACGCAGCCTTTCCAGTACTTCCAAGGAGTAAACTTGGTTGACTGTTTGTCCAGCTGGTACAAATTCATAATGAACAAACCCTCTAATATAAAAAAAATCAGCAACATTGTTTTGACTCTTGATTTGGACCGACGGAATTTTTTTGTCGTGGGGAATTGGCAGTCTTCCATTGTGCATTTTGCCGCTTCGTTTCAGGGTCGTATTGGTAGACCTGTGTTTCGTCACCTGTGATGACACGGCCCAAAATGTCATCTTGTCTCTCCAATAGGTCTTGGCAAACTGTGACTCTTCTTTTCTTTTGTTCTTCGGTGAACTCATTTGGGCCATTTTTGCATACACCTTCTTCATGTCAAAATCTTCAGTTAAGATTTTCCTAACCGTTTCTCTGTCGATGTCCACTTGCTCTGCTATACTCCTGACAGTCAGCCGACGATTTTCACGCACAATTTGAAGAATTTATGCAATGTTTTCTTCAGTTCTGCTTGTTGCTGGCCGTCCTGATCTCTCTTCGTCAGTGACACTTTCTCTTCCCTCGGAAAAAATCTCACCCACTTTTGAACTACTGTTCTCTTCATAGCATTAACCCCGTAAACTTGCAGTAATATCTCTCTCATTTCGTTTCCACTCTTTCCAAGTTTAACAAGAAATTTAATGTTCGTTCGCTGCTGTAATTCAAGATCCGACATTCTCGCGGCGGCACACCAAAACGCGCGCAGACAGTAATATATGCCACTCAGAAAGAGACTGCCAAAAGTCAACAACACAGCTGTGAAACGTTGATATGTATAACGTCATCAAACCATACTAAGGCTTTTGTCCAGTGCTGCCACGGCAAGCACACGGTGGCGAGTTCGCGAACTGAACTGTCCGACCACGTTTTTACCAACGACCAAAACACAAAAACATGTTTTCTAAACACCGTCTTTTCCAATTTCACAACCATTATACGTGCAGCTTACTTAACCATCACTACATATTTCGGCTAAAATTAACCATTATCTAGTCAATTCCATATGTTTCTAATTCCAAATGTAATGAATACAATAAGCCGTGTAATTTTGTAATCAAAGTATGTTTGTACTTCCGCACAAAAGAATCATTCAGGTGTTCCTTCACAAAACAGTTATAAGAATTATATATAATATAATAATATACAATATATCATCATCATCATCATCTGTCAAGCTTTAGGCCTCGATAGACCTGTTTCGGCCTCTAACATAATATATATAATATATATTTTATATTATATATTATAATACATTAACTACGCAAATACAAGTTTTGTTCCCTCGTTTCATTCGAACCTCTTGCGATATCGTTATTCCGACACTATACGTTCATACATTTATTTATTCATTCATTCATTTATACACGGTACATATATTGCAATTATGTATGTCCACAGTGTCGCAGCCATAAACGTACTGTACGCATTACATTCGAGGATTATACATCAATCAAAGATATTTGATGTTCGATTGGAAACAACACTTTGAAGAATGGAGGCATAAGGCTACAGAACGAGCAAGGAATTGACAGTTTCATTACTTTTACATGCAAAATATGAAATCTGTAATTAAGTTCTTATTGTTTTTTTCTTTGTAATGAAATTTCCAACAATTCTACGAAGCAAATTTGTTTAATAACACTCTGTTTCATTTCATTTGCACATCAATATACCAGTCAAACAGAATGAATAAAAATCACTGGATACTAACACAAAGGTCATCTTATTCATCCCCATTTACTTTGATGAACCTTGTCTTCTCGCTAAATGTTACGGAAGTGAAATATATGGCGAGGCAGAGAGCAGACGTCTGCAACCAGTTCATAATTATTCCCTTTTTATAAAGAGTAACAACTTGTAGGTTCATATACAACCGATATTAGTGAAAGCGGTGTCTTAAACGTAGTTAACATTTGAAAGACTAAGAAGAACCTGGACTGTATTTAAAGGTCCAGGTCGTACCGCACAGGAAACACATTCCGCCTCGGTTATAAAACGCCCAATTCTTGGATGCCATATAGGAAAATAAAGGACGCCTGTTGGAAGACACATACAAACTATACAAATACACTGCATTCAGTGGCGTACTGAAGGGGGGGTTGGGGTGTTAACTCCCCCCCCCCGAAATTCCGAAGGCCCTCCAAAATCGTGCAAAACTCAACCCGATTGTAAAAACTGTTAAAAATTGCTGAATTTAGGTTGCCAACACCCCAAGATATTCGGAAAAAAAGCAGTAAAATTCTAAAACTACTGCCAGTTCGCAATTGTTTTACATTAGCAATGACAAATAAACTGGTTGTCATCATAAATAAACTTAAAGTACCAAAAATTAAGAAAATTTTACTATATGAAATGAAATTTCTTGTACCAAATTACAGCCGCCTCCAGAACCCCTGACTGGAGGGCTACGGTTCCCAGTTTCCCGTTCTCTCTGTCCTCTGTCCTCAACTGAATTTGTTGACCCCCCCACCCCAACAAAATTCCTGGGTACGCCACTGAGTGTATTGATAGAATATAAACATTTTAATGTTAAAATTGGTTGTTATACGAAGTAACCACTGGGCTTAAAAATTTTAAAGGGCAGGTCATAGAGAAGGAAATAAATGTGATGTAATTGAGTAGATAATTAACACAATGGAATTAACAGTAAATAATGGCAAAAGAAGGTATCTGGTGCAGTGCTGGATTCACTGTGAACAACGTAGAGCAATGCGTGGAGTTGACCGTTAGGCTTTTAGATAAATAATCAGCGGAATAAATAATTGACCTTAAATAATGTGGACTGTGACGCGTAAGGTTTGATGAGTGGTTACCTTAGGTTCAAAAGGTCGTGGTGTCTGCACTCTCAAAGGTAACTTGTCCAAGGGCAGATTTTACATTACTTTGCCTCGAAAAATGGAGATGCGGTCAGCCAATGATAAAACGTCGTATCCCCAGCAGAACAGAACCTTCAGCTACGCCGAAACAAAAAACTCAGTACTCCTATAGGTACTTGCAGAGTATAACCAACAAGATGCAACGTTTCACAATTTCTTTATTTCTGTAAGACGCTCTACATGTTTCAGACGGTTTTTCCGTCCATCATCAGGAGCTCAAAATTGCACATACAGCGTCAGGTGTTTGTCAGACCGATACTGCTACCTGCTGCTAGCCGGCAGGTAGCAGCAGGTAGCAGAAACATGTTGAGCATTAAATACTGAAATAATAAAGCAAGTGACATCAAGTTGGTCTCTCTTTATTCAACTATCAAGATGATGCACGGTCCAATAAACATAAGACTTTTAGGAGCGTTTGCAAAATTGCGAAAAGCAATTATTGCTTTCTTTTTGTCCGTCTGTCTGTCTGCAGAGAATAACTCGGCTCCCACTGCACGGATTTTCATTAAATTTGATACGAATATTTTTTAAAATCTGTCGAGAAAATTCAAGTTTTAATAAAATCTCAAAAGAATCACGGGTACATTACATGAAGACCTATGTGCACTTATGATAATATCTCGCTCAGTTCTTCTTAGAATGACGAAAGTTTCAGGGAAAAAACTTGTGAAAAAAGCAAACCACTTTTTTTCGAAAGTTTGGCCGTTTAAAAGATAATGTGGAGATATATGGTAGAGCCGGACAGGCTACAGACGACAGTACGGCGCATACGCATTGCATGCTGGTTACCTAAGCGTAAACACGCACACAGTCAGAACACGTAATTCTTATAACTTTTCCATTTCAACAATGGTTGCAGGAACGCGCCTCGGTGTCACGTCATTTGTATATTTCCTGTCTTGTTTATAAATAAGGAGAGATGTTTAACGTGTACTCATACATTATGAAGGCAACGACTTTGGTTGGAATCGACAAATCTGTCGATCTCAGCCATTATGTAACAAGTCATCATGAATCTGATGTTTGTGTGACCGTGCATCACTGATACAATAATACAAACAGCCAACTAGATGCAAAAATAACAAATTTTATTCATAATTACAATCAGCTCAACATGTTTCTGGCGATAATTTCGCCCATCCTCAGGAGTACTAGACTGTGTTTACAGCTGGTTGTATAATGCACCGACGATGCTACCTGTAGGAAGCATCGTCGGTGCATTATACCACAAGCTGTAAACTCAATCTAGTTCTCCTGAGGATGGGCGAAATTATCGCACGAACATGTTGAGCTGATTGTAATTATCAATAAAATTTGTTATTGTTACATCCAGTTGGCTGCTTATATTATTCATTCATCGTAAGTAACACTAAACTTCGGAAGGACACTACCAAAGAAATTCGTCGTGCAGTACGGAGAAAAAACTCTCTGAGAATGTTCATTAATATTCAACACCAAATACTGTCATACCGTATATGTTCATAATCCTAAAAGTCCCTAAATTTTAGCCCCTACTTGGTATACACATGAATTACATCATATTTCTATGAAAAGGGGAAGAACGCTAAGCGTGCTTGCAGCCAAAATACTTAGCACAGCAGCTACAAACAATCCTACAGCTTTGCATATGACCGTGTATCTCTTTGTAACTCACAGGAATTAAAACCAACAAAATATCTTGTATTTAGACACAAATCGTTTAGGGTCTATAATTAATATCCCATATGTTTCGATCCTCTTGGGAACTCCAAGTAATTATATCATTAACAATATTTATTAAAACCAACTAATTGCACATATTTGTCAAACCATTTAAAACCACATTATTGGATTAAAATGGATTTAAAATATCTCCTACATGTTTCAATCCCTCTATCCAATAATGTGGTTTTAAATGGTTTGACAAATATGTGCAATTAGTTGGTTTTAATAAATATTGTTATCACATTGCACGGTAATAAAATGAAAATAATTATATCATTTTTTAAATATTTTTGTAATTGCGTATACGTAAATATATAGGCGGTGTTGTGTATTTGTACGCTTAATTTGTAATGATTTAAAGGCCGTGATAATGGCCCAAGACAGCCGGAACATGTAGGAGGTCATTATAGACACCCGGAAGTTTGCCCCTAAATGTAGTGTGTTTTGCTGGTCTTAATTCGTGATGAGTTAGCTGTAGACTATTGGGGATGAAGACACAAGCGGGCTACTGGGCGTCGCCTAATGACAGCTTGTAAAGGTCACGTGTTAAGGAGACAGTTAAATTGAAAATAAGTGAAGATCCCATATTCATCACGGATAGGGATACCAGCAACACAAAGATATATATGATAAGAAACCTGCAGGAAAGTAACCTAATGTGAGACAGAGATTTAGAATGCATATGCTCAATATTAGGAACGAATGTTATATGGATATCGCTCGGCATCATTCATTAATTGTGGCAGTGGATTCGTTAAGTTGTGGAATCACAACGCACCCAGAATTTTTCCTAGGAGGGAGGGGCTGATCACGAGGCGATATAAAATGTATTTGAGGGTTGTTTGACCGTGCATCTTCCTCATGAAATAAAGTGAAACGCCAACTTGATGCAACTAGGAAATTTTATTGATGTATTCTTAGCTCGACATGTTTCGGGTATATACACCCATCATCAGGAGTATTAGATGTTGAGTTGCAGCATATGGTTTTCTGCACCGAGTTTTTGGATGGGTGGTGGTCCCGGGTTCGATCCCCGGCGCTACCAGATTTTCTGAGTAGTAGTGGGTCTGGAACGGGGTCCACTCATATCCGCAAAAGTTGGCACTAACTTCGCCGACCGGCGGCGGCCGCTCTGTCGGTATAGTTCGCGTGCGGACTAAGGCCACGGAGTTTAGTTTAGTTTAGGTGGTCTTGAGAGCCGCTGCGTAGGTCGTGCACGGCACCATCCGCACCGTACACACGACCTACGCAGCGGCTCTCAAGACCACCACCCATCCAAAATCTCGGTGCAGAAAACCAAATGCTGCAACTTAACATCTAATACTCCTGATGATGGGCGTATGTACCCGAAACATGTCGAGCTAAGAATACATCAATAAAATTACCTAATTTTTTCAAGTTGGGATTTCAATTTATTTCAAATAATGTATCCTTAATTTTAAAAACTGCATTATGAAAATCATATCAAAATCTCCGAGTCTACATCTAGTTAGGTTACAGGGGAAACTAAAACTAAAAAAGAAAAATATATATCCGCATATTCGTACGTTTCTGTTATATTCTTCAAAATTCCAACATGCCGGTCCCAGTGCCCGCGCGGTCTAAAGCTTAGGTCTACGCCCGTTCGCCTGCTGAGATCGTGGGTTCGAATCCCAGCGGAGGCATGGACGTTTGTCTGTTGTGAGTGTTGTGGGTGTTGTCAGGTAGAGGTCTCTGTGACGAGCTGGTCCCTCGTCCAGGGAAGTCCTACCGACTGTGGTGCGTCGTTGTGTGTAACTTCTAAACCTCACGAATGAGGAGTCAGAATAAAGCAGGCTGAACCGTTGGGCGACGCCTGCAGCAAACAGATGACGTAGCAATTTAGGTCAGAATAAAATATCTAGTTAGTGTCCAAAGACTAGGTGTTATCGTGAATAAGAGAAACAAAAATCCAACATGCCAGCCATCAGTTGATTTCGGTAGCTGATTTGTGCTGAAGTGTAAATCACGTAAAACCTTTGATATAATCGTGTCCATAAAATCTGATTTTTTTTAAATTTCGCTTTAGGAGGGCTTCAACCCGGCAGTGCCACCCCCTTTAGAGTGCCAATACGTGGAATCATACTTGTGACCCTTTGAACAAAAGCCCCCACCCTGAACAGGGGGAGATGGAGGCAGTGCGCCTTCTATTAGTTTCATCATACCCTGACATTCGCATTTCAACTGCAGCAAATCAAGGCTACACGCACAACACCTACTGCCGAACTCGCCCCCACATACGAGAAGCCTCGCTTGGCCTTTTGATTTCCAGCCGCTTCCAGCTAAGGCCAGGGACGACTTTGATCAGCTCTTTGACTGTACAAGTGCCTTCCAATTTGTCTAACCAGAGAGTTCGCGCCATCTAATTTGTTGCTCTGATACGGTCGACGAAACATGAAACATCTAAACCGTTGTAAATTTTTTTTAAGTTGCTCATTCCGGGCATTTTTAATCTAAATTATTTCCTTCTTCTAAACCAACCAAACTCACCATGTGGTGACCAGGGAAAATAATAGTCCCACTGCAGCCCATGCAGGTCGTAAAAGGCGACTAAAATTGATACCCGGTGCTGGGCCGCCTTAGCATGGGGTAATAAATACGGTTGACTGGCCTTCCAGGTTGGGGGTTGGGCGACAGCCCGACAATCTGTCACCGTAAAAAAGCGAACTGTTATGAAACCTAAATTGTGACCTCCGAAGAGTCAGAATGAGTGGAATCGACGTAGGTTGTGGGAAATAACGAATGAGATGAGGAGAGCAACGTGCAATGTACAGAGCAGGGGCGATGAATGATTTGCTGAAAGAGATGGGTAGGTTGAATAAAGAGAGACCGACTTGATGTCACTTGCTTTATTATTTCATTATTTAATGCTCAACATGTTTCGGATATTAATACATCCATCCTCAGGAGCTTGCGACTTATTTGTTGAGTTATTTCA
>Ga0123354_10007560_pt1 | contig 16379 bp, 9 predicted proteins | sample TergutLab28metaG_2_FD_97872 | JGI IMG/M metagenome (GOLD analysis project Ga0123354, IMG submission 97872) | Labiotermes labralis P4 segment gut microbial communities from Petit-Saut dam, French Guiana - Lab288 P4 | ecosystem: Host-associated > Arthropoda: Insects > Digestive system > Gut ...
ATCCGTCATCAGGAGCTTGCGACTGTGCTGTTGAATTACCATATCGGTCGTTTTGTTCTCGGTTCTTTGTGTGTTGGAGATTTGGTGCGGCTGGGTTTGAGTAGTGTCTGTGTTGCAGGCTGAAGCACAACTTGTGCTTCAGCCTGCAACACGGACATTACTCAAACCCAGCCGCACCAAATCTCCAACACACAAAGAACCGAGAACAAAACGACCGATATGGTAATTCAACAGCACAGTCGCAAGCTCCTGATGACGGATATATTAATGTCTGAAACATGTTGAGCACATAGAAGTGAAATAAAATAACAAGTGACATCAAGTTGGTCTTTTATTCTTCAACTACTACAATGAGGCACGGTCCAATAAACATAAGATTCACCTGAGGCATATATTCATTCTTAACCTTGGCACTAAATGGAGGTGAGAGGTCAGCTGCAAGCCATGGCCACTTTACCCCAGGGAAAGCAATCATGGCTTCCACTACACAGGAGGCTGATTGGGCACCTTAGCCAGTTTAGACACTGGAGAGAAAAAATGTATCTTGTTCCTGCTGGGAATCCAAATGATTCCTCAGGTCTCCAGCCCTATACTGTTAGTGTGCTACAATTTACTATTTTTACTTTCAGTACTATCATGTGACAGGATCTACATTACTTTTTTCAAGACTTACTTATAAGCCACTGACGAAGGAGTTGGTGCATCATTAACAGCTGGAATTGCAAGATATGAATCTGCTGGAGAGTCCAAATCCCAGTATCGTAAACGCATGTCTGTACCTCCAGTTAAAAGGAAGGGAGATCGATCAGTACAGCCCGCATACATAGCACACACACTGTAAGCATTTCCCTGCAATCAAGATGCCACAAGTTGTCAAGTCCAAGGCATGATTCACTTGTATTACTCTATTAATTCAAGACCTTTAAATAAGATACTTCATAGTTTTCCTCACTTATGATAGGCATATGCTGGAGAGCACCTTCTGATATGTCATGAATACTTCATTTCAAATCCTCTCCCCTAACCCACCAATTATGTTCATCCCCACCTCTCAACTGATGCTACATAACCTACACACCTTGTAGATTATTATGTAATACTGGAATTAATCAATTAGGAGAGTAAGTTTACCCTAACTGCTAAATTTGTCTCTGGCTAACATTACAGATCCATGCTTTCTTTACTAGTGTAATTATGAATGTTATCAGACAGCTTCATGCTCAGGTGCTTCTACATATACGGAGACCGAGCACCTGTTGTCCAAAGACTAGGTGTATGCTATGGACATGATGATTAATAGAAATGAGATGCACTGGGCTAAAAATAAGTTGTTTCAACCCTATTAGGAATAATACTCCAGCCATCCAGTCCACAGTTTGTTACAAAGCACACCAAGCTACCATGGCACATTAACAACAGTAGTGGTGGTGATAGTGGTAGTATTAGCGGTAGTGGTGGCAGCGGCAGCAACGGCAGTGGTACGATCATCACCACCAGCAGCAGAAAGAATGAAAACATACGGAAATTTTTAAAGATTTTGATACAGAAGTATATGAAACAGGTTTAAAATTAATTTAATTTGATCTTTGTGTGGTTCTTAGGTAGGAAATTTTGTGACATGGGGACATACTAAGAGGGCAGCATGTACTGTTAATCAAATAGGAGACTTTTGGTCCTTTTTTTACCTTAACACCATAGGCAGGAAAACTTCTTAACCGGGGATGTGTTAACTGAGTTTCACTGTATGCTGTATTGTCCCTACATTGTTACAGCATTCTTAGGAACGTAACTCACCGTGGTGTTTACTGTGAGAGGAGGGCCACTGCTGGCCCACAACACAGTTTGCCTGAAGTGGGTCTCCAGGTTCCAGACAGATACCTCATTGTTCCCCTGCACAGCAGACATGATACATGACTGTTCTGTTGGGTGGCATATTAGGCGTCGTATCCGAGTACCTGCTGCTCACAAGCAAACCACAATTTACCTGTACATAATTTTATTCAGTATACATTCAGGGTGATTCATGAGTTGCGGACATTACTGTGGAGAAAATTTACTAGGTCTTTGTGATCAAAAAAGTTCCTATAAATATGGGCCCTACACTCAATGTTTATGGTGCTACGGGTGTTTTTTAATTCTCATAAATGCACTCCTACGAACTGAATGTCACACCTCGTGGAGTCTCTTATATGCTATGTGACTGTGAACAACTGCTGCTTTGGCCACTGAGAGGCAGGTGATGTCAGCATATTTCACAACCGAGCAGCAAGGTGTGTTCGGGCCAAGCATGGGACTTTCAAAAACCCACTTTAAGCACAAATAATTGTAAGTTCAAAACAGTTTCTAGCTTGATGTTAACTTTATACATTAAATTTATAAGGTAATGTGTTTTTTTGTTATTTAATTCTGCACCTTTCCCATAATCCTTTTATCATAAGTTGAAAGTGGCCATAACACCAGAAGTGTTCATAATGAGACACATTTATATGGACTTGTTTGGTCATGAAGACCTGGGAAATTATCTCCTACACTAATGTCCACAACTCACAAATCATGCTGTGTGTACAATGTAGTTCGAATTCTACATGATAATTAAAGATCAATGAAAATCTCATATTATCAGCTGCATTCACATCATGACAGATGATCAGAAGAACTCACATTATACTGCAAAAATGGCAGTTGAATATAATCACTTCCTGAATTATAAATGTCTATGGGTCACACTGCCTTCATTGTGCAGGAAAATTTAATTTTTTGAATTTCTTTCTGCCCATTGAGAAGTCAAAACTCTGAAATAAATTCTAAGGGGTAATGACTTTGCTGGATCTAACAGCTTCCAAGCATTGTGAATGTTATATAAAAGTCATAATGCAGTATCCTTATACTTGTTCCAGCACTATTAGTGCCTGTACATTCATCAGGGTCAAGGAATTTTTGTCAAGAGCTCAGTGCATGAGAAACAATCTACTTCTATGCAAGCAAACTAAAACTGAAGGTACCTGAAAGAAAATAGTTTCCCTGGGGGTAGCGGATTTGTGAGGTATAAAATGATGACAATTTAAAATGAAGATTATTGACGTCCATCTCTGAAACAGCACCTTCAGTGATGGTAAATCTTAAATTCAGGATCATAAAGAATGGGAATAATTGTGCCTTAAGATTTTTATCTACAAAGAAAACTGAGTTAAAATCTTTAGTGTACTCACAGGTTAGAGGACAAGACATTTCTTACATGCAGTTGTACAATGAAAGAAGTAAGATTAATGTCTGTGTGTATTAGAATGTGAGCACAAGGCTTTATGCCATACAGTGAAATCCCTATTCAAAGGATCTCTGGGAGACAGCTGTTCATACACTAAATTGAGGTTTTCACTAAATGTACTAAATGTAAGTTATGCACAATTATCTAAAGAAAGTGTTCATTTTCTTATAAGGCTTACTGTATATAATTATAAAAAGTTTCTTTACAAAAGTAAAGTGAAACTACACAATTTCATAAAATTATTAATATTATCAAATTAATGTCTAAAACAATGACTGTGAAATAAAGTTCTAATAAAACGCATCAAGAATCAAAAGAATTATGCTGCCATTAAGGGGCATGGCTTCAAAGTGTGTTCAATATCTGTCATTTACTACAGTTAATGGTTGTGCAGTTACAGTTTATAACAGTGACAACATGAACACTGATTGCTGTTTCAACCAAACCACACTAAATCAACACAAGGGTTCTGGAAGACCAAACACTTCTGTGTTACATGTGGGTTATTTACTGAAAACAAATTCATTAAGAACAGAAAATAATATACTGTTTATATTTGGCTTTAGCTGAGACTAGAAGTAATACTGACAAAATGGAGATTTCATTGTCTCAGAAGGACTTCTGATAATGAAATGTAAATACACACATTGCCATGTCAATAGTTAGTGGCAGAATGCATTCAGCCTTCCGTATCAAAAGTCATCTTTGTCAAAGTTCCTATTCCACATTCCCGTACTCACGAAATGGGTGATCAATGGTTGAAATGGGCAGCTGGAAGCGCAAGTCCCAGCATACATGGCAGCCACTACTAGTTCCTACTGCCAGCCAGCTCTGATGTGGATCCAGGCAGAATGATGTGATCACTCCTGTAATAACAACACCTTCATAAATTGCAGGACATATGAATATAATCCACAGTGCAATTAAAGATTTGGAATACATTGTTCTACAATTCATAATGCCTAATTGGACAATATTCAAGTCCTGATAACTCTAAGAGATCAGATACAAGAAAACCAACCAGTTTTGTAAACCTCTGTGTTACAAACTCTGTATAATTAAAGAATGCTTGTAAAAAAACTGAGAATCCAGAGAAGCTGTGAAACTTCTGGCACTAAACTGTGGAATTCTTTGTACACACATCATGTGGGAATCAATTTATTATTTTGGAGCATGGAGTTTCATATGCAGGTCATTTCAGAATTTTGTGTATGATTTTATAGTAATAACAATTCAAAATAAGAAAAATATCATTCCAAATACATTAAGAAATTTGGCTGACATTATGTGCAGACTTGCCAAGAGACAGGCAATAAAACATGTGAATAAAATTGGTATATATAAATCATGTGTCCACTCTGCCAGAATGGAAAAGAGAGAGCTTGGAAAAACTGGTTTGCAGGTTCCATGTGAACCTTAGTAAGTCTGCAGTGTTTGTCCATTTCTCTAACTCTTTACATGAAAACTGACTCCATGAATGACCAGCTAATCAAAAGATTTCTATGAATGAGCAGCTAATCCAAACATTTCGTGGATGACCAGCTAACTAAAAGATTTCCATGAATGAGCAGCTAATCAAAAGATTTCTGTGGATGACTAGCTATTGAAAATATTTATACAAACTGAACTGCTCTGCAAGTTGCACAATAATACAGGACGCAACTCCACTTATAGCGACAGTGATCAAACAAATTCTGGATCTTAATATATGTACCACTGTCACTGCCAAAATCTCACAGCAAGCCTGAGATACAAGGAAGGAAATAGATTCAATCTTGCCTGTACAGCACGTCAGCAAACTGTGGTGCCTGCTTACAGCACTGTAAATTACAGCAAGTTTTGGTTTCCTTTTACAAGAAAGTTCCCATATTTGACTGGATACTATGAACTGAGACTGCTGCTATTTGCATATAAGAAAAATATATAACAGCAAACATACTGGTAGAATGTTCTAGTACATTAGGATATATTATACTTTTCCCAGCCAAGTGAGTTCTACCTTTTTAAGGCCTTTCGCCATATAAACAACAAATGTAACCATATGTGGTCAAGGCTCAGCATAACACCCTAATATTTAAAAACATCAAGATTCTAATTAAATTTGGTAGGTGTCATGTTTCTCAAGATCACTCTGCTGGTACCCTTTAAATCTTTAAGACAAGAGGCTTGATGAAAGATGTAACCTTACAAAGCTTAAAGCCTTCTGGGATGTTACATTGTGTTGACTGGTAACAACTTACAGATGTTTTGCAGAGGCATGACATAACATGAGAATTGCAATCTTTACATGTAATTTTAACTTCACTTTCAATATCAAAGTATAACTACATGAACTATTGGAATGGTGGTAACAATAGCACCAAATGAAGTAAGATCTGGATATTTTGTACGCTCGCAGACTTATGAAAATATGGGACTTTGCTGAGGTTGTTTTGTAAAGCTGGAAATGATTCTTCAATGAGAGGGGGAAATGAAATTCTTCACACTTCAATTATGTCATACTTACCTCGCTTCAAGTCATTTTCGAGTTTCCATGCTGTGCCAGGCGCCCTTAAGTCCCATCCCACAACTGATCCATACATGGTTGCATATACTAGGACTGACTGAGCCCCTGTAACATGCCAATCACTGTTCATGAAAAATGCTCTACTCCCATCACATTTAATATAATTATTGTTTCATGGTTTGCTTAGCAGTGATGTATCCAGCAGATGTTATGTAATGTTAAATGTGGTGTAAGACTGATTATAAACAGTAAATTGCTAAAGATGTGGTAATAGTGGTTTATCTATATACATTGTTTTGGGAAAATCAATGGGTTAGTGCTCCAGCTGCAAATATTCAAACCACAAACTTTCTGAATGCATGTCCAATATGTAACCATGCAAGTAAATCTGCTCAATTTCACTTTATCATTGAAGGAATTTTTCATTTTGGCAATCCCCCTACTCCCCTGGAACAACAGTCCCTAGTAGGCCAGGACCTCCTCATTATTGAGGCTTCACAAAACACACCTGACAACACACAACACTCACAAGAGAAAGGCATCCATGTCCCAGGTGGAATTTGAACCCGCAATCCCAGTAAGCAAGTGGCAGCAGACCCACACCTTAGATCGCATGGTCACTGGGATCCGCTTTCATTTGGGTAATACTTCAACATTTCTTTGAATCTTGTAATAGTTTATTCTTTCAAGTTGTTTCATCCAACCTCTTATACAACACTGTATAAAAATACGGTATTTGTGAAATGTGTAATTCTTCACTGCTTTCGTGGTTGAAAATAAGACACAACAAATCCTGGGTATTAGGTCACCATGACACTGAAATTTTCATTGTAGAGTATTGTACCTGCTGGAGAAGTTTTATGAAGTTTCTCTGTGTTCATGTTTTAAACACTTAGGTATTCAAGGCTTGTTCATCCAATTCTGGCAACAGAACATGGTTTCAGGTGGTGGTGAAACTAGAAGCATTTTTGATAAAACTAATTTGGCAGAATAATAAGGAGTATTGTCATTAATATTTATCAGTCATTGTCAATATGTACACGCTTTATAAACAATCGTCTTATACCAAGCTGTTGTAAACAGTTTGAACATGTGCTTGAGTCTTTGTCAGGTCAGTACTTGCTTCATTTAACAATTTCCTGCACTCAGTAATCCCTTGACTTAAGTCTTTTTTAACACTTAGGTTGTCTACCTCCATAATCAATATGTTTAGCCAAGGGCAATAAATTAATACCTGCAATGCTCTAGATGTTTTTGAGTTGCTTAACTCCCATGATCAGGAGATCTTGTTTGACAGTCTTTTTAAAATTCAGAAGCCAAGAGCCCCTGAAGAAGCTGAGGAACCTAAGCCTGAGCCTAGGGAGGGGACCACAATGGTTTTGAAGCTGACTGAGGGCATGGGGTCATTGAAGAAGGCATCCAGGCATTGCAGAACAATGAATGGAACAAACATCAAGCAACAACTAGACAAGGAAGTGTGAGGGCACTTGCTTGCTACAAAGAGATTCTGAAGGAGAAGCGGTCTTGGTCCTGCCAGAGTTCAGTGCTCAATTTCAAGTCATTTGTACTGCTGGACATTAAAGATAATGATCCAGATGACCCTCCTACAGTTCATAAGGAATTTCTTCCTCCTGAAATTTTTATTTGTCCCACTTCAAATTTTTGTAAATTTTTTGTGTGTGTATCTTTTCTCTCGGTCAAAGCAGGTTGCCTGGAACTGCTCTCCCAATTTTAACATTGCATTTATGGGAAAATCTGTCTTGACTCACATTATCTCAGCTAATGTAAGTTGTCACAGAATCAACTATGACATAACTTCAGGGGATGGCTTTATATAAATAGTGGAGGATCTGCAGAGGTAAATATTCAAGGCTGACTTTTGTATTGACATGAAATTTACAAAAGAAAGTGTGTACCACAAGCATTTACTAGAAACCAAATATGTATTGGGCCCGTAATATCTGTGTATTTCCCAATTCATCATTTCTCACGCCTGTCATCCACTACATCACACTATAACTTCCATATATGTCACTGGTTCTAGTATGCATTATCACATTACTTATCTCACATGTTACGTGTGTCAATTCTCGAAGTTCTTGTAGCATAATTTTACCAGAAACACTACTAGTGAATCATTTTCAAAAATGTTCTTTGCCACTTTTATTTTACTGTTTTTCAGTATTGTTATTTTATTGAAATGAGGGGTCAGTTACTCTTCAAGGAGTAAACTGACATGCACAATGTATGTTCCAATGAAGAAAGATATTGTTAAACATGGACACATTGATGTTTATTTACAAAGAGATGAGCATAGCTCTCAAGCGTATGACTTCCCTGGGTTTGATGATTATCATAATCATTACAATGTGCCAATCTACTGGTCTGTATCTCTTTCCCTTTTATGGAGCTATTATCAACAGATGAAATGGCCAATGTTACTGCCTTTTTGTCTTCCCCCCCCACCCCTTTCCACCCTTATTTTGGCTCCTATTTTTTTGGGAGTGGGACCTACAGCTACTTTGCTGAAATCCAGCACAACCTGCTGCAACTCATGGAATACATTTTGACAGACATAAACCTTTTACTTCACCTATCAATACTTCATGTCTTTGAAATTCCTACAGTTAGCAACATGCACAAATTGCAAATGTAATAATATGCTGTACACCTGAGTCAAAGTAGTTTATATCAACTGCACAGCCATCTTCTTGCAGGTCAAGTTGGCGGGACTGCAACACAGACATCTTGTTACTATTTGCTTCAATCCTGCAACAGAAGTGTGCATGCAGTCAACCCATGCTTTGAAACAAACCTGAAAATCTTCACAGAATTCTCTTCACTTTTTGTTTGTCAGTATCAGTCATTTATTCCATTCAGCTGAAAATTTCTCCTCTTTCTCCATTTACTGGTGTCTGCATGGGACCTTCTTCCAAAGCATGTCTCTGCATTTTTTACCTGAACACATTTTTTATAACATTTTTAGTCCTCTCAGATCTTTCTACCAACTGTGCTCTGCAATATTCACTGAGGCTAATAATATGTCCCTTCACGAGTAAGTTGATAAAGAGATGCATACCTGAGTACAAAAATGGAACCATTGTATGAAGCAGATGCTAATGACTGATTGTTCTCACAGACTGCTAGCCCTACTAGAGGGCCAGCCTGCCGGTTATACACTTGCCGTGAGCGGTTTGCAATATTGCGGCCCTCCATCTTCCCACAGTCCCAGACTCTGATACACCCATCCGATGCACTGCTCGCAAATAGCGGGGTGTCTGGAATGGCCAATAACCTAGGAACAAATCACTCTGTGAATTAAGTCGTGTATATTTATATACACACGAATGAACAATTAGACCTCAGTCACAACCACATTTCAACGTTTTAGTGTGCATTTACAGGCCAATATCAGGTACTAATCAAAATAACACTTATGTATGAAACATTATTATGAAATCAACTGAAATCCCAACATTACAATGTTTACAATTGTTTTTATTGATTACAAGCCAAAATTGTGTAAGTTAAAAGTTAATATACATTAAAATATATTACAAATGTTACAGCAGTATTTATATTATATACTTGGCTAGAGTTCTTCTTTATATATATATATATATATATATATATAATATAAAGTAATATAAGTGCCTCCAAGGGGTGACAAATTTATTGGTGACTTTGAAGATGATAATCACAGCCTACATGTATATGGCATACGCTTTATCTTTCTTTTCTTTCTTTACTTTTTCCTTTTACTGAAGCTGTTCCTTGTCCTTGTAAGTAAAAAAACACGCAAATATATTTCTATGTTACTTATACCAGGCATATTCATATAATTAATTCATCAACCAACATAAGAACTTAATAAATTACAATTAATGACAAATATTAATCTCCTACATGTTTTGGCACCATGGTGCCATCCTCAGGATGTCTTTCAGATCACAGAAATACAAACCCAGCATGCAAACCTAGGCATGCATTGCCCTCATTGGAATGATCAAAATATTTATAAGTTTAGGACTGTTGGTTCACTAGGTTCAAGTGGTAATGATGTGTAAATTCTTACTTGAAGTTAAGACGTATGTTTTATGAACTTCTCTTCAGTTTTACCTTTTAGTTTTGCAACATAAATTGACAAATAAAGTTCCGAGGAACACAATTTTACCCAATCGATCCATCGATCAATCAATTTTTAATCATTCCAATGTGGGCGACGCTTACCTACATCAGTGTGTTAGGTCTGTATTCCAAAAATCTGTATTAATTAAATGCAAAAAGATGTATTCCTCCTGTGTAGTGGGGTCCTTTATTGCTATAAATACATAAAACTTTATCTCCCATCCTAAGGGAGAAACAGTGATTCAAGATGTTTCAGAACACAGTGTGAAGGAAAATAAATGGAACTATGAAAAAGGAAGTGACAGGACGATGTGGGAGAAAAAATAATTTGTATTCTTCACCAAATATTATTAGGGTGGTCACAAAAAGGAGAATTAGATGGGCAAGACAGGTGTAAAGTTGTCTTGCATTACTTCCCAATTATTTTCTAATAACAACACTTTTTTCCCCCCTTGTCGTGCTTTGACCCAATTCCGGGCCACGGCTCCCCTGTACAGTGCTTTGTGATTACCCTCACTGGACACACCACACTCAGTATGACTCCTCTGGACGAGTGATCAGCCCAAAGCAGAGACCTCTACCTGACAACAAACAACACTCACAACAAGACAGACATCCATGCCCCTGGCAGGATTCAAACCCACAATCCCAGCAAGCGAGGGGCTGCAGACCCACGCCTTAGGCCACATGGTCACTGGTATGGGCCTAATAACATCACATGTTCAATTTATTTAGTGAGGCTACACACAAGTAGGATTTGGTTGATGTTAATTTTGAAATGCTTTGTGACATTTAAGAGCAAGATGATTAATAAGTTTAAAAAAAAAAATAAAAATAAATAAAAAGTTTATAGGCAGTGCAGTTTCTGGATTTCAAATTAAAACAGAATTACACAGTCTTAAATACTTTACTTAAAATCCAATAATGGCCAAATTATATAGCAAAAGGTATCTTTGCATACGTTCATAAAAAAAGGGAACATTCTGGCTGAATGGGCTTCAATTTATTTTGGGATTAGAGGTCTTCATTGTAATCTTTCAATAAGATTAAATCTTTTCCCACAGTGGATTATTTGCACCACAATTTCACACAAATTTCCATGCTTGAAGGGGAAGAGTGGGGAGGTTAAACAGAAAAGCCATTTCACTTTTTTCCAGTGCTGCTTTCAATTGACAACAATTATCCGGGTTTACTATAGATACATTTCTCTTCTGGTGTGGGACTAACGGAATGCCATATCATACCTGCTGATAGCACCCCTGTGTTCATGCAAGTGTGCCACTAATGAGCCCCGTAGCCTCCAGCTGGGTGGTGGCAGTGGTGGTCTCCATGTTACCTGGTCTGCCCACTCTCTGCTCCTTACTGCCACAGTATGTAGCTCCTGTTTCCGGTAAGCCAGCTGCCGTAGTTCCAACCGGCATGGTGCACATCGATCTGAATACAAAACATCACTGTTCAATTCCAAGGAATATTTAAATAATTTATAAAGAAAATGACCTTCTGCTATCTAAAGAAATGCCAAGCAATCCTAAATGTTACAGGAAACGGTAATACTGCATGACGAGGAGATCATTTATTTAGTGTTTACCAGATGTCATCATCAAGTGATTTACTAAGTGTGTTTATGAGCAATGTACCACTCTTATTAATGGCACATAATGAAAGTTGCTCTTTCACTCAGGGCTTTGTTGCAGTAATACATATAGCTTAAATTTTGTTACACTTTTAAAACTGTGAATTAAACTTCTCCAAATTAAAATTTGGGATTAAAAACATGTTCTAAATGATATTACATAGGATTTTCACAAAAGAAGTAAATACTGTTGGAGCTGTACACTTGGAATGACTATTAGAAATTACGATATATACCTTGCTTGATAGAGAAACTGTGGAAGTTCATGTGGTAATTTAAAGAGACTTGATATGTGCCTTGTTTGTCACATGGCAAATTTCAGTTCTCTACTCCATCTTGTCACACTTGTTCAAGCATGTCTGATGAAACAGATGCAACTGCATCTGAAATGAGGTGGCAATTCATATATGTCTCTAGGCAAAGGTGGCACACACACTAAATCCTTAATGGGTCCCCATAAAAAGCCACTACACTGTATTAGATCCAGGGATCTTGGGGGCCAATTCTTCAATGAAGAGTCTGTCTGTCCGCTTGACAAATCCTGTGATGTGGCAGATGCTCATTTAGGTGTGCATGTCTGACTGTATGCAAATGGGGAGGTGCCCCACTCTGGTGGAAGAAACTTTCACAGCTCCTCTATTAAACAAGGTACATATCTCTGTGATTCTAATAGTCATTCCAAACTATACATTTCTGAAAGTGTTTACTTCTTTTGTGAAAACCACGTACATTCTAAAAACACTGACAGTTCCTACATTACATTTTTGTGCCACTATTTTCTCTTTTTTTGGCATTTTATTTGTTTTTTGTGTTAACTGTATGTTCTGTTATTTGATTTTCTGTCACTAATACATAATTAATAAGGCACCTAATGAAGGTTGGCAAATATTAAAATATATGCAACTTTGCCTTCTGGGATTTAGCTCTGTTATGCACAACACTATTCCATTTAAGTGCACACCAGGACAATTCAACACACAACCAACCAAACTATGTATGCCACAGTAATATATACAGGCTGCAGAAACATAAGGACAAGAAACATTAAAACATGTTTTTAGATAATTTTTAGTTAAGTGCATGTCGAGAGAAAAATTTTGCTTTCACTCTTAAAAAAACAACACACTGCACAATAAAAATAATTAGTTACCACTCCATGTTGTTGGCTTTAACACCCACATAATAGTTGCAGGACTTACACTGAATGTAGGAATGTTCATGTAAACTTGTATGATCAGTGTCTAGGCCATGCTGTGGTGAAGGATGAACATCAAATGCTGCACTACTGCCAGTTGGAGGGGACCTGAAACATATTACAAAATAATAATAATAATGCAAAAGTATAAAATATATTTCAGGGGTGAAATAACATTTCATGTAGCACAAATTGCATATACAGAATGGCTACCACACTGTACACCCTAGAAACATGGTTTGTTTTCAGTATATAATTGTAAATACTCTGCATGAAGGTGATAACAAAAACAGTAGTCAATAAATAAATAAAGGCCATGACAATGTGAAGAGTAGTGTGCCAGTAAAACATTAGAGTAGTGACTATATGCATTAACTAGAAAATAAATCATATCTTACCTGTAGCAGTAGTAGTAGTAGTTTAAAAAAATACAGATTTGATAAACAAAATTACTACTCTGGGGAGTCAGCAGAGCAATTTCAAAATATTTTACTGCAGCAGGGCATGGGGTAGAGTACTGACTTACACTGTGCCATTGTCTGAGAGTCGATGCTGAGTATGTGACTCTGCAGTACCACCAAACATGTGCTGCCATTCCTCGTTCATTGTTGTAAGATGAGAATCACTAGCTGTCATTGAACGCTTTGATTTCTGAATCTTCCTGTAACATGACATGCAAATTTCTGACTTGGGTCTAAAGTTGGCTATATTTTGTGCTACTTTGCATTATTAAAAGACAAACTATACACAAAGTCAATGCAAACTGTCTAAAGCAGCAGAAATTTTACCTGGACTTCCACCATTCAACATTAGACTTCTGTGTCTCCAGGCCAATTATTACAGTACTGAACTACCACTAGTAGGATTTTCCACATCTTGATGCTCAGATGCACAGGTCAGCCAATAATATAGCGTGGATGTATAATGCAAGAATCCAGACTTCAAAATTGTGATTGTCCTTCTTATTAAAAAACATTATAGGAAATGTAAAACTTCAGTATAAAATCACAGAAAGAAGGTGGCAAGTGATAAACAATAAAACAACTTATTTTTGCACTATTTTAATTTCATATTCATACCATACATGTTCTATACAATTAGTAAAATTAATAAAAAAGTAAATAATAATAAAAGAATAAAACAAATACCATCTTTGTAGGAAAGGGGTAAACACTATAGTAGTGTGGTTTTATCATGCCCAGGAGGAACACAGATTACCAAAACTAAAATTGGTGAAGAGGGTGAGTGTGGAAGAAGGGTGAAGAGAGGAAGGGGATGGGTGTGATACAATTCTGTGTGACTTTTACCTGGCTTGAATTAAAGCTGCCATGTTATCTGGTTTAGTGACTGGCTGTAATGGGATGGAGTGGCAGCGCACCGGGCCTTTCAAACTGTGCAAATTAACCTGAAACACGTGTAAAAGTTAATCATTCCCAGTGCAATGGTTTTGGAAGTTTTATTTTTCCCATTACTTCTCTCCTTCTAGCTAATGAGAGTTCCAACTTGTACTAGATTTGTTTGTCTGATGACACTGGTTGTGTATGCAATATCAGCCTATAATTCTATGGACTCACGTCTCTGATTCTATGTCCAACCATAGTTGTGTTTCATCCTGTCAGTGTTAGCCTTCTATGTGAGAAATGCGAGCCAGTGCACAAAAACTGTAAACCTTAAGGAAAACTGTCCTACTTACCATATATGATGGTATAATCCTAGATTTTTTCTTGTACTTCATAAATTCTTGTAAAACTCTAATAGTTGTGATTTCCTTCTGTAGGAAATGGCTTGCCAAAGAGAAAGAAACAAAAACACAAATTTGAAGTATTTTTTTTACCCACAATTTTGTACATATTTCTGCTACATGTTTTCAACTGTAGACTGAAAAATGAACATTATGAAAATTTTTATGCAGTTTCACAAATTTAGTTCTATGCATGTTTTTGTGAAAACAACACTATTCACAGCATGTTACTTAGTACACTTAGGCTCTGCAAAGCGCACATCCTCAGGCAAAGCACCATCTGTGAAGACCCTTCTCACACTTGATACACTCTATTCTGGATCTCCAGCTTTTAACTGGTTCACATTTTGTTCCTGTATTACATACACATAAATCCTTCTCCTAGTTAGAAGGCAGTCGTCTGAAGTGATATGAAACAGTTTCTTCATTTCTGGTGCCTGTTATCCTAGCTGTACCCTTCTCTTGTAGCCAATCTTCACCCCAATGTATAAACAATTTTTACTGTGTGGTCTATTCTAAACACTGGTTTACATTTAGCACATATTAAGTGACATAAATAATGAAAACCAGTCTCAAAAACGTTGAAACAAACTCCATACCCCACCATTTTTTCCTGTTCTCCTTTTGTCAAGACACGAGTACAGTACAGGCTGAAAATGGTTTATCAAGGCCTAACTCATGACGGATGATGATGATGATGATGATAGGGATGACGACAAGTACAATATAGCATGTGACATGTCAATTTCTCTCATTAAATCACCTCTGTGCATTGGAAGGACTCTCCTACATGACTGTGTTGACCACAATTCACACAAATATGCTGAGAACCTTCTGCCTTGCTAGGAGTAGGGATAAAAAGCACAGGAAGATGTCACTTTTTTATGAAAGGCAACAGCAAGAACTGGACCTTCCCAAAAGTAGTTTTTTTTACCAACTTCAAACCTCCATCAAAAAGCCTGGGGAAGAAATTTCTTGCTGTTTGTGATAATTGGTATCGCAAATGTACCTGATTTGTGTAAGTCTTTGGGAAGCAGGATTGCTACAAAAAATGTCCACGAAAATATGACAGCCCTTCATGTGTAACTTCCTGTTCTCACTAACTTCATTAGATTTGTGTAGGCTCAGTCATTAGTGAATGGCATCTTGAACATTTGTATATTTTGATCTCTGCTACACAAAAAATCTCAAGCAGTCATTCGATACTAAATCACACAGCAATCACAGTAATGGTGGTTGTTGGGAAATATTGCAAAAATTGTGCGGGATTATTTGGTCCTACTAGTCTCTCAACCACAATCAGCTGTTGATGTGGTGTGTCATTATGCCTCAAAATCCCGCTGGTATGTTCTACAAGTGGCTGGAATTTTGCAAATGGGCCATAACCGGGTTCACCAGGGGCAGCAATATTCTTGTTGTTTAGCTTGTGAAAAACTGTCAGGATTAGTTGGATAAGGTCTCTGGGAAAGATGTCATGAAACTAGGGACAATTCCATTATGGGACAGTGTACTGACAACAAATTTCCCTGGTATTTCTTGAAGGAATGAGAAAGAATATAACATGATCTTCCATTACAACAAACAAGCTCTGGTTAAGCTTTATGCACATATCTGAAAAGACAAGTTGAATGATGTATTACCAAGTCGGCCATTCCTATTTATAACACACAATATACAAGGCAGTTAGACATTGTTAACAATTACTTTCTGATACAATTAAATACTCGTATTTGAAAAATCCGTGGCCTTAGTCCGCACGCGAACTATACCGACAGAGCGGCCACCGCTGGTCGGCGAAGTTAGTGCCAACTTTTGCGGATAGAGGGGTGTCACGTGGTCAGCGCAACGGGTCCCCACAGCCGTTAATCTCTGTTTTCTAGACCCGGAGCCGCTACTTTTTTCATTCAAGTA
>Ga0123354_10007561_pt1 | contig 16376 bp, 4 predicted proteins | sample TergutLab28metaG_2_FD_97872 | JGI IMG/M metagenome (GOLD analysis project Ga0123354, IMG submission 97872) | Labiotermes labralis P4 segment gut microbial communities from Petit-Saut dam, French Guiana - Lab288 P4 | ecosystem: Host-associated > Arthropoda: Insects > Digestive system > Gut ...
CCTGAAGGTGGACGTATTAACGTCTGAAACATGTTGAGCAATATATAATAAAGCAAGTGTCATCTAGTTGGTCAACCTTTATTCAAATATCAAGATGATGCACGGTCCAATACGCATAAGATTGCCCTGAATATAATTTACTATTTAATCCTTTGGATTTTAATTTCAGAGCACAGACTACATTATGCACACCAAGGAACACAAGGAGTAATGCATGTTCTAAGTGAGGTTAATTAACAACATGTTTGAAACTTTCAACTTGAGAGGGAGTTTTGTCTTCAATTCTGATAATAATTTTAATTTAGAGTGTTAAATATTACATCATTTTATTCTGACCACAGATACTTCAGTGCTACTATGCTTAGAGAGTTTCTTGACACTGTAAACATTTAAACCTTAAGTGAAGGAATGAGATGTCATTCTTGATCATTGGTCAGTTGCCTACACCTTGCTTAGCTTATGAAACTTGCTGTGCCGTGAACACATGTTTGCAAAATGGAGGAAGAAATTTTTGGCACCTCTATTAAATATGGTTTCTCTGTTAGAACCTAATATTTATAGCAGTATTTTGGACTAGATTGGTTGGACCCTGACTCATGGGAAAGTAGAACAGAAGTGAGCACTGCACTGCCTGCTGACATGCAAAACTGTCTGAGAGAAGAGTGATGTGAATTGTCAGATATGATAACGTCCATATATTTGTTTTGTTTGCAGTTGTTGGACATGCTGAAATTCTACTCGCGCTTTGAGATCAGTGATGACACTGGTGATCCTCTGACAGACCATGACATGACTCAGATACACTACTCCAGAATCATATCACTGCAGGTAAGCTCCAGAATGTTGTTTGATCTGTCTCAATATCCTAACATTATGGCTTCTGACGTAGTGTTTTAGTGTTTAAGTGGTAAGTGTAATTGTTATAGGAAGTAAGAATAACTGCTATAGCATAGATGTTGTAGTGACTAGGCTATGGGTTGGGTGGTCCAGAGTTTGAATCTTGGTACCTGAAAACTTTTCTTCTTCTGCTAAACGTTCAGAATAGCTCTGGGGCCCACTCAGTGTCCTCTTTAAGGGTACCAGGGTTTTTTAATGTGGGTGTAGTGACAGGGATGCAAAGAATACCACTCACCTCCATTAATGTCAAGGTACAGTACATAGGATGGACAGGGAGAGTTTTACTTCTACATTTTACGCATTATTAGGAGCACTCTGGAGCATTACCACTAGTCACCACTCTCCTGGGTGCAAAATCTTGATGATTCATCTTTCATTCACCAAGTTAAACTTCAGCAGCTAGGACTACTAGTACAAAATGCAAAAGAAAATTGACTGGGGAGGGTTCATTTCTTCTGGGCTGTGACACTGTGTCATTGGACAAGTAGGGCATGATGTTCTGGAGGGTAGTAGTGCCATCAGAGCACTGACAGCTGCTCACCTACTGCATTGCATCACATCCCAGAGATGTGAACTTTCAGCAGCACCAGTCTGAGAACCACAATGCTCACAGAATTTCCTTGAATAAAGAATGAATATGTGTGTGAGTACCCTGTAGTGTAGCACTTAACACACACTGATGGCTAATGTAGCACCATGAATTGTAGTTTTCAGTGCACTCTTGTGGGTATATCTAACACCTGTTTGAAAATTAACAGTTTTGTGTTGTGCTTGATTTTCAGGTTAAACATTATTTTTCTAAAGTGAATTAAGTGATAAAAAAATTTTTATTGACTTGTAACTTGAAGATGGAAATACGATTGTCCATCACTCAAACAGTGGTTAATCATTCCAGTGGAACATACTGGATGGTTTAATGAATGTGCCAATATCTTATAGATTTCTTACAAATAGTAAAATTTTTCTGGCCTGTGTAGCATATTTACACAAAATGAACAGAGTGGCAGTATATGGAAATGACATGTTGCTCATTATCTTTGTTGTTATCATGTTAAGAACTAACAGATGGGTTGTAATGACATTTGGTATTTAAGGTTCACACTGAGAAATGGTGGTAAATTTTGCTTTTGCTTCATATCATTCCATATATCTCTCCTTTCTGTGAAGTTGGAAGAATTCTGGCTATTGTACATGAAGTGGTGTGTAGTGTGAATGTGGGGGGGGGGGGATCTTCCTGAATTCTGTACCTTTGTTTTTCAGCTTTTTTTTGTAAGCAGGTTATTAATAAAGTACAGGAGCCAATAATTTCTGCCACTATGCAGTAATATCTGTAATGCAATCAGCTTTACAAGTGCCAGCATAGATTGGTGTCTGTTACACAGACACCAATCTATGCTGGCACTTGTAAAGCTAGACCACTGAAATATTGGATGACCAGACTACTTGCTGGTGTTGGTGCAGTAGTGAAGATGCAAGCTGGTAAGGGGGGAGGCACTGTGCCTGCACTGCAGAGTGTGTTACATCCATTTCAAAACCATATACAGCAACTGCAGCTGTTAATGTACTCCCCAGTGGAGTAAATGTTTTTGGAAAAAGTATATTGCTGCCTGACCATTCCAAGGTGAGCCTGGCAGCAACCACGCCATGCTGACTGCAGCATTAGGGAGCTCAGCCAGCAACACCACAGTGTTTGGAAGTGTAGTAAACACATTTGGAAAATTGTAGCTTCCATTGCAAGTAACCTTTCCACTGTTGTGAGAGTTGATGTTGCTGAGAATTTAAACCTGTGCAATGTGACACAGTGTTGATGTGTGAATGGTTCCTGATGTTTCGAAAGAAAGCTAATGGTGCAAGCACTGCTTCACCTTCAAAGGTGAAGGGACTGCATTCATCTGAAACATTGGGAACTGCACAACCAGCAACACAGAGTCACATCCCAGAAGACTTGAAATGTTTTTCCACTCTTAATTTGTTATACACATTTTTCAGTGATCAGGTGGGTTTTGTCACACAATTTGTTGCTTCATTTATTACAGAAAGCAGCATTTGCAAAGTTCCCAGATTTGCATGAATTTTCATTGGCAAATGTTGCAAGTGTGGATACAAGGGAGGCATTACTGAAGCACTTTGGACCATTAAGGTATGTGTGTCGAACAGTTGGTTGCCTGCAATGCTGTTGTATCAGGTTGGAAATTATTTGAATTTTTGTTTAACTGATACATCCCGTTGTGTTCTTGTGAGATTTTATTTATAAATTATATACTTTGTTTTTATGGTACAAATTCTTGTTGCTCTTTTGCAGCCAGGAGAAGTTACGAAGTATTGCATCATACCTGAACTTGGTTCCACCATCTGACAAGACTGAAGTGGAGGATTGGTTTCGATTTGATAGAGATTTTCTTCTTGAACTGTTGGTATGGTCCCTTCTGCAGGCACCTGACATGTAACATGAGTGTTCATCTATTGTGTCTGTAACTTCTCCATGACTGTCTGTTTGTTTATCTCTAATAATGCTTCTCTGCAGTATTTCTCCTTGATTTGGATGAAATTTGGTAGTAAATATTTTTACTAACCCTTATAAAATTTTATGCGGGTGTCAGAATGCAACAGTATATGATATTATTTTGTGTTAAGTTTTAAATAAATGTGTTACATACAGTTTATTAAATAGTTAATAATTTGCAGAACTTTTCCAAGAATATAGTTTATAAATTTTTATGTTTTGACTATGCTCCTTCATGAATGATGTCAGGGCCAGTGTAGAGTGTGCCTGTACAGGATTGATGTAAGGGCCTGTGTATAGCATGCCCATTCATGTCTGATGACAGGGTCTGTGTATAGTATTCCATGATTGTTGACAAGGCTCATGTATATTATTCCATGATTGATGATGGGGCTTGTTTTTAATATGCCCATTCATGAGTGATGACAAGGCCTTTGTATAGTATGCTCATTTATGATTAGTAACAGGGTCTGTGTATAGTATGCCAATTTGTGAGTGGTCATAAGCTTGTGTATAGTATGCCATGATTATTGACAAGGCCTATGTATATTATGCCATGATTGATGATGGGGCTTGTGTTTCATATGCCTATTCATGAGGGGTAACAGGACCTGTGTTTAATGTGCCCATTCATGAGTGATGCTCATTTATGATGTTCCCATTTATTTGCCACTGGTGTTTCTGTTAGCAGGAAGAGTAGGGCAAAATATGACTCTTATTTTCACATTTTAGAGATGTCCTGGTTGCATGATAGTTGTTTGTGATGCTAGAGATTTCTACATTGTAGTGCTGTGTCAGAGGGCGAGTATTGCCGGACGTTTCAGAGCAGTACTATGTACCAGATGACACAGTGTCACATCCCAGAGATTTGAATTTTCATCATCACTGCTGTGAGAACCTCAAATCTCATTCCAGGACCCATCCTGTTGTCTCTTTTAGCCCACTTAGAATGCAGTGACTCCAACTGTGTTGTTTTCTGCAGGTGTCGAGGCACGAACGACGTGCATCACAGTTGCAGGCCTTGAATGAGATGCCTCTATACCCAACTGAGGATATAATCTGGAATGAAAACATTGTTCCAAGTGAATATTTCTCTGGAGAAGGTTGCCTAGCTCTACCAAAATTGAACTTACAGTTTCTTACACTACATGATTACCTGCTGCGCAACTTCAATCTGTTCCGGCTGGAGTCAACATGTACGTACCCAGACACAGCCTGCAGTTTGTCACACTGTCATTACCTGCTGCTACTTGTGAGAGACTGAAAAACTAATACAGACTTTTGAAATTTTAATTTTCCTGGTGTGACTTTATATATATATATATATATATATATGTATGTATGTATATGATATATTTGTTAACTGCAATTGGGTTGACACCCAGTGGCAGTAGTACAGTACACATTTACACACAAACAACACAATGGAACAGAATACCTAGAATGGAACATACATAACAATAAGAATACATGAACATAACAATAAGAATACATAATTTACAAAATTAGATAGCAGCATACAAAACATACAACCATATATACAATGATACAAAATAGAACCAAAAGAATATGAAAGGATGCGATAAACAAAACAGCCATATAAGCAGCAAACTTCAAATGATATGTATATCTTCTAGTAATGATAGACACCATGTTTCTAAGACCTTCATTCCACTTCACTACACTTCACCCAAGTACACTTCACTCTACTTCACTACATATTTTGACACTTCACTTCCCATTTAAACTTCACCCAACTACAATTCTCTGCCCTCTCATTTGGCTTAATCCCACTTAAATTTCCTATCGCTCCAGTACAACTCACATCACTACATTTCACCTCACTTCACTTCACTGCACTTTTAGACAATTTTTGCCACACTTCTATTCCTTTCACTTCAGCCCATGTATAATTGCTTTCCTAACTCTCTTGCTAAAAATTTTAAGGGAGGTCCCTAGTGCTTTTGAGGGTAGTTGGTTCCATTTTTTAATGGTCCTGTTTACAAAGGAATACTTTCCAATATCTGTTTTTTGCTTCATGCCCCTAATATTCCTTACATGATCAACCCTACTCAAATAGTAAGGCCTTCACAACCTTTCGCTTATAGCTTTCCAAGCCTGTTTCCTAGAGTATGCTTTAAAGAGTGCGCATAAGTGTGCTATCATCCTATGCTGAGACAAGGTTTCCCAGTCACAATCCTTTGCATGATTAGTATATTGAGCAGCTTTCATTTGTACTTGGTCTAATGCATTTATCTGTCCTTCTGTGCATGGATCCGAGCATACAGCCCCATATACAAGAATAGGATGTGCCAGTGACATGCAAGCTAAACTTTTTTTTAATTCCTATTTACTGTTTTGATAACACACATTCCAAAGTGAAGTGCCTTTCAGGCTTTTTGAACTATGTAATTTACTTGGTCCACCCAGTTTAAATTGCTTCGTAAGATTATTCCCAAGTATTTACAGCTACTTGCTTCTGGAATTTTTTTAGGGGGGGGGGTCACCAGGGGATTTTAAATCTTATTGCCTTACTTTTATGGGGATTTATTTTCATCCCATTTTCTACCCCCCACACGCATGCGCGCGCACTTTCTCTCTCTCTCTCTCTCTCTCTCTCTCTCTGTTATTCTCCATCCCCCATCTCCTTAAAAAAGAAACATAAAACCCTCACAACCTATTCTGAGTGGGTGAAGAAGAATTATGTTCAGATATTTGGGACTTACTTCTGTATTATTTGTATACAAAAATTAGGTTTGATGCACAACTACACAATTTGAGTTTCTGTTTTGCAGATGAAATTCGTCAGGACATTGAAGATGCAGTTAGTAGATTAAGTCCTTGGTAAGTGCTGTGTTTAATCTTGTCTGGGTTCTGGGGTCAGTAAGATGTGTTACTTTGGCTATGAACTTACTGTGTGGAATCGCTGACTTGATGTACTGTACTGTGCAGCATATATGAATGCTGAGGTGTAACCTGTGAAAAGATGACAGTGATATGTGTTTGATTTTGAGTTTTTTAAAGAACACTGATTGTACATACACAGTAACTGTGTTGAGAAATTTGAAGAGAAAGAAGCAGCAGTGGCGGCGGCAAGCACTGCTGCTGCTGCTGTTGCTTGCTGCTGCTGCTACAGGAGTTGTTAGCTATATAAAATAAGTATCTCATGAACTTCTCTCATTCCTGTCAAATTTGCTACTGCGTTTGGTATTTATCAAGACAAGTCAGGTTTATTCAGAGTATAACAGAAGTTTGTTGTGGGCTCCAAATAAAGTCATGTGATTGGTTGAAATGATTAAGTTTTGTTGAAAGGTACTAACAGTAAATTTAATCAAAATCTTTGCGGTGATAGCCTCACTGATCCTAGGTCACAGATGGACAGACAAATGACCATGCATGCCTGCAGCATCATGTAACACATTATAACAGATGTTCCTGCCACCTAATACCAATTCTGATTGATCAAGCTGGCTGACAGTGTAATGGTAGAGGTTTCTGTCGGGCAGTGCTGACTATGAATACTGTCAGGACATCAGATATCCTGACTGAGGATTGCTGTGGTTCGTGTCAGTCCCTGCAAGGAAATTAAATTGGACTATGGCTGCTTAATTCCCATGCTTTCCAATTCATTATCCATTTATCTTATCTTCATACCATTTGATACTGTGTAGTCTGGTCTGCTCACAGCATTGTTAGGGGAAACAAAGAACATGAATTCTGCATTAAAACTCATTACTGCCATACACAGGAGCAATCAAATCCATTACAGTCTTATTTAACAACACTGCAAAGTTTTGTTGCCTTGGTTGTGAGGTTTACCATAAATCCTTGTTTAACTGTGGAGTTGGTATGTTCCTGAAACTTGCAACATGCAGTGAAACAACACAGAATCGAACGCTTGCTCCCATAAGCAAGTACTGGTTAGTCTGGCCATTGCAGCCACATGCCAGCTGCCAGTGAAAAGAATGTTATTCCGAGTCTGGGGCAACGTTTATCAAATCTTTGGCCACTTAAATTTATTAGTGTTAAAGTGGAATAGCATAGCTCTGGGCAACATTAAGCTGGCACTGCCTATCCCCTGCAGCCACTTACACACCAGCATATTACTTCATAGGTTGGTTTCCTGGTTTTATTAATAATAAATTGACATTATTTTCTCTGCTTATTTTCTCACTAATATAGAGTTGTGATGAGGGATTGGTGGTGTTTTGACACATACAGAACACCATGTAACAGTTGTGACGTTGCAGCCAGGTGTACTTTAATGACATTTTGTAGTTGACTATGCCCTTCTACTAGGAATTACATATAATTCAAACATGGGACCTAATTGTTGTGTGTACAGCTGTCATTCAGAACATAAACAGCTTCTCACCCACTAGCCAGTATTACATGTTTCTTTGTACTATACCATTGATGTGAGTGAGTGAGTGAATGTTCTAGTTGACATGGTATTGGCTGAAGAAACATTTTGTATCAAGCATTGAATACAACGTAGCACAGATACCATCACTCTGATAGGTGAAATGAATGTCTGGGTGGTTTAAAAAATAAAGAAATGTGCAATGAAAGAGGCTGTGGTGTAGTGCACGAACATTACGGCTGACCATCACCTGATGAACATGTGGCTGGTTATGAATTTTACCACAGCATCATTTTCATACCATTCACCTTGGAAGTAGAAAGTGTAAATTCTTCTCCAACACGGTGCCCTCAACCAAAACTTAAAGTATGAGCATCGTAACTTTACGCGGTTTCAAGCATGACACAAAGCAGTCACTAAAAGCTCCACACATGAGTGATATATGCTGTCATTTTGTGTTTGTGCAGAGTAGATATGGAGATGGAGAGTTTATCCATCTACCTTTGTGATTAGGATGGTGTAATATTATGTCCGACAGTTTTATTTAGGGTTTCTGCATGTTGCATATCTTTGTCTTCCTGTTCATTTATGCCTCAGAATTTGGACACAGTTTTGAGGTTAGTAAGTCCTAATGTGATTAATTCATTCCAGAGGCTTATTTGCTAGTTGAAAACCCCATAAATCTGACAATGCATGATTAATACATATTTTATGGCACATTTGTTCACTTCACGGGATAGTTAAAGCTAAAAACAGTAGCATGAAGTCATGAAAATTTTATGGAAGATAGTTCCAGTGTAAACACAAAATGCACCATAGATCTGGTACTAATGACTGTGGAAATCAAAATGCGTGAACTGTTTATTTGAAAAAAAAGTACTTGTGTGTGTATGTGTCCCTGGATCTGTGTTTGTTGGGACTTACTGTACTTCTTGCTGTTCAGTGAACTGTGTGAAATGATGATTTATGTTCCTCAGGAAAGCAGAAGATGGCAGCATCTTTTACGGAGGTTGGGCGCGTATGGCCCAGCCAATAATAAACTTTGCTGTTGTCGAAGTGGCGAAGCCTAACATTGGTAAGTGAAAAGTGCTAGTTTTTGGATGTTTTAGGTGACATTATAAGGATGAGGTGAACATTGGAAATGCCTCGTGGATAGTAGCAAGTTTATGGCCAACAGCCCCTACTGTAGTAATGGGACTTTACCTTTATTGATTCAGCACATGGGAGCAATTAAAGTTTGTTCATCCACTGTGTTTGTAAAATGTGAGAGAGATCAGAATAATTTCAAAGAATGAATGGTATACTGCAGTGTCATGTTGTGAGATACTTGATCATTTCATGGTATATTCTCATCATATACAGTGTTAGAATGATTATGTGTTTACTGTAATTCAGTTTTGCAATGACTTGCAGCAGAAGCAGCCATCATTAGGCTGAATGTGCCTAGGAATTACTGTAAAAGACATGTATGTTTCTTGTATTACTGTAACAGACATGTATTTTTCTTGTATTACTGTAACAGATGTATGTTTTCTGTAGTACTATAACAGACATATATGTTTCTTGTATTACTGTAACATACATGTATGTTTCTTGTCATTGAAATGGTAGCTTATGAATTCTGAATTGTAGTAGAAAGTGTTAAGGTGTATGAAACAAAATAGATCATAAATGTCACTTTGGTAAGTTCCTTGTATCCTTGTTGATTTTTATGGTTTGTTTCACCTGTGTGTGTGTGTATATATGTATATATATATACATATACATATATATATATATTAATATATATGGTATTTATTTCATGTGAACTGTTGTCAGTTGCACTGTTGTATGTTCCTGTGATGGTGTGCTGCTGTGGCACTGGAAGTACTGTAGTGCAGTATGTTTTACTGTGCTCTGTGGAGCTGGCCAGTCAGTCAGTCAGTTTCACTCACACTTTAGTTCACTTCCCCTGCAGTCATTGTTTCATAACTTCTGAACATATTCATCTTCTACATTAATTTGATAATGATTTTTATGTCAGTAATTCATACTGTTGTTGATACGGGGATGTTCCAGGGGAGAAGCGGCCATCACGAGTTCGTGCTGATGTGACAGTGAATCTTAGTGTCAGAAATGAGATAAAGGCTGAATGGGAGAACCTTCGTAAACATGATGTGTGTTTCCTTATTACTGTTCGTCCAACCTCTCCTATAGGTAAGACGCAGTCTGTTGAATTAGATCCTGAATCCAAGTTAGCATTGTCTCTTAGCATTGAATGTGGTATATTAACCCTTCAAAGCGGACAGCATTGAAACCCTGTCCATAGCACGATATGGGAGCAGGATTTGCGGGTATATAAATTGCACTCAAAACTGATGAAAAAGGCCTGCATTTTTATGTCACATAACTTCTGTATCTTTTGTTCTATGTGATTGAAACTTGGAATGGTAGTCTCCTATATACCATACATAATATTCGTGCAGTTTACGCTACCTCAGTAATTTGTCCTCTTACGGAAGGCCTCAAAACAGGTGTTGATGCATGGAACAAATTCACAATCTTGATATTAGTATATAATTTCTCTTTTTTTTTTTAATGCTTGATGCAGCCAACACAACTTGCTGGTTTACATTTCTTTTCTGTGGGAAGTATTTCTCTTGGAAAGTAGTGTTCCGTTACCCTCTTGAGGGTGTTGTCACCATAATGGTGAAATGACATTCCATGCTGCACTGAATGTTTTGCAACAAACCCACAACAACGTCTATTCTAAATTTTAGGTGATTAACATACCATCCTACATTTTGACTGTAAATAACTAGAGAATTCACAGGTTTTCAGTTGCCTTCTGAACAGCTTTTTGTACCATTTATCCATTATTTTTCGCCCCAGTAGCTACACTTGCAACAGTTTATCCTTTTTAGCACTATCCATGAAGTCATCTGTTCAATGTGTTATAACCAACAATTACTGTCTGATCATAAGATGGTAGCACAAATCACATGTTTGATGCAAGCACTTTACAAAACTCATACACTATTTTCTAGCAGATGGGTTTAAATGGCAAGTGTATCTCATTCCAGCTGCAGTTTTACTGCCTGAACCTGGACATTTAATTTTCAAAATTGTATAAACTGAAGTTATTTTAAACAAAAACTAATTTGTAAAGAATGAATGCATTTAGATGCATAGGATGTGTGTTCATTCAGTTTGTATCAGTCTTCATTACACCACATCTTTACACATTGTCTTCTGTTGTTTTACTCCTGCATTGTCATAAGGGAGAGTAGTTTGTTGCATTTGAAATGTGCCAGTATATTATGACAAGTATGTATTCCTGCTCCTACAATTTGGGTCCTTTGGGTCAGATTTAAGACCTTCCTGTTACATAATGAGTCAATGAAACACCAATTTCATCTTTCACCAATTCTTTGAAGACTAGCTTCTTAGTGAAAAGAAACCATTTCTTTGTCTGCTGTTATCGTTATTTTTGTGTGTCATGTTACAAGTGCCTACACATACTTCAGAAGATGTGGCTTAGCATTCAAAAGGACAGAGACGTTTTAGAGACTAGCCTCTAGTAGCCTAGGAATGTAAAACTGTTACAGACACCAATAAAGTTGAATCAGACAATGGAAAATAAACCAATCCCTATATAAATAATCTCTGTATTGGTATTATGCATTTTCTTAATGAAATTAAAGCACAGCAGTTGGCTATCAAGAATGGAAACTGTGGAGTTCAGAAAAACTCTTAGCAAAAATCAGTGTTGCATAATAATTGAAGTAACGGTGACAGAACAAAAGTTTCTGCTTGCACTTGAAGACCATTCCAGTACTTACAAAATGAAACAAAGGTCAAGACATATCCCCAAAACCATTCATTTTCAATATATATAACACTGCACATTGATGTATACTTGTTACTCTGCTTTGAAGGGCTAAAGGCATCAACCATTACTGAGAAGACCTAGACAGTTTTTGAAATAAACTTTTGAGACTTTGTGTAGTTGAGTAACATTATACAAGGGTCATCCAACCAGAAAAATTGTACAAAGTGATTTATAGCAAAATAGATACAGTACAATGACCTTAATCTTCAGTGCTGACCCCTTCACATTCTACACACCTCCTCCAGCTTTCCACAGACAAATTCCTTAGGAGAAGAAGTCTTTTGGTTGCTGTGCCAGCTTGTCATGCATTGCCTCCTTTACCTCCTCATCTGATCTAAAGTTAGATCCATGTAGAGTGTCGTTTAGGAGCCAGAAGAGATGTTTGATGCTGGTTGCCAAATCTGATGAATAAGGCAGATGGGGTAACATGTCTAGTTTTAAATCCTAAATATGTTTCATAGTGTGACGCACTGTATGAGGTTGGGTGTTGTCATGCAGCTGATAGATTAGTAACCGGGTTCAAGCCCTTACAGTCCCGATGCACCTAGGCTTTAGAAGAGGCCCTTTGTTCCACGTAATCTGTTACTAGGTCAAGGGAGCCCTGTTCTTTTACTGAAGTTACAGATGGCTCCCAGACTTAGACTCTTAAAATCCTCAGAGTCCAAAAAGAAGGAACCCAAATATGCATGTCTGAGTGAAGCCACAGCTTCACACTCATGCTGAATGTGGACTGAAGTTTCTTCCCCTGTACCACACCTCCTGCATGAGGGGTTATTAGTCAACCCCAGTAAATACAGATTTCTTCTCTGGGTATTATGTCCAGTAAGAAGGCCAATAACAACCGTTGATTGTGTCCTGTTAAAGGACAATGTGTCATGCTGCAGACACACACCAGAAGATGGTACACCATGGCGTTTTCTATGAATTGCTGGCTTAAGCTGATTCTGACGCACATCACTGTACTTTTCACTGTTCATGAACATCAAGTTATCACGGTCTGATTCTTTTTACACATTTTGTACAATTTTTATGGTTTTCATTTGATGTATGTCAAATGAATGTACCTAATTTGTAGTGCATGGAGAGAGCACTGTTCTATAGGCATATTCTGTAACAGATACTGTGTACATAACAACCACTGAAGTTGCCACCTTTATGTGTGACATTCTACTGCACTCTTATCACAGATGTCCAGTGCAAGAAATAGCATTTCCTAATGTTGAGGGAATATTTAGTTGATGTATTGCAATAAATTGTGGTCATATGGTAGAATAGACATCTTCTGATATAAACAGTCAAAATTATATGAGGTTCAGTCTGTGAATATGTGGAGTTTTTTTAGAAGTGCTGTGACTTATTCTCAAAGCTATCCTCTAAGTGTCACTCTTTCAAGCACACAATTCTTATACAGTTTTTGGAGTGAGAAACTTCAGATCCCAATACTGGGTATGAATTGGCATCGAATGTCACGTACTGCTTACATGTGCTGAAGAGACATGCATGAGCATGACTCTTTATATTTGAAACATGTTGCAAGAATTGGTGGTGAAAATTGCTGTAGTTGTGCCAACATGGATGTGTGATGTGTTTTCTAATAGTGTATGTCTGAAGATGTGCTAGGACAAAGTACAGCTCACTAGTGTATGTCTGAAGTTGTGTTAGGACAAAGTACAGCTCACTCAAGTTTGAAGATGTGTGTTTACAGATTCTGAATCTCTTATTCTGATATTTGTTGTAGCATTTTAGTGAAGTACATCTGTTTATAATAATTGATATGTATGATAGATAATGTAGTAAGAGTCAAATACTTACAGGCACAAAATATAACCATCATGAACAATTTATACCGCAAGTGGGTTTGACGTATGTACGAGGATGTGAGATAGAGGGAATGCTTGACCAGAATGGACGTGTTATTGAAGAGGGTCCTGAACCCAAACCACAGCTGCCAGGAGAAAAACGAACTTTCCGTGTGTGGCTGGATTGTAACCAGTATCGTACTGACATGGATTTAGCAAGTCAGGGGAAGGAGGTATGTATGTATGTATGTGTGTGTGTGGCTGGATTGTAATTAGTATCATACTGACATGGATTAATAAGTCAGAGAAAGGAGGTATGTATGTGTGTGGCTGGATTGTAACCAGTATTGTACTGATGTTGATTTAGCGAGTCGGGGGAAGGAGGTATGTATGTGTGTGTGTTAATCACTGTACCTTCATCATAACACAAACATGCTGTTCTTCATTGTATTAATATACAATGAATTAAATTGAATTTGATGAAGTGGACTTGCGAGTGGCTGATAGTTGTTACAGAATTAAAGGCTGTTTTAAAGAAGGGGGGGTGGGGGAGACAAATTTATGAGTACTAGTATGAGAGGGAGAGAGTTATTTTCTCAGATGTGATTACCTATTTGTTCTTCAGCTGCAGATGCTTTTGAATTTCTTCTTCAGTTGGACATCCTCTCCGACTACTTTTTTAATTTGCTTTCCATTTTCTCCATTATTTTCTGTATGACTTTTGCATCAGGTTCCCCCCCCCCTCTCACTGCCAGAATGCCATCAGTAATTTAAGGTTACTGTAACCATTTTTCAGGATGTGTATGAGACTTTCAACATACTTATGCGACGCAAACCGAAGGAGAACAATTTCAAGGCTGTGTTGGAAACAATTCGTGAGCTCATGAACACTGAGTGTGTTGTGCCAGAGTGGCTACATGATATCATCCTTGGCTATGGCGATCCTGGGGCTGCCCACTACTCCAGGTCTGTAGTATGCTCATATATCTGTAGACTTCTGTTTCACGTTTCCTTTATGTGCTGCTAGGGAGTGTTAAAGAATTGTAGTCACTGGTGTCTCCAAGGCCAAATAAAGAGACCAATTAGAAATCAACTAGAAATTGGTCGTGTACACTGAGAAGACTTCCTTACTTCCACTGCTGTGTATCAGACACTGGGGATACAAACTGCAGTCTGCAGAAAGAGTAGGCACTGATAGAGAGTTGAACAGTTAGAGAAGAGTGGACAGAACTGTGGCAAATGTTGACCAACCCTTGAGCTAATGCTTGATGCTGATAGTGGTTGTATAGCTCATGCAGTGGTGGTTGGTCTTCAGTCTCTCATTGCAGAGGCCTAGGTTCAGTCCCAGGCCAGTCCATACTATATTTGTGATGGACATAGTGGCACTGGACAGATTTTTCTCAAGAAATTTTGCTTTCCCCTGTAAGTAGTATCATTCCAATTCTGCATGCTCATTCATTCATCTACGACTGACACTATATAATTTTAGCAGCTGACAGCATTTGTTGCAGAACATACTTAAAAGACAAAGAAGATAGTTGTGCCAATATTGATGGTGATAATGATCGCAATTAGTCATTTTCACCCTCTTTACTGTGTGTGCAGCCTCTCTTTTATTTACATCCCACCCCTCAGTTATCCTGTTTCCACTTTCATTTGTACACACCATTCTGTTCTTGGTCTTGCAGGAGACTCTGGTGTCCCCAAGTACCCTTTGGCATTCTTAAATGGCGAAATCTCTTAATTTGAATCATGTTTACATCTTGTCTTTGTCTTTGGATGAGCATAGTAAGCAGTTTAATGGTGAGGATGGTGATGACAACAACAACAACAACACTGATGATGACAATTTCTGGAAATAACTTATAATACTTCCTTTCATATAAATGGTTTTTGTACATAAGACAGTCTGTTAGTGGTTGTAAATAATTATACAATTCTATGAGAGTGTATTTCTGTGCTTAATGACCACTACTGTACTCTTTCTTTGCATAAGAGTTACCCAGTGTGACCTCAGAATATTGATCCAACATCACATTGGTGACTTTTAACATCTGAAAATAAGTGTTTCATACAAAATGCCTCTCTCCATACCAAATTCCATTATCCTGGCTGCAGTGGCTTGCTAACGATTGCCATCATTTTGAATGGCGAATACAGATAATGCATGGCTGTTATGTTGCATTGTGCTATACAAAACAAGGTCATAAGTAAGGAAATATGGAAAGATTTGTTATTCTCATGGCAGTGATGCTGATTATACAAGTTGTCTGGGGTGCGACACTGTGTCATTCAGTGTGCAATTCCTGATGCTATGAAGGATCGTAGTGCCTTCAAAATGTTGGGAATTACCTGCCCAGTGTCACAGTGTTAAAAGGCCCAAAAGGCTTGCATTTTTTAAGAAAAAGTTTGTTTAAAACACACACAGAGTTTCATGAAAATTCATTGGTTTGTTCAAAAATACTTTTTGGGAGGATGTTGAACCTGGACCACAAACAGTGGTGTGATATTTTATCTGCAGAGAGGAAATTTTGTTGAAACACAACCTCATTTTCTGTTTATACACATACATTGCAGCATCTTGGTTACTGAAGATCCAGTCCTCTGAGATGTTCAACATGACTGATAAACAGTTGGCCTTATGTAGAAGGATCATATGCTCTTTTGTTGAGTGGGAAGCAGTGCAAGACAAGTGTTGTTACTTGTATGTGAAAACTGGACAGTGGAACAGTGTATAAACACACCATAGCATGGCCTTCTGGCATATGGATAAGGGGCAGTCTGTGATGTGTGTGTGTGTGTAAATATATATATATATATATACAGGGTGTCCCAGGAGGAATGTGCCAGACTTCGGGAGAGTGTTCCTTATGTTAAGGTATACTGATATAACCCAAAACACCTATATCCAAAGTTGAACGGTTACGGAGATAATGGCCTGAG
>Ga0123354_10007562_pt1 | contig 16375 bp, 11 predicted proteins | sample TergutLab28metaG_2_FD_97872 | JGI IMG/M metagenome (GOLD analysis project Ga0123354, IMG submission 97872) | Labiotermes labralis P4 segment gut microbial communities from Petit-Saut dam, French Guiana - Lab288 P4 | ecosystem: Host-associated > Arthropoda: Insects > Digestive system > Gut ...
GTTAATGAAAATAAGAGATATTGCTCAGCAAACAATTTATAAGGTTATCAATCCGGTAGTACGCCTGCTAATCAAAATGGGAGTCACCCCTAATTTTGTTACGGGAACCGGTTTGCTTATTAATATCGCTGCTGCTGCTATCCTTATTTATGGAGCTCATGGCGAGCGGGGAAATTTTTCATACGTTGGTTGGGCGGGCATAGTCATCCTGTTTGCCGGTTTGTTTGATATGCTGGACGGGCAAGTAGCGCGCATCGGTAAAAAAACTTCGCGATATGGCGCTCTGTTTGATTCCGTTCTTGACAGATACAGTGAATTGATTGTACTTTTCGGCATTTGCTATTATCTTATTCTACAAGGATATTTTTTTAGTTCATTGTTTGGATTTATTGCATTAATAGGCTCTATGATGGTGAGCTATATTCGAGCGCGAGCCGAAGGATTAGGCATCGAATGTAAAGTCGGCTTCATGCAACGCCCCGAACGAGTGATTTTAATCAGCGCAGGAGCAATCCTTTGCGGCGTTTTTTACTATTTTGCCGGCGACTATAAAATATATGTTCCCTGGCTTTCGGTTCCTATATTTGAACCTGTCTTAATTTTCGTCATTCCTTTGGTCATTGTCGCCATATTTTCAAACGTTACTGCTATCGGCAGGCTCAATTACTGCCGGAAAGTGTTAAATGAAGAAGATTCTCAACAATGAAGCTCAAAATAACGTTTCCACCGATAAAAGATTGTATCGTTACAACAGGTATTATTATTGCTTTTGCAGTATTAACAACTATTTTCGTCGGTTTTCGTCCGGAACATTTCCTCCTGATTGTTTTATTCAGCATTCTTTTTTTCCTGAACAGAGAATCACGGAAATTAGCGGCGGCATTGCTCCCCTTTCTTATTTTCGCTATTTCATACGATTGGATGCGGGTTTTTCCTAACTATACGGTTAATACTATTGATGTAGAAGCATTATATAATATGGAGAAATCGGTTTTCGGAATAATCGACAACGGTTCTATACATATTCCCAGCGAATATTTTGCAATGCATCAGCATCCGGTAGCAGACTTCCTCGCGGGAATTTTTTATTTGGGATGGATACCGATACCGTTAGGATTCGGTATTTATCTGTATCTAAAGAAAAAGAAAGATCCCTTTCTAAGATTTGCCCTTGTTTTTCTTTTTACTAATATCATTGGTTTTTCTTTTTATTATATTCATCCGGCAGCTCCGCCCTGGTACGCAATGAAATACGGATTTGATCCGATTACAACAACTCCCGGAGATATGGCAGGTTTATCGCGATTTGACCAGTTGATTCATTATCCTTTGTTTGAATCTCTTTATGGGCGAAATTCAAATGTGTTTGCTGCATTTCCGTCTTTACATTCTTCTTATTTATTAGTCACATTGTTTTATTCCATTCGAGGAAAAAGTCCGGTCGCTATTACAACCGTTATCGGATTGTTCATGGTTGGAATTTGGATGACTGCGGTTTATACCGGACACCATTATGTGATTGACGTTTTGGCGGGAATACTGTGCGCGCTTGCCGGAATTTTTCTGTTTGAATACGGATGGATGAAACTTCCTTTTTTCCAAAAATTTTTCAACAAATATCTGAATTATATTACTTGATTCTACTATATGAAAGATAAACTAATCAGTAAGGATGAAATTCGCAGTTTGCACCCCATCCTGCGGGGACGCTTTGGGAATACGCTCCTGAAAATGATTTTCAGCATTACCGGAATGAATAAAATCAATGCGATTTATGATGGTTCGAAGCATCAAACCGGCGTAGGATTTGTAACCGATTTGCTCGACCGGAAAGGCGTTATCAGGATTGTAGAGAACTACGAAGTTTTGGATTCGTTTCAAGATCAAGCATTTATTACTGTATCCAACCACCCTTTCGGTCATATCGACGGCATCATTGCCATCAGTGTAGTCGCCGCTAAGCGGAAAGATTTCAGGATGATGGTTAACTGGATGTTAAACCGCATCGACACGATGGAAGAAAATTTTATAGGAGTGAATCCTTATGCCAAAGACAGTAAAATGGCAAATGCAAAATCCAGCGTCGGAGGCGTAAAGCTGTGTTTGGAGCATATCAGAGAAGGTCATCCGCTCGGTTTTTTCCCTGCAGGAGGCGTTTCGTCTTCCCATCTGACCTACACAAAGGATAGAGAATGGCAAGAACCGGTATTAAAACTGATTAAAAAAGCCAAAGTACCTGTTATTCCGATGTATATTTCAGGAACAAATTCATGGCTTTATCGTTTTCTTGGATTTATCGACTGGCGAGTACGCATGGTGAGATTACTTCATGAAGTTGACACTAAAAAAGGGAAAAGAATACATGTCCGTTTCGGACAACCGATTTCAGTGGAAGAACAATCGCAATTTAATGATATAAAAGCTTTTGGAGAATTTTTAAAAGGAAAAACCTACGAACTGCAGAATGAAAGAAGCAAAGGAGTGTTTTAGCTTTCGTCCTTCGTTAAATCCAGTTTTTCATTATCCGATCCTCGTTCAAAATACTGTTTTTTCAGAGGGTTTGCATTGATTTCTCTATCTATTTTCCGAGTGTTGAAAATATCAATAGCGCTATACAAAGCGTTTCGGAAAGGAATTTCCGAACTTTCATTCTTCCCTGCATGTTCATAAGAAGCTCCCTCGTCGGAAGCCGTCACTACAAAAGGTAGATTAGCCCAACAATAAACGCCGCCTTCAAATGCAATAGACCGGAAAGGAATCAATCCCTGATCGTAATACATGGCAAGAGTCGCATCAAACTTTAAGTATTCGCTGTTTCCGAAAAAATCATCGGCGGAATAGGGTCCAAAACAAATAATACCCGTATCGTTAACTGCTTTAATAGAAGGAATAATCACTTCGTTTTCTTCTTTGCCGAACATTTTCTCTTTAATTCCTACTCCCGGATTCAAAGACAATACGGCAATACGCGGATTTGAAATCATAAAATCATGAATCAGGGTTGAATGTAAAGCCTTAATCCGCTCTGTTAATAAATCAACCGTTAAAAAAGAAGCGGCTTCGGATAAAGGAATCTTATCGGTAGCCAACGCAATCCGGAACGTATCGTTAATTAATATTTTCAACGGAGGCTTTCCCTGTACGGCACAATCGGATAAAGCAGCAGTTTCATCCCGGTTGGCAGGAGCCAAAACTAATACGTCAATCAGACCCGATTGCAAATCGCGTAATGCCCGCCGAAACGCCGACTCAGCCAACGATTCCGATTCCGGAGTAGAGCGGGCGAATTCTACGGCGACATCTTCATTTCCGCAATTAATGACATTCAGACGGTTCATTCCGGCATCGCCGGCGTGATTGATTGTATTGAAATTTACCGGAGTAAGATTCATTGCCTTCCGCTGATAAGCCAGCACTTTAGAAGAACCATAAACCACCGGAATACACATTTCGAAAATGCGTATATCTTCAAATGCCTTAAGTATTAATTCGTAAGCTATGCCGTTCATATCGCCGTGGCTAATCCCGACTTTTATTATTTTTTCACTCATTGCTTCTCTGTTTTAAAATATTTGTGCAAAGATATAAAAATAATTATAAATTATTGTTTGTCATTGCGGGCTTGATCCGCAATCCCTTATTAAAAGCGCCGTTAATTATTAGAGGATCCTGCGTCAAGCGCGGGATGACAATTTGTCGAAAGCATTCCGCAAGCCGCCAAAATATCTTCGCCGCGTGAAGCTCGGATCGTAGAAATAATTCCATGCGAAGAAAGGTAATCCCTGAAAGGAATCATATTTTCCACAATTGTTTCAGGCAAGTTTACGCCGGGAACGGGGTGATACTTTATCAAATTCACCCGACAGGGAATACCTGATAATAAACGCGCTAAATCGATAGCATGTCGCCGGTCGCCGTTCAATCCGCCAAAGAGAATATATTCAAACGAAATCCTCCGTTGACGGGAAAAATCGTATCGCTTAATGAATTCAATTATTTTTTCTGCCGGAAACGCTTTTTCCACAGGCATCCACGAAAGCCGCTCTTCATGATAAGGCGAGTGAAGACTGATTGCTACGTGACAATTCGTTTCTTCCAGCAAACGCTTCAGTTCGGGCAAGATTCCAACGGTTGATACCGTGATGCGTTTCGGACTTAAAGCCAAGCCGTAATCGGCAGTCAGGATTTCCAAAGTTTTAAAAAGCGCCTGCTCGTTGTCTAAAGGTTCGCCCATTCCCATAAAAACATAATTGGTCAATTGTCCGCTTTCGGGGAGCGATAAAATTTGATTCATTATTTCGGAGGAAGATAACTGTGAACTGAATCTTTGTTTTCCGGTCATGCAAAACAAGCAATTCATTTTGCAGCCTACCTGTGAAGAAATGCAAATCGTAGCTCTTTCTTTATCCGGAATATAAACCGTTTCTACAAATTTATTTCCGGCAACAGGAAATAGGTATTTCCGCGTTCCATCCGCTGAATTTTGTACTTGGGAATAATCCGAACGCCCGATTGTGTAGTGTTCCTTTAACTTTTCCCGCCCTTTCAGCGGAAGATTAGTCATCGCATCAATCGTCCCGACTTGTTTTTTATACAGCCAGTCTGTAATTTGCCGACCGGCAAAAGAGGGCATTCCCAATTCGCCGGTCAACGTTTCAATTTCACTCAGGGTTTGCCCTAATAACGCTTTTTTGACCATTAATAAAAACGGCTCCGGTTGTCTTCAATGTTAGCCTTGTCTTTTAATATACGGTTGGTTTGGACCAATTGCATAATTTTATAGCTGTTTTGCATGTTCAGTTGCAGCTTCTGATTAGCTTCATCATACTTTTGATCGCTTGTGTTTTTAGCTGTTAACGACAAAACATATACGCCATTTTTACCGGCAAAAGGACCCGTAAGATTGCCGACTTCCGAAGAAACAGCTTTTACGTTCACTATCGGGTCAGTACCGATTCCTGTAATTCGAGGAGTGGCAAACGTAACAAATTTCACTTCCTGTATCGGAGAATTCATAGCAATTGCATAAGCGTCCAGCGAATTAATATTTTTCGCTTCCAAAGAAGCGACGATTTTAGCGCCTTTCTTTTCGTTAATCAATTCTCTTTTCAAGATATCGGAAACGTCTTTTAACGGGCGGAAACCGGCTTTAAGATCGCCTTCCACTGCCGCTACAATAAAATAGCCTTGACATTCGAATATTTCCGAAACGTCCCCTTTATTGTGACTGTTAGCCCATTTAATCACCTGTCGCGAACTTTCAATAGAAGCGATATTCGTTTGATTTTCGAGAACCTGAACATTTGTTTGGCAGGCATATCCCGCATCGGAAGCAGCCGATCTAAACTTATCCAATGAACGGTTTTTGGAAATATATTGATTCAGACTGTTATATAACTTATTATAGGTTTCCTGGCTGGGAGTTGTTTCCATCCTGACTAATCCGACTTTGTACTTCGTTACCGGTTTTGTCTTTTCGACAATCTGAACCAGATGAATTCCATACGAAGTCTTAACGGTAAAAAGGTCATTGATTTTAGCGCTAAAAAGTTCAGCTGCAAATTTCGAATCAATTCCGCTAACTAAAGAAGATTCCGTTTGCCAGCCCATATCCCCGTTGGTTTGTCCGTTTGATTCAGCCAAAGCGACATCAGCAAACGATTTACCGGATTGTATAACTTTAATTAAACTGTCGATATGAACTTTAACCTTTGCCTCATCCGTACTGGGAAAAGTCATCTGATTTACTTTTATCGAATCTGGCGCTTGCGTTATTCCAATCAATTTGTACATGTTGTAGGTTCTATCCGTTAATTTCGGACCATCAATATCCCCGACAGAAGCGTGTTCTACAAAAACTTTTTCATCAGCGCTTAATTGCGCGGCAGAGACATAAGCATCTAAAAAAGGCGTATCCGAATTATCATTAATCACGTCCGCCGGACTGTCCGTCTTTGCCAATTCATCTTTTACTTTCTCCATCCGGGCGGAAACGTCGGTATAATCCGCTTCACTCGGCAGGATATTTACGGCAATATAACTAATCACTTTAGCAGTTTCCTGCTTATAATTTTCTTTCCGCAAATCGTATAATTTGGCAACATCGGCATCGTTGACTACTACACTGGTATCGGGAATCGAAGAATAGGATTGGGCTACGTAATTAAAATCCACGCTAACTGCATTGTCATTAAAGGCGGCTTTGGCGTCTAAGGAATTAGCTACAATTGCAGAAATCATCAAGGTGGAAAATTTATCAACCAACTTTTGTTCCTTAACGTTTTTTTCTACGTTCAACCAATTTTCTTTTTCTTTTTGAAGCTGTTGCTGCGTTTCCGCCGAATAACCACTCCAATCGTCCGATTCAATCACCTGAAGGAATTGTATTAAGCTGTTCTTATCAAATGCTTTGGTTTGTGGATTCTGAAAATAAGGTATTTGTTTGATAACCGGAGAAATATTATTTCCCATCACTAAATCGGCAAGTTCATCTTTACTAACGACAAAACCTACTTTATTACTTTGATTGTCTAATAATATCGAACCGACCATTTGTTCAAAAACCATCTGTCGAAGTTGATTCTGTTGATCTTCGGTAAGCGCTGTGCCGCGGCTTTTGTAATTATTAGTCATTGCTTCCACCGCATCCTGATATTCCCTGATGCCAATCGACTGTCCATCGACTATTGCTACTTTTTCTTTATTTTGACGAAAAAAGGTTGATCCCGATCGAAGGAAGTCTCCAATAATAAATGCAAATAAAGCAAGACCTACCACACCTACTAATAAACCGGCTTTACTCCTTATTTTTTCTAACGTTGCCATTGAATTTGAATATTATTATAAATTATTTTTTCGGAAATTGCGCACGAAGGTACAAATTTTTGTTGTATTTACCACAATAGTTTAAATATTTTTTACTTTTCATTAACTTTAAGTTTGACTAATTCTATTTTTGTATGGGTTACGCGGAGAATTTTGAATTCCAGTTGACCGATTAAAAGCGTCTCGTTCAGCTTTGGAAAGTTTTGATAGCGATTCAAAATATATCCGGCTACCGTAATGTATTCATCCGATTCTGGAATATTCAAATCAAACATTTCATTGACCCGGTCGATTTCCATTCTTCCGGAAAGCACATAAGTGTCGGCGCTTATTTTTTTTGCAGTAAACAATTGAGTGTCATGCTCATCTTCAATTTCCCCAAAGATTTCTTCTACCAAATCTTCTAATGTGACAATGCCGGAAGTTCCTCCGAATTCATCCACCACCACCACCATGCTTTTCTTTTCGGCAAGCATCGTTTTCATCAATTTATTGGCAGCCATATTTTCAGGCACAACGATTAAAGATACGATGGATTTCGTCCAGTCGTCCGGCTGAACAAACAGTTCCAACGAATGAATATATCCGATAATATTATCAATATCTCCTTCATAAACAACAATCTTGGAAAATCCCGATTCGGTAAATTTTGAAGTAAGCTCTTTCAGGGAAACCTGCCGGTCGACCGCAAGTATTTCCGTTCGCGGCACCATGCAATCCCTGACCTTTACCTGAGAAAAGTCCATAGCGTTTTGGAAAAAGCGGACTTCCGTGTCCAACTCGACGTTTTCGGGAGCTTCTTCAATCGTTTTTTGAAGAAAGTAATCCAGATCATGCCGCCCATATCGCTTATAACCTTCGCCGGAGATTTTTACGCCAAAAATACGCAATATCAGCGTGGCAATCCATGAAGAAAATTTTGAAAGGGGATACAGGATAATGTATACAATATATAAAGGTACAGCGAATACCGAAAGGAAAAAATTCGGATTGACGCGCGCTACCATTTTAGGGATAAATTCTCCTGCAAAGAGAATAACCACAGTAGCAATAAGCGATTGAATCAGCAAAATAAGCAGATCGCCGGAAATATACGGCTCCATCAAAGGTCGGAGCGCCCGGGCCATAAACAAACCGTAAATAACCAATGCGATGTTGTTTCCAAGCAACATGCAAGAAATGAATTGATTGGCATTAGTAAAAAACCGGTTAAGTATTTTGAAAGTAAGACTTGACGATTTATTCTCCAACTCAAAAAGCAGCTTATTCGAACTGACAAAGGTGATTTCACCCGCAGCAAAGAATGCGGAAAACAACAAGGTAATTCCTATTTCTAACCAAAAACTACTCATGGCAGGTTCACGCTATCGGAACGTACTGTATTTTGCTGAAGTGAATCGGCGGATTCTTCTACATTTATCGCTCCTTTTCCCATAAAAACAAAAATAGAGGTTAACGTTTGATTGGCTCTAAAACCGTTACCCATAATGAAACTCCCGTCGGGATTCGTTATTTTAACTTTTTGAAAGGTATAGAACGCATTCCCGTCGTTGGGAGTAGCATTTGAATTCCAAAACAGTTCGTCGGTTTCAAAAGTTTTTCCTTCCGCGTTTTTAACAACGACATTCCCAACGCCTCTCCAAAGTCCTTTTCTATCAAAATAATAAGCGGTATCTGCAACAATATTTACTTCGACTTGAAAAAGAGAATCAAATTGTTCTGCATGAATCTTTTCCGGAAAATACCAATATGAATTTCCATCGGTTGAATATATATCCCATATTTTTGCTTCTATATGATAGCGGACAATTCCAGAATCGGAAACTAAGGTCGAAACATCTACCGTATGCATCATCGGTATCGCTTTTGCATCGACAGAAACCAACGGCATGTTTTTTTTGCTATTACTGCACGATATAGTTATTATACAACAAGTTAACAGAATAACTACTGTACTCTTTGTTTGAAGAACCATAATTCATTGAATGTATAACTAAGCGATATCTTAAAATACCGTTCTTCAACAAGGGTGCTCAATTCCGGCTTAACAACCGAATATTCAAAGGCAACGTTGATATAGGAACGCTTATCCTGCCAGCGCTTGTCCTGGATAGGAATGCCTACGCCCAAGTTGACCCCGTATTCGTTGTACTTCGAATCTTTTACATTAAGGTAAGAATTGGTATAATACAATCCGCCCCGGTAATGCAGTTTATCTAATAGATTATTACTGGTTCGATTAGGAATATATTCACCTCCTGCGTTCATTTTCAAGCGATTATTGAAAGCGCCCGTTTGGTCGAAATACTTAACATCCGCCCACCGCTGATACAAAACGTCAGCGCCAACGGTAAATTTACCCAATTGATTATAAGAAAATCCCAAACCGAACGACTCCGGCATTTCAAACACCGAATCCCTGGATATCGAATTGTCGCTGCTTATAATCGTTTGTGAAGAAGGATCGATTCGGTTAATTCCCGTCATTACTTTTGCTCCGAAACGTGTTTTAGGCGTATAGACAACTCCAATAGTCACCGATTTAAATTTTCCTACCGGTTGATGATATTGCAATCCGAAATCATACAAAAAGCCATAAGAGCGAATCGTATCCGCCCAATCGGTATTATAATTATTGGTAGAACTGAATGTAACCAGATTATCATGCACAATATCGCCGAATAAATAGGATAGTTTTACACCGACCGAAAGCCTTTTCAAAAGATCATACGAAAAAATAGCATACACCCGGCTTTGTCCGCCGGTACCCGTATAAATATTTTGAACCAATCCGTTATCAGTTGTCAACCGACTTGTATCCATATAATTATATCCTACGTGAGAAACCGGTTCAAAACCGGCGCCAAAGCCGAATCTTTTCGCAAGAGGAAATTGCATCGCAATATATTCCAGATTTCCGTTGGTTTTTTGTTCTTGACCGAAAGCATCCTGCATCCATGACACTTGACCTGAAACGCCCAAATCAAACATGAAAGTCATCGAATCGACCGAAGAAAAAGAAGCCGGATTCATCGGATTAATCATCTGCGGATCCCGTAATCCAAATCCAATGCCTCCCATTCCCCGTTGAGAAATAAACGCTTTATCTGCGAGATTGCCGTATCCGTACCGTGTATAAGGAGAGTTTGTACTGTTTTGAGCTAACGCCATACCCGGGATCATTCCCAAGATAGCCCCAAGAAAAACCAATTTAACTGTATGCATATTCGTTATTCAAAATTTCATTCATTTCAACCGAACTCCATTTTTGCTTGCAAAGATAAAAGAATATTTTTACTTATCATTCGTTCGGCTCCATATTAACTTATTTTATCATTTTATTTAGCTTGCATATACTGTTTTTATATTATCTTTGACGAATAATTTACTTGATGTTCTTTCTTATGAACGAAAAATGGAATCGAATAATATGCTTTTTTAAACCGCTAAAGGGAGTGCTTTTTTTTCTCTTTCTTTTGTTTTTATTTCATTTTTCATGGAAAATAGCCATAAGCGGAGATATGGACAGTCAAAATATCTACCTTTTCGGGAAAGATATTACGCCCTCGTGGTTTGAAAGTTCCTGCCGTATAATGACTCAACTCGTCGCATGGTTTATTCATTTATTCCCTAATACACAAGATCTTCTGGTGCAAAGCACTCAACTGAAATTTCCAACGGAAGGAAATGTCTGGATCCGTATCATTTGGGGTTGCCTCGGATTTAAACAAATGGCAATTTATGCAGGAGTTATCCTGTGTTACTGGGGACCTTTCCTCAAAAAATTGTGGTACATTCCTATGGGGTGTTTTATCCTGTCTGTTTACAATGTAATCCGTATTGCGGCAACTGTGTGGTTAACCAACGGCGCTCACGAACGATTCCAGAGTTTGCACGACGGAATATTGCGCTATATTTATTATACGATTGTTTTTCTCTTGTGGGTAGTGTGGGAGGAATTTATTGTCAAAAAAGATTATCGTTATGCAATCCGTTCAAACAAAAATTCAAAGTCTGAGGCAACACATGCAGACTAAGAAGGTTCATGCCTTCATCATTCCTTCAACCGACCCGCATATCAGCGAATATACTCCCGACCGGTGGAAAACCCGCGAATGGATATCCGGTTTCACAGGTTCAGCCGGAACTGTTGTCGTCACAAAAGATAAAGCCGGATTATGGACGGATTCCCGCTATTTTCTGCAGGCGGAAGAACAATTGAAAGATTCGGGAATTGATTTATATAAAACAGGATTACCCGAAACGCCGACGCTTTCCGATTGGATTGTATCGGAACTGTCTGCAGGAGATTGCGTTGGATTCGATAATGAAGTGTTTACCGCTTCGGAAGCAAATTCGCTGATTGTTTTTTTTCACGAAAAAAAGTTGACCGTCTATCCATTTTTTACGCCGGTCGACGCAATATGGGAAAATCGTCCGGCAATTCCGGCGAATCCGGCGTTTGTTCTTCCGGAAAGTTTTACGGGTAAATCCTGCCGCGATAAAATCAAGGAAGTGTTAGCGGAAACAAAAAAGAATCAAGCAGACATGACTATTCTTGCCTCTTTGGACGCTATCGCCTGGTTGTTCAATATTCGAGGAAATGATGTGGAATATAATCCCTTATGCCTGGGCTATGCGCTTGTTTCCGAAAAAGAAACCGTTCTCTTTATTTCTCCCGCAGCGTTAACGCATGAAGTGTCCGGTTATTTGCGGCAAGAAGGCGTTGCCGTGAACGATTATGAAATATTTAGCGAATACATTTGCGGTATTCCTCCCGAAACAAAGGTCTTAATCGATCCTTCCAAAATTAATTACGCTTTATACACAGTTCTTTCAAAAACCTGTATCATCAAAGAAATAACCGTTCATCCGGCGGATTCGCTGAAAAGTATTAAGAATGCAACCGAAATCGCAGGCATACGAAACGCTATGCAAAAAGATGGCGTCGCAATGGTAAAGTTCCTGATTGATTTGGAAAAAGCGCTAAAGAATAACGAGACAATTACGGAATCGGACGTCGAGGAAAAACTTCGAACCTACCGTTCCGGACAGGCTTTTTATTTTGGGGAGAGTTTTCATACCATTGCCGCATTCGGCGTACACGGAGCTATTGTTCATTACGAGGCGACTCCCGAAAGCAATGTCCCCATTCTTCGGGACGGAATCCTGTTAATCGACTCCGGAGCGCAATATTTTGACGGAACAACCGATATTACGCGGACAGTTTCGACCGGACAAGTTTCAGAAACAATCAAACGCAATTATACACACGTTCTGAAAGGACACATTCAGTTGGCTTTAGCAGTCTTTCCAGCTAAAACCACCGGTATGCAATTAGATGTGCTGGCTCGCCAATTCTTATGGAAAGCCGGACAGAATTTCCTGCATGGAACCGGTCACGGCGTCGGCTGTTTTCTGAACGTACATGAGGGTCCGCAAAGTATCCGCATGAATTACAATCCCGCTCCTTTAGAACCGGGTATGATTACGTCCAACGAACCGGGGCTTTACCTTGCCGGCGAATACGGCATCCGCATCGAAAATCTACTGTTGACCGTCAAAGCAAAAACAACGGATTTCGGCGATTTCCATGCTTTCGAAACATTAACTTTGTGCCCGATTGATACCCGCTTAATTGACCGCTCTTTGCTATCCCGCGAAGAAATCGACTGGCTGAATACCTATCATCAAAAAGTGTATGACAGGCTTTCCCCTTTGCTTTCCACAGAAGAAGCCGGGTGGCTGAAAGAGCAAACGAAACCGGTTTAATAAACAATAATCATCACAGTAAACCTGCATAATATTTCGCCCAAAGGTTATTGCCGTACTTTTTAAGCGCCTGCCCGAACAATTCCTTCGCTTTGTCCACGTTGCCGAGACCGCTGTTTCCGAGCGCCTGAAGCAGGTATGCCTGTGAATATAAGGTATTTTCAGTTTCAGCTTCTTCTACGCCAATGCCTGTGCGGGCGGCGCCGCGTTCAAGAATATTTTTGCCGCGTTGGATCAGGTCATTATACAGTTCTTTTGCCTTGTCGTTCTGACCAAGCGCTTCATACGATTTTGCTTTATAATAATCCAGATCGGGATATCTGCCGTTATTCGCACCGGCGCTTTTTGTGTAAGCGTCTTTAGCCTGGACTTTCTGACCTGACTTTTCATAAGCCTGACCAATGAAATGCCAAAGCATAGCGGCGCGACCATCGTTCAGAGGCTTACCTACTTCGAGGTTTACAGGATACTGCATCGCATCATTGAATTCCGCAATCGCTTCCTTATACTGTCCGGCTTTTGTAAGTTCCAGCCCTTTCAGCGCCAGGGCGTCGACATATTGATCGTGAATTTCCGTACCGCCTTCCCAAGTACGGAAGTGATGCGTTTTGAGTAAATCAATTGCTTTGTCGTATTCGCCGTTCAGGTTATAGAGCTTCACAAGTTGTTGAGGAGCTGTAACATCTCTTACTACAATATCTTTATTCTTTTCGAAGATAGCCAGACATTCCTTATAGCTGCGTCCCGACAGGTCGTAATAATTTTCAAGCTCGGAGTACCAAATCGGATGATTGGCGTCAGCCGCAATCGCTTTCTGCTGATATTCTATCGCTTTGTCCGTATTTTTGTTATGAAAAAATTCTCCGAAAGCGAGATTACGCCAAACCATCGGGAAATCGGTCTTGATAGCGACAGCTTTTTGCCATGCCTGCATAGCCTCTTCCGGACGCCTGTCGTACAGCAAATTGCCAAGCAGATAAAGCGCTTCGGCGTTCTGCGGATCTTTTTCAACGGCGTTTGCCAGAACATCTTGTGTTTCCTCGCGGAACGGAAAACAGTAATCGTATGATTGGCGGGTTGCCGCCGTCAGCAACTCTTTCGCCTTCGCCGGCTGTCCGACTTTATCGTATAGCCATGAAAGGTAGTAATATACAAGCGGATTCTTCGGATTTTGCAGTGATGAGAACAAACGCAAGCCATCGTCGTACATGCCGGCTTTCACATAAGTCAATGCAATATCAATATAATTATTATCAACATCCTGCATATTTTTTTGCCATTTTTCCATAGATCCGTTTGATTCGAGCAGTTCCTTTTCGTAGATAGCTGAAAAGTTAATCGGATCTTTAGCAAGCAGTTTGTTGATTAGGGCAAGGGCTTCGTCTTTTTGACCGAGACGGCGCAGCAAGGCGCTGTTGAGAACAACGGTTGAACCGTCGTAATTATTTGTAGAATAGGCGTTTTTTACAAATTCCAGCGCTTGGACATAATTACCGCGACTGCTTTCAATCAGCGCCAACTGGTAGTATGCCGCAGAGAACCATTCAGCATACCAGGTTGCCTGGAAAAAGTTGCGGTAAGCCTCTTCCGTTTTTCCCTGTCTTTTCTGTGCAAGCGCAAGATAATAGAACAATTCGCCCTCTTTGGGTTGGATATAGGGCACTTGCAACTTATCGTAAGCCGTTATGAGATATTTTTCAGCTTCCGCATAACGCCATTCGCCAACGCGGCGGATACCCAGCGCAATATTCACGCGGTAATCATTGGGCGATTTCTTCAGCGCTTCAAAATAATAATCGTCGGGATTAACGCCCGGACGCGAGAACTGTTCCACAAAACGTCCCGCCAGGTATAAATCTTCGACCGACTCTATTTCTTTCGGCGATTTCACTTCTTGCTGCCTTTTGGGAAGGTCGGGATTCTGAGGTTTATACGGTTTATATGAAATTAATACATTTCCTTTTTCATCTTGCAGTTCGGCATAAAGTTTATACTCGTCTAATTCATTTTTACTTTTGAAAGAGGAAATAAACGGTTTGGCAGGATCGATATCAAGCGTTTGAGCGGCTAATATATCATCCCCGTATTTCAAAACGGCTTTTGCCCCCCGATAAGGTTGCGTTGTGTTGAATCCGTAAAAAACAGTTTTTTTATCGCGCATCTGAAGTGTGACGGATGCTTGGGTATTTGCATTTTTCACAATTTCCAAGTCGCGGACAGGATACCAGTAATTCGTCGCTTCCTTTACCGAATGAGGTGAGAACCAGCTGTAATCAGGTTGATTATTGGAATAAGTGCCTGTCATCAACTCGACGTAAGCCTTACCGTCGTCGGTCAGCTTGCGGCGGGCGTTTTGACCTTCTAATCCAGGTCCGAATTGCCAAAGTTTGGATGTTTTATTGTGATAAATATCTCCAACGTGTACTGTTCCTGCATTTTGTGAATAATCATAACCACCGATGAAACCCTCTTTTCCCTGCCAGAAAAAGAACGAAACAGGGGATGGATGATTTTTCCACCACGTCAGGTCGGTGCCGCCGTTTGCGCCGTAATCAACGCCCCGATAAGTCTCGTGCGAGACAGGCCAGTGGGTAAAATCGACATTACTGTGGAAAACGCCGATCTCCTGCCGGGGGGGCCAGAACGTACGAAAATCTTTGTTTGCCGTTACCGAAACATTCGCCCAAAACAGGAAGTTTCGCGTAACATTCTGACCGTTATTGAGATAATATTTAGCTTCGATATAAGATTTTCCCGGATATAACGTGACGCCTATGACGCCGCGAAGTCCCAGTCCGCGTTCGGTTTCGCCCACCCACACGGTAGCGCTTCCGTCGGCGTTTTCAACCATGCGGTAATCGGCAGGAAGCAAAGTGGTTGGTCGGTGGTGATGTGGAAAGCACCATTCGATGCCGCCCGAAATCCATGCGCCGAGCGTCCCGATCAGGTCGGGTTTGACAGTGCTGTTGCGGTGAAACAACTCATGTCCGTTCGTCTTATCGATAGCCGAGAAAAGTTTGCCGCCGAAAGCCGGTAGTATTGTAACTTTGAGATACTCATTCTCAAGATATACCATATTGTAAGTCTCGTTCGTCAGTTTCTCGCCAAGATTGATTTGTTCGGGATAGGGATATATGTGTCCTGCCGCCCCCTGTACGCCGCGACCGGTATAAAAAATCGGACTTGTTTCGTCTGCCCCCATCTTATAGGTCGGAATAGTTTCCTGTCCTTCATAGATTTTCACCCGCTGTGCAGGCTGTGCATAAGTAATCGCAGATGCAGCCAAAACACAAATAAAAAATAATACTGTTTTTTTCATTTTCATTAGAGTTTATTATATAAATATAGCGTTCTTTTATAGATATTTACGAAAAAAAGTATAAACTGGAATATGACAAAGTTAAAGAAAAATCCAATATAAATGCCAAGTCCGGCAGAAATTTAAAGAGTATGGATTACCACCTGTCAATTAGCGATTCGGTGATATGCGCATAAGAAGGGCACTGTTGTGGACAAGTCCATTAAAAATAACATGGAAGTAGCAAGCGAGCGAGTTGTGTCGGTAAAAAAGCCGTGAAAAATGAAATGCTGGTAAACAGGTAATATTTTTTTGTGTGAATGTCTATTTTTTTGTTACTACTCACCTTATTGAAATTGCAGCGGTCAAGTGGTTTAAATGTTAAATATTACGGAATATATGTTAAATAAATTAACTTTAAATACTAAACAGACCCCATCCACGTTATAATCACAAAGCATTATTTCAACAAGGCATAAA
>Ga0123354_10007566_pt1 | contig 16373 bp, 8 predicted proteins | sample TergutLab28metaG_2_FD_97872 | JGI IMG/M metagenome (GOLD analysis project Ga0123354, IMG submission 97872) | Labiotermes labralis P4 segment gut microbial communities from Petit-Saut dam, French Guiana - Lab288 P4 | ecosystem: Host-associated > Arthropoda: Insects > Digestive system > Gut ...
AACATAGCCAAAAAAACAGGCGTTTATTTGGGGGGGGGGGGGCTTCTGAGTTGGAGAGGCAAAAACAAATACATGGGGTAAGAATGGCGAAAAGGGGTGTACGTATGTTAAGGACTGGTTCAAACCAATCTTGCCCCTCTTTCTAACTTGACTCCTCCGTCAATTATAGTTCCTTACACACATGGTCGATTTTGTACCCCCCCCCCACTCCCCCAAGGTTAGGCCTATGCCAAAATACATATGTTGTTTACGTAATAGAATCCCTCCATTCCTATAACACCTATACGGATGAAGACTACTTGATTTGCAAATCAGAAACACTACATCGCAGTGTCTGGAAGAATGATCAGACCTTCACCCGTAAGTTAATGAATTTGCACATCTCCAAAATATACATGATGATACGAAATTCGCATACAAACTCCCCATAGCGCGATTTTTTGTTAAAAATTACGTCCAAACTGAACGTCCTAGGAAGCATGCCGCAGACTATAACGTTTTCCAATAAAATCACGTCATGGATAGCGAGTGTCTGAATTTCGTTTCATTCTGTACAAAACTGTCACAAATCCCTTCCTTCAAACTTTTACACGTTTTTAAACCAAGGTAAACAATTTTTACGTTAAAAATCGGCAGCAATCATTTTATTTTAAAATAATTATCTGACAAAGACTTAAGAACTTCAGGAGTCCTGACCTTTGTAAATTGAAAATAAATTATAAATTGAGGGTTTTCCATCCCGTTGTGCCAATATAACAATTTATTTATTGTCCGTCGTACACAACACTGAGGTGCAAAGTTAAGTTATGCAACAGTTAACAAGTTTCAACCCATTGGGGTCATCTTCAGGCTTATAAAATATGGTATCATACAAGGTACGTCTGTTGTTGCTACCTACGGGATCCCGTTGTTTACAGTACGTTAGTTATAAAATACGTTATATAAAAATGTTGATTAAAATATAGATAAAGATCATGTGATGATGATGGATGAGTGAATCGTGATTGCAAGCATGTAACTAGTATCTATGTACATAGCACGGCACGTTCGCAGGTACATAGATACCTATTACATGCTTGCAATCACGATTCACTCGTCCACCATGATCACATGATATTTATCTATATTTTAATAAACATTTTTATATAACATATTTTATAACTAACGTACTGTAAACAACGGGATTCCGTAGGTAGCAACAACAGACGTACCTTGTATGATACCATATTTTATAAGCCTGAAGATGACCCCAAGGGGTTGAAACATGTAGCTTTGTTAACTGTTGCATAACTTAACTTTGCACCTCAGTGTTGTGTACGACGGACAATAAATAACAAATTGAAAATAAATTATGTAAACGTAAAAAATGATAGTAACTTTAAACGCACAAGAGAAAGCGAAAATTATAGGACTTAAAAAATTCCTTACAGAATTTACTGAACTGTAAAACATCCAATGTGAGTTTGTACCGTGACACTGTAATCAAAGCGGACTTGTATTAATATGCAGGCCTACTATATAGTACATACCCAATGATGACCCGAAAGACGGGGAGAAACGGGCTGTGGTAACAGCTGCATACACGTTCGAAGGTGTAATAATGGTCGGTGTATATGTATTCAATTATGGACTCTTCACCTACAACTCTCATACAATACGGTCACGAAAGCTAACAAACCAGAGCTAAGAAACACTCATTAATTCAGTATTTCAATAAACAGAAAATAACCCTATACACGACCTAATTCTATAAACATGCACCTCCTTTAGAAGCTGACAGACGCTCACCTTGTCAAGAAATACCCCACATTCCATGCAAACCGACGATAAGCTACCGTGCTCGTAAGAGCACCCCGCTAGCATCAATTCCGTTCGTCACCAGAATCCAATCCAAGCCTTCACCTGTTCTATATAACATCCACTTTAATGCTACCCTCCCATCTACGGCTGGACACGTTTCCCGAGCACCACTGCGTATGAACTTACAGTACCTTCTCCCCGTTCAAGTGCTACACGTCCCAGCCACCTCCTCAGTCATGGCCACCGTAATGTTCCCCGGTTACGAAACCAACAACGGAGGTCCTCCTCACACAATTCTCTCCATCCTCCCGTTATTTCCTCTCTCTTAGGCAGCGGTCCCGAATTTTCCGATCTAGGAGCCACTTCAAAATGCTTGGCGCCAGATAGGTGACATTCAGTTCCACACTGGGGACCCACACACAAAATAGGCGCTAAAACAAAAAATTTTGTCGCCCGGGCGACCTTAGCGCTCGGAAGTTTTCACACCTGCCCTTAGGTACAAGAATTATCTTCAATACTGCTTTCCTTCACCCCCCTTCGTGAATGATCTTCCCTTATGGTTAGATGCCAGAAATCACACCCATATTCAGCAGCAGAAAAATTAACAGCTTCCTATATTCTAGTGATTGTGTTTGTGTACATAAGAAAGTATTATCAAGGTAACGGATGAATAAGGTTATTAGAAATAAGCGAGAGGTTTCCGCCGTAGGGTTCCGGCTGTAAACGACTTCACACTGTTTCGACATTACCTTCTCTGGTTTATGCTGTTACCAGGGCCACACACAGCAACTAACTACGTACACCTGCAGTTGGCGTAACTTCGATTTACTGTGACATTCATCGACGTCAATCGCTAACCACATTGCGCGCTTCAGTATCAAAAGGAATGTAGCACAATTTTTGATACACTTCTTTACGCGTCGCTCGCAAAAACATCACCGTTACACGAAGACAAAATCATACTACTACGAAGAATGTCGCTCAAGACGCAAGGAGAAAGCTTATCTACTGCATTACGTGTAAGCGCAGATAAGAAAGTCGTCTGATATTGAGAGACGGGGAAATACTCGACTTCGGTCACGCCCTGAAATGAACAATGCTGACGACTGTAGCATAACAACCTTGATGCACTTCCCGGACTCACACAGCAAACAGCGCAAGGCGCAGTCGCACTTCGCTTTGCATGATGACGACGACGATGATGATGATGATGATGGGGACGACTGTAAGTAAAATGTGCCCACTAAGCAAAACCATGCCACATAAAGCACTGTATGCGAAGTACATGAACACACACGTCACTTAATGCATAATCGGAAACAGGCCTACGTGGCCGCGTGGGCCACGGCCTGGGTCTGCGAACGCTCGTTTGCTGCGATTGCGGATTAGAATTCCGCCGAAGGCACGGATGTCTGTCAAAAGTGAGTGCTGCGTGTTGTGAGGTAGAGATGGTTGCGACGGGCCGATCCCTCATCCAGAGGAGGCCTACCGAATGTGTGTGTGTGTGTCACTGTGATCGTGTGCAACAATGACCTCTACACCTACAATGAGTACGCGTTAAGAGGTGGTGGCTAAGATCGAAACAAAGAGGCCTAATGAGATTACTTAAACGAGAATAAACTCCTGGCTTAGTTAAGGAACACCACAATCTGGAAAGGCACACAGCGCCTACAGTCCACCCTCCAGTTTTGCCAACATCACAATATGGGAAGGCACAGCGCCTACAGTCCACCGTACAGTTCTGCCAACATCACAATCTGGGAAGGCATACAGCGCCTACAGTCCACCGTACAGTTCTGCCAACATCACAATCTCGGAAGGCATACAGTGGTCACAGTCCACCCGCCAGTTCTGCCAACATCACAATCTGGGAGGGCACACAGCGCCTACAGTCCACCCTCCAGTTCTGCCAACATCACAATCTGGGAAGGCACACAGCGCCTACAGTCCACCCTCCAGTTCTGCTAACATCACAATCTCGGAAGGTACACAGTGCCTACAGTACACCCTCCAGTTCTGCCAACATAATTTCGGAAGGCACACAGCACCTACTGTCCACCCTCCAGTTCTGCCAACATCACAATCTCAGAAGGTACACAGTGCGTACAATACACCCTCCAGTTCTGTCAACATTACAATCTCGGAAGGCAAACAGCGCCTACAATCCACCCTCCATTTCTGCCAACATCACCACGCAACGCTTATTTTCAGACGAATCTAAAAAATTACCATTTCATTTCTTCAAACCGTGATGTAATATACTGCATAACCTTTCTGTGTCCACTTTTGGCAATCAGCTCACGAGAATTAATTTAAAAAATCAGTTTCCTCTCGTGTTTCCTAACCTGTATCACTTGTCATTCCTCTTTAACTCTCCCAACGGGCTTTCAGACTAAAATGTTCTACAAATTTGTAGTCTCACATGCATGCTACATGACCCACCCAGCTCGTCCTCCTAATAACATATGTCGAAAAGCAAAATATGTCGAACCCCCTGATCATGATATTTTCTTCATCCTTCTCTCATTTCCTTTCTCTTACGTCCAAGCATTCTTCTCAGCGTTTTTGTCTCAACTTAATCCAATAAGAAACAATACACTATGAAAGAGCAGAATATTCTCCACCTCACTGTTACTGGAAATGCTTTCTCACTTTCAAGAATGGACACATGTGGGTTGCCGCAGTAGACAATGCCCCGTCTTACAGCACCGGGGGGCCGTGTGGGAGTATGTAACAATGACGGCGACCATGCAGGTTCTGCCCTTCAGGAGAAGGGCAAGATCTTAGCAATCCTGATTAAAACTTGGCTGGTTAACACACAATCATGTGCTGCCTTCCTGTACAAAGCATTCGTCCACTTGTAAATAAGACCAGGAGCAAAGCGACCTGCTTTTCGTAAAGATACTATCTTCTTCTATTCATCCCCGTGCTTTAATAAACACTTGATATAATAAAACCAACAAAGGCAATGATGTTAAAATTATGTATTATAATTTTATACTTATAATAAAATAATTTAAAAATAAAAATAATTTATAATAAAATTTACAAAAATTACATATAAACTAATTTTAACATTAGTGCATTTGTTGGTTTTACTCGTATTATATGAAACACAAACTTCTCCTTTGTTGAATAAGAGAAATTGGCCGATAGCGCACACCTCTATGTGTGCACAAAATGATGGGAAATTAAAAGACACCATGTTTGTAAACTTAACCTTGGACAGTTTGATGTTCCATATTCCTCGCGGTTTAATGAGCTGCATAAAGTGTACTAAAGACGAACAAAATGCACTTTAATTTTATTGATGTACAGTAATTTTATTGCATTATGACCAGTTCCGAGTAGTTCACCATCCAGACTACAAACATCGCCCAACAAACTGGATTATAATTCAACATACATATTCGCTATATACATCACTCCATACACACAAACACACACACACACACTCCAAATAATTTTAAGTTCTGATATTTTTACAGTCCTCCATGTTTTATTTTATTATTAAACAGTGAATTCTAAGCACAAATTATATGGGTTTTTAATATTTCGGAGTGGATAAGACACACCTTAAATGTAATTGTACTCCTGTTCTCAACTAAATCACTCTGAAGATGACCACATAAGAGGCCGAAACATGTTGGTGACCGTAATACAATAAAAGTACGTCAATAAAATTAAGGTGCATTTGTTTGTCTTTAATACATTCTACTGTCCTTGAACATTCTGAGAACAATACAATAAACATGTCACACTTAATCGACAGGTATTACGACACCCCAGAGATAATTTTGAATTATGGTCCGCGTGTCCACATTAGCGGTGGAAGATCTACTAAAATGTGCATCACCGTAGGACATGTTAATGGGGACGGAATAGATCACTGGGCCTATAAACCTTCACGATGAGGATGGATGCGTTACAGCACTGCAGTTGAAGCTGCGGTATACAGCACCGGATGATATGAAAAGCTCAGTTAACTGCAGTTTGGCTAAGAGACTTATTTTAAAAAAAACCATTTCATCCACCTGCAGCCGTTTGCGAATGTGATGATTAAAAGACTAAAATATCAGTGCCTTGGTGGCTTGTTAGATTGTACATACAACGAATTACCTAAGCAGTGAAGAAATGGATCCAGAAAGCGCGGTAGGGAAACCGGGACAGGCCAAAAATCAGCAAATTAAATGGCTGGGTCTGTCCACGAGGGTGACAAGGTAAAATGAGATAACACGTTACGTATAATCTTAACAATTGACCAACTTAATGCACAATGTTTTATAATAAGTTTATTACATTCCTCTACATGTTTCGAGCACTGTTGTGCTCATCATCAGGAGGTCAAATTGTATTATACAGCATCTGATATCGTCACACTCTGTAGGTGGCCGTCCGGTGCTCAGGTCCTCTCTCAACCTGCGCACCGGACGGCCACCTACAGTGTGGGATGATACCAGATGTTGTATAACACAATTTGAACTCCTGATGATGAGCACAAGTGCTCGAAACATGTAGGGGAATGTAATAAACTTATTATAAAACAAGAATTTGTGCATTAGGTTGGTCAATTGTTAAGATTATACTGAGATGCACGATCAGCAAAACATAAAAAAGTAACGTATAACGTTCTAATGTCCGGAAAATAGTGGCACCAGGCAGTATTTTGGTCCCAGCCGTGCCGGACATTGCAACTTTCACACTGCGTGAATGCCTGCCCATAACAGACAGAACTCCGAACACACGTAAATAGTACTACCTACACTAAGGGACGATACATAGTCCAATTCAGGCAAGGTACAAAATGTACACCGGTATCAAGCCAATAAGGAACTGGGCGCACTGTTAACAGAAAGGTAGTTACAAAAATTCCCTCATGCCTGTACCTAGGAATCGTCACACATCACAGCATATCCTGAACTCGTACGGTAAAGAAAAGTGGCCCACACCAACACACGTGTCAAAAGAATCTAAGAGTCGAGCTGGGATGACCCGTTACTGCGTACGAAACGCATAGCTGCAACGCAAAAAACGGAGCCTAACTCCAAATGACCTACAGTACAACCGAGAAGTATTTATATTGCTCCGAAGTATAGAAGAGATGCAGAGCAACCAGTAGATATTTTTGTCTTGACCTTACTCGACTTAGCAACGCGGTGATGTAAACATCAGTGCTGTGGCTTCCGATCCGCAGTCATCACTTTCGGCGAGAGTAGTGTAGCATTAATTGTCCAACAGATTAGTATATGGATCCGTGTCCCTGAGAGAAACTGAGAAGTTTCTCGTAAACAACACTAAACCCCATTCTATTTTTTTTCAGTCGGGTCTACGAAAAATAAACGACGCTGGAACGTTATGTACCCAGATTTCTGTTTCTTTGACGTTTTGTTGACCGTGCATCTCCGTATATTTACATCAGTATTTAACCAACTTCATGCACAAAATTTGTTTCACAGTAAGTTTTATTTCATGCCTCTACATGTTTCCAGCACATGTGCTCATTATCAGTAGGTCAAAATTGTATTACACAGCGTGATGATACCAGAGGCTGTGTAATACAATTTTGACCTCCTGATGATGGGCACATGTGCTGGAAACATGTAGAGGCATGAAATAAAACTTATTGTGAAACAAATTTTGTGCACCAATTTGGTTAAATACTGATGTAAATATACTGAGATGCACGGTCAACAAAACGTCAAAATACTGTGTAAATGTTTATGTGCAAAAATGGATGTATTTTAAGCAATCGGGACGGTGGGGGTTCCATCAGCGTCCGCGTTCGAGTAACCATATTTTTGCTATAAGAATTCTGCGCGACGCGGTACTGCCCAACACGCTATGGTCATTCCCCTCATTCCCCCTAACACATGCTGGATGGGTGATCATTTTAAAACGTGCAGAACTTTAGCCCATCCGGTATACTCGCACATAATATTGAGAGAGTGGAAGATGATGTGCATATGAAATTCATCTCTTGTGTCAAAAGAAGTACTGCTTCCGAGTCTAGCACATTACCCACTGCATGCCCACCAGTCTCCAGCCCCCTGCAAAGGTCGTGAAGGGCATAATTTTCTGAATTCGATTCCAACATTCTTTTGTTCTTTCGTCTACATGCGTCAAGCCACATCGAATGACATCTATACAACAGACAAGAACATTCGTGGGTCACTACGAAAATTCGTGAACGGCAGTAAAGGCACACGGAGAAACATGCTAACTTTTAAAAAAAACTCATATTCAGAGAGGGTATGAAACGACACAATTCAGGCGTTGGTCCGAAATTTGGTCATGACTTGGTGCTTGCTATTCAGAGGCACTATGGGCCAGAGAAAGTACGGAAGTGATGCTGTGAAATGCATGTTACTTTAATCCCCATACACAAAGTTGATATCAGTCTGAAAACAACTAAATTCTATTTTGTTTAATAGAACGACATGTTTCGGTCTAGACTAAACGTTCATCAGGTTCCTAAACTATGAAAAATACTGAGGTAAAATGTACAAACAGTGTAATTAATGTTTAAAATTGGTTCAATATTAAAATACGTGGAGGCTTAAGTATTTTGACATTTAACCAATTTTAAACATTACGAAATTATTAGCAAATTTTACCTCAGCACTTTTTGAAAATTGTTTAAGTACGTGAGGATGGCCTAGCCTAGGCCGAAACATGTCGTCATATTAAATAAAACAGCATTTAGTTGTATCTGAACTAATATCAACTTTGTGTGTTAGGTTACTAAACAACACAACGGCATGGCATGTCACACGTCAGATAGGCACGTTACTTGCTTTTATTACCAGATGAGTTGTAGGGAAGCGTGAAGTGAGCAGCTGGCTTCACAGTGGTAGGCACTGATCTGATAGTGCAATGCACCTTATTACATTCCTCAGCTTGCAGTTCAGGCAGCAAGGTTCAAGATTTACCCATAAATAGTTCGCGCGAAATCAGACCACCACAGTACAGTCTGTGCTTAAGCACTACACTACCTCACGTATATACTATTTATTTGTATAATTCCAGACTTTTGAAACATAAGGCGTCACGCCAACTCTCTCTCGGGGCTAGATGGAGGTGAAATGGTCAGCTACAAGCCCCGGCCGCTTCATATCCGGGGAAAAAAGTCCTCAGTGTCCTCGGACAGGAGGCTGAGTAGACCCATGACGTGGAAAGGAACATCTCTGCCTCCGGTTGGGAATGAATTCCAATGAGTCACTCGTCCAGAAGTATCCTAGTTATTATATCAAGTAAGACACACCAGCTTCACCCTCACAGAACACATTTCTACTGTGAGTACGGTAACAACTATTCCTTGTAATTCCAGCCCATATCCTTGTCACTATACCGACTACGCTACCTGCTTGCAAAGCTACTAAGCTGGTCAAGTAATCCCCTACTCCTCAGCCCACCCCCTGCGGCTAGTAAACATGTTGATTCCCGCCTCCGGATCAGCCATCAATTGAGTCCTATCCCAAGTCAAACAGAGCTAATGCATCTACGAACTGGTCGCCTAGGTGTTCTATTTCCTTCACGTTTCTCGACTAAATTTTGTGTACATTCCGCAACTGCTGGCGCGTGTTCTGTGACTAAGATGAAAACCGATGCAGATTGAAGAACTGGTGTACGGTATATTAACACAAAGTTACAAAAAAAATGGCTGTTGGCACATACCACGTGCGTATTATTCCTTTTATTTCTGGAAAGGAACCCGAAGTAATACAGAAGTCTAATGTCTTATCGCTTTTCATTCATAGTGTTCAGTGTATTTTGAAGGTCATTCAAACAAACCATTTAACCTTCAACACGGTGCCACTGATGGCTGTTCTGAATGATAAAGACGTATATAAATGCTCGTCAGACACAATACAAGACACAATATTTAAATGAAGTCTCGTAGGAGCAGTCTGTGACGTAGCGGTATTTGTATAAAATTGATCAGGATCAAGTCCCAAGCGCCAAGTTGCACTGAGGGGTAAATTTTGTAAGGTGGGCCCCAATATTTGCGGGTCCTCTCAGCGGAACTTAATTAATGCCACCCTTCTGGCGACTAAAATTTTCAAATGGCTCCTACGTTTTTGGCAAACTGTGCACTCCTGTAGCACATGAATAAATGCAACACGTAACCTTCTATCAAAGCATGGATATCCGACAAAGGTTGTGAAATGTAAAACAAGAAATGAAAAGCAACTGATTAGTTTATAAAACACCTCATCTAAATGAAAGTACTGAAACTTGGTTTTCAACAAAGGAAGAATAAAGACGGATACAATCCGCTCAAATAAAGTCTTAAGGAAGTGTAAAAAAAGTACGATGATTCATACTCGCATTTATAGACGGCAAACTGGCAATTAAGGAAAACTTAATTCACACAGTAGGAAGTGGGAAAAAGCCACTGTCTAGACACAAACGTCGTCAGAATGATAATCAAAATCCAATTTACATTAAGACCATGAGGAAATGGAGATAATGGAGGAACTTGTAAAGGTCGGAATGAAACAGGATCATACTTCAAAGCCTGCTTTTATTGTGAAAGAGCATAAAATTCACCCACTAACATAACACTGAATTTCATGAAACTACTTGACCGATAGCCGAGTCAAACATGGACACTACGAAGATAGAGTAAAATAACACCTTTATGACTCAAAAAGGAGAAGCTAACAGTTGTCAGGCTGGTCAAGAAATTCTTCGACTCGTATGAAACTCGACAGTTGATTTCCGTGCTCGCAAGACAGCACCAACGGACTAAACCTTGAGCATATTAAGCTGGTCTACATCCTTTCACACTATTTATCACTCTTGACAATAACCTCCCATCTACGCCTTTGTCTTCCAAATGTACTATGCCATTCAAGTTTTCCGCTTAGCATGTTGTACGGATTCCTTTTTTCCATTTGTGTGCCACACATCTCTTCGATTTGCTAACCATAACAGGTACTGATAAGCTAGAAATATTTCGAGATATATCCGGAAAAAATTCGACGCACATTTAAAACAAGCGATAAGGAGACATTCCGCTCGAGGGTATACACTGTATGAACCATGAAGTAGGTCAAGAAATCAGACAGAAACTAAATACATGCAGTTTGTTACGCAACTGAAACAAAATTATTAATTATAGATGCAAGTGTACACAACATTTATGAAGAACGGACGATACACACAGCCCTAAGTTAGTGTAACAATACATTCCGACCGGCAGAAAAAGCATAAGTCGACCACGAGAAAGATAGACAAACAGCCATGCAGATGGAACAAACCCGAATGACACACCGTAATGCTGTCCCTGATGATGATGATGATGATGATGAATACACAGCATGACGTTACTCATTATATACTTATTTCCAGTTCCTTCATGTCCACGCCGCCTTTCAGATGATAAATACAGTGGGCACATTTTGACGTTCAGGTAACCATGCAGCGTGATAAATTCTTATAATAAAACCAACTAGATTCACTAATTTCTCAAATTTATTTTTGGAATAAAACTACACGTTTCGGACAGTTCCTCTGTCCATCATCAGAAGTTTTTCACTGCACAAACAGCAATGATATAAGCCATACGGGTTTGCCGACAGCTTGCGAGCAGGATCAGGACTGCAGTCCTGATCCTGCTCGCAAGCTTTCAGCAAACCTATAATAACATATACCATTGCCGTGTGTACAGTGAAAAACTCCTGAGGGATACAAAGCAAAACCCGTTACAGATCCCAAGCGCTCATTTGTGGCATCGTTACGAGCCGCCACTGCAATACCGTGACACTTCCCGCTGCAGTATCCTCAAATCAAGCCATTTAAACCCTGTTATGAGGGCGGCACGGGCTCACGCAACAAACTAATTGTTTATGTCCGCGCCGAACCGAATTACATCAACTCAAGCTCCTGCATTATATCCCATCAGTGATGCTGAATCAGTACCAGACTTGTTTCGCTGTAATGTCTGACTAATTCGGGCTCTTCCAAGTGTCATCAGTAGTAGTTTAACAGAAGGCTTACTACTATATACAATTATGAGTACTCACACTAATTGCGTTCATGCACATTGTTCCCATCTTAATCATTGGTTCAGATTTCGTTTAATTAACGATGTAATTTCACTGACTTTTGTTACAAACTTGTATATGTACGTTATTATATTTCAGTTAATTTTAGCGCATGGTTAGACTATTGAATGAAGACTACCGTTTCACTGACAGCAGTTCAAATTCGACTTCTTAATCATTTCGTCTGTGGACTGCAGTGTTGTAAAATGAGAAGGGCGGACAAGCAGCACGTATGGGGGAGAGAAGAGATCAACATACAAGTTTGATCGGGAAACCTGAGAACAAGGGACCACTCGGAAGGCCTAGATGTAGATGGGGAATATTAAAATAGATCTTCAAGAAACTGACTTGTCCTGGAGGGAGGGGGAGGGGAGGATAGTGGACTACATTTTGTGGCTTAGGACAGGGATAAGTGGAGGGTTCTTACGAAAGCGGTGATGAACCTACGGATTCCGTAAAGTGTGGGTAAGTTCTTTACTAGCAGAGTAACTATGAACCTCGCAAAAAAAAATCCCTGCATGGAGTTAGTTGATAATATCATGAACACAATGGAAAACTCACACAGCGACAGTGGCGTCCATACGGCTACCACATAAGCACGGCGCGGTGGGCCCTCAAACGTAGAGAATTCTAAGATCTTCTGTCGGTTCTTTCCGTTTGGAGGGTATTCTGGACCCCTGTTATGGGATCTTGGAGTGACTTCACTAGTCATGATACGGGTCCCACTAACCGAGACGCGGAGGACCCCTTCAGGGGATCTATGATACTTCACCGCGGATTTTGACGCGTCAGCTCGGAACAGTTCTTTAATGGCGCCATATTCATTCTACATTACTATTACAAGAGCTGAAGAAAACTATGATCAAAATACGTTTAAAACGAAAGCGAACAAGGGGAACAAGATATCACAACTGCAGGCTTACGGTTTTTACGAATATCCATCGGGCGGAATAAGAGCTGTTACATGCAGACAGAAGATGCAGCAAACACGGTCTCTTTACAGTTTTCAGTTGCAACATAACGAAGGTACCGACACAGTAATATGTGCCTGAAAAATACCGCTGGTCAAAATAACGTGTACATGTGATACAAACAATTCCAGAAACAGGGAGGGGGCGTTGCTGCCGCTTTATATGGGAATTTAAGAACTAAACACGCCAGATATACTGCATACTCACACATTATCGCCATAAATGTAAATCACCGCTACAAATGCTTTTCGTCACGGGGCTGAAGGTTTGGTATCCCTGGATGATAACGCTAAACATACGTCACAGACAAAATATGCCATAAAGTTTCAAATTCACTACGTATAACACGTTTCGATTTCCTTAGTAAACTGTAAAGTATTCTTAACGGTGTGTTTAATTTTAATATAAAAATCTAATCCTGATCCAGATCGGCCCTGAGGTCCACGGGTCGCCTGTATAATGGGTACCGGGTCTTTCCAGGCGATAAAGCGGCCAGGGCGTGGTGCTAACCACCCACCCCTTCAAATGCCCAGGTTGCGAACGGGCTGGAACTACAATTCCGCCTCCCCTCTGTGCCTGCATACGTATGTGACGGGACGACCTTTACCTTTACTTACCCTCTTTATTGCTTAACGCGACGCGAGAACCGCTGTAAATTTCAAAATTACAGGCTACGTTTCGCCAGTGTACTATTTGAGTTTGATACTCCTGACCTACACTATTATTTTTCCACACTTACAAGTTTTGTATATGTCGAATTATATTACCGAGTTTTATAACAATGCGCCAACTGTCCTTTGACTCTCTCAACCCATCATAACATTACCTGATCTGTTTGACTCAACACATGCCATGATTCTGGTCCTGGCTGACGATTACTTTCTTTCTTTATTCACTGTGGGGTTACTGAGTATCGTGTAGGGTACGTGGGATATCTTGGGGTGCATACTTTATACAACGGGCCAAGAACGGTAGTCAGTATAACTGATTTTCTTAAAACACTTTTAATTAACTGTAACAAATATGGTCACATGTTTCGGCTTGACATTAACTCCCTTCGGACCACAGCAACATCTGTACACAGAGAAAACTGCATAACCATAAGTATATCTCAATTACTACGAAATAAGAACGTGAGCATGGTTACGCAGCTTCCTATGTGTGTTACTGTGGTCTGAAGACAGCTGGATGTCAAACCGAAACATGTAGTCATATTTAACAGAATTAGCTGTTTTGACGGTCCGGACTTTCTTAACCAGTACATACAACATCATCAACATGCTGGGCCACATGCACACAGGACGTACAGGTCGCAGGCCACACAGGAAAACTGTACGGCGTAAGACAACTTACGTGTATTATTACCAAAAAATTCTTACAATTATGGGTCTAAAAGCTCTGATACTCATAATATTTACGGATATAACAGGAATTTAAGAAGGCAGGTTTCTCATACAACGAAAAAAAGTATTTAAGAGTGTCTTATTGTTTTGGTAGGGTGGGCGATGGAGTGGGAAACACATACATTTATTTCCTCCAACCCTCATGAAAACTACATTAAATAAATCCGTAATTCCGGATGATAAAAGCTAACGGGGGTCACGCTGATATCATTCTTATATTTTGATATGCTACACTAGATATGCAGATCTCTTCATGCACATCACAACATCCACCCTAATGTGCCTGTATTATTGGCCTGATTCTCTGTGTCTGTCTGTGGACTAAAGAAAAGGTCTAAACACCTGCTGGCCCGCAGTTATAGAATCCCGATCCAAAGAAAATTGTTACAAGAAACTCACATCGCATCGCATAACAAAGTTTAAGATCTCCTACCAATCGCAGCCCTCTGCAGAATTCGCTGACATGGTCGACAGTGAGTCAGTATTACCGCAACAAGGTGTTCTCACAACTCCAGGTGCATTTAGAAATGGATGAAAGCTTTTTGATAAGCACATACATAGTTGGTAAAACAAAGTACGTGTCAAGTGCCACGAACGGACCTGGTACAGACATCCATAAGATTAAAATAAAAGCATATAGCAGCACCAAGCTATTCGTATTCCGCTTTGCACAGTATGCGGAAGGGCCGTGCTGACACCAGTCTGCGATACACTGAACTCGGCTTGGCAACCCTTCAGCTCAGCGACCTGGTCCGCCGCCCAGCTATGCATGAAAACTAACCACTCCACCGGAACATGTGACAGCGGCGTCCGAGAACTGTGGTTAATCAGGTCTTCTGTCGCGAGTAATCGGCCAATATTCACCAACGCAAGCGACCAGAGCTTGCAGAAACTGTTCTATATGTATGTCTGGCACTAAACAAAGGAAATATCGTATAAATGTGACGGCTGCAATGAGTTTCGTTAGTAACATCACAGGGCAGAGAATGACGGATGAGAAGAAAGCTGTGATATCGGAGGAAAGCTGGATGTAACAAGTATTAACCGGAGGATACAATTTACATAAGAAGGAATGTCTAGGGGAGTTAGGATGAAATGCCGAAAATCTAATCCCGAAGCTGCTTCATGGCTCAACAAGGGGCAGAAAATGCTACTAGCAGCCTTGGTAAGAATGGAACGTCGACGGAATGTGACAACAGCCTAATCCATTCTGACATGTTCCATGTTCCAGCATGGAACATATCAAACTGATTAATGCCAAACAGGCAAAACGTACGTATGCCTACAAGAATAGAAAAGAAAAACTACTTCAAACTAACGCCAACACTTGGTTTAATAAAATGTGTCGATTAAACCTCGCAACTCCATGAAGTGACTTCGGCACAATATAATTGTATTTGTATTTTTGTTCTCAGCACCCTGAAGATGGCCATATGTGTGGCCGAAACATGTCGGTGTTTACTATGTAACAAAATTACATATGGTGCTGAAACTTGGACGTTTGGCGCAGTAGATCAGAAACACCTGGAAAGTTTTGAAATGTGGTGCTGGAAATGGAGAATCAGTTGGACCGAACGTGTGAGAAATGGAGAAGTATTACTTAGAGCCAAGGAGCACAGGAACATCCTACATGAAATACGTAACCGGAAGCCAAACTGGATTGGTCACATTTTGCCTAGAAACTGCCTTCTACAACAGGTTACTGAAGGAAAGATAAAAGAGGGGATAGAAGTGAAAGGAAGATGAGGAAGAAGACGCAGGAAGTTACTGGATGACCTTAAGGAAGGGAGAAGATACTCTCATTTGAAGGAGGAAGCTCTAGATCGCACTATGTGGACAGCTCGCTTTGGAAGAGGCTTTGGACCTGTCGTAAAACAGACTACTAAATGAAAAAAAGCCAAGTGATTTTTTTATGTTTGGTGACCGTGCATCTCAGTATAATCTTAGCAACTGACCAACTAATACACACATTCCTGTTTTATAATAAGTTTATTATACTCCTCTACATGTTTCGAGCAATGTTGTGTTCATCATCAGGAGGTCAAATTGTATTATACAGCATCTGGTATCGTCACAGTCTGTAGGCGGCCGTCCGGTGCGCACCGGACGGCCGCCTACAGACTGTGACGATACCAGATGCTGTATAATAC
>Ga0123354_10007567_pt1 | contig 16371 bp, 9 predicted proteins | sample TergutLab28metaG_2_FD_97872 | JGI IMG/M metagenome (GOLD analysis project Ga0123354, IMG submission 97872) | Labiotermes labralis P4 segment gut microbial communities from Petit-Saut dam, French Guiana - Lab288 P4 | ecosystem: Host-associated > Arthropoda: Insects > Digestive system > Gut ...
ATGATGATGAAATCTGAAACTATTAATAACATGCTGTAGTAACGTTCTGCTTTGCATGCATGTTTGTCATTATAAATCTGAGTTATCCTTTGGATTCGTTCTAGAAACATCCGCTGAAATTTGACCTAAAACCTGTGAAATATTTACTTCGTTTGGGATGTCAGTTATTGAACATCCCAAAGAGTCATATACATTATATGCAAAGTGCAAAGTCATGTTCCTGTCATTGGTCACGTTGACATTGTGAAATGGCTTGCAGCAATAATGACTGCCGGTCATCATTCACTCTCTCATGGTGCTGGGTCTAGTCACACTTTCTGGCACGAAGAAACCTCACCGACACTCTGTTCGTCCATAAAGGCTTGGTGTGCAGTGGGTGTACAAACTCCTGTTTAGAATTCATGAGATGGTGATTCATATCCCTACTCAAACTCTAGACAAGGGGTGCCAGCAGTAAGTGATGCACTTATGCCACACTTTCATTTTGAAACAATTTATTTTATGTTTAATAATTTATTAAATCGAAAAATAAAAATTCTACCGAAACGCCACCATGTTAATTAAGTGAGAGCTGTGGTAGTGTATTTTCTAGTATTGATCATTAAAATAATCTAGTCGCCTTTCATATGGGTAAATGCACCATCCAAGTCACACGCACCACCTTGCAAAAAAAAATGCTGCTTGCGCTGATGCTGTAAACTATTAACACTTTAAAATTAAGTAAAATATATACTTAATATGTTTATAAATTTAATTTAATTTTCATTTTAATATTATACTTAAGCACAACTACACTATTAATGCTTTTCTTCAGCTCCGCCAGAAGAATGCTTTAAAGTGTCACCCAGCAATTTCCTAATTTCATTTCAAATTCTTATTTTATTTAAATAAATAAATAAATAAGTAAATAAATATATTAGCTTGATGAATCCCACTGGGGGGCAGCGGCCTCCTGTTGGTACCAAGGTAAGCTCGAGTCTCTTATCACAAGTTGAGTTGTTGCTAAAGACGTCGCATGGACACTTGGACATGTAATACAATTTTGCTTCGGTCCGGCAGTTTGTCACTTGCATCACTAAATTCACTGGTGCATCCACATGCTGCTTGCCTCTGCGGAGTGTGTAACATTGGCTTTACGAATGTAGCGTGTATCTGCTCCATTCGCTCCTGTTTTTGACTGATCGTGACCTTTGTCCTGCGACTCTATTGAACGCGTCTGCCCACCGGATCTTCGGTCACCCATTTCTCCTTTTGCCTATTCTTACGTCCCACATTGATGTAGCGTGTTTAATGCTCCCGTATACTGATATCGACACGTCAATCTAATTGACAGTTCATTACTGGACTCAGATAAGCTCATATCGTCATATTTTAGAACATATATTTTCTTGAAAGCTTTTCTGAAGACATAGACACACGAACTCTAGTTTATTCGTTTCCACAATGGTCGGGCTTTCCTTCAGTGGTCATTGACTTTTATATACCTAATGAGGTAAACACAAGTAATATTAAAACGTATTAATCCCGTGCTATAAAGCAAAAAAGTGATACATGGATATCAAAGATATTTTCAGTCGCTACTGTTTAGTGGTGGAACGAAGGTCAGGATGTGCAAAAGCCTCGGAAGACCTGTTCTGACGTATACAAGCCAAACATGGACATTAATACAAGCAGCTTAATTAAGACTGTACTCGTATACCTTTGAAAGGAAAATGCTATAGAAAAGATGCGGTCCAGCGCAAGAGAAAGGAATGAAGAATAAGACACAAACTAGAATTGTAACCGTTCTGTCGGCCACCGCATAGCGTTAGAATAATAAGGTTGGCGAGGCTACGAGGGCCGGGCCGTTTTCAAAGACCGGGTAATGAAATACCCAGCAGAATAATGGATTTGAGACTTGAATGAAGATGACAGTTTGGAGACCTGAACTTAAGTGGATGGGTGGTGTGGCGGAAGACTTGAAGGTGGGGATCGAAAAATGGTGGATAGTCACCAGGGAGAGAGTCATGTAAGAAAGTTCCACGGCAAGCCGAGGCTCATGATTATGATGTATTTCATACTTTGAAAGCAATGTATGGATAATTTTATACATGTCAGTAACTGCGTATTTTTATGTCTGTGAGTGCAGATATCAATACTGTGTTATATTAACACGCTCGTTTTTACAACTAATTCATGTATGGGCTGTGTAAATGTTTTTGGTAGCAACACTTCCGGATTTCTGAGGCCCACGGCCATTCAAACAAAATTCGTTACTTCCTATAATATTACACTTATGTAGTAGTGCACTGTGTCCATTGAACAACAAAAATATTTTTGTCCCTTATTCAACCGAAATAACAGTTCACTTTTCACAGCTCTCACATTTAGTATTCTGTTTCTGCCACGTTGTGTGCTTTTCCAGTTCCGTGTGTTTGTTTTTTGTGCTGTGATTTTATGATGATGAACTGTACTCCTCACCCAATATTGTTCGGGCGATCAAATCGAGAAGAATGAGATGGGCAGGGCGTGTAGCGCGTATGGGGGGAGCAGAGGCGCATATAGGGTTTTGGTGGGGAAACCTGAAGGAAAGAGACCACTTGGGATACCCAGGCGTAGATGGGAAGATAATATTAAGAGGGATCTTCAGGAAGTGGGATGTGGAGGCATGAACTGGATTAATCTAACTCAGGATAGGGACAGGTGGCGGGCACTTGTGAATGCGGTAACGAACTTCGGGTTCCATAAAATGGGAGGAATTTCCTGACTAGCTGAAAACCAGTTAGCTTCACAAGAAGGACTCTGCTCCCTGGAGAAAGTAAGTAAGTAAGATTCTTCTCTGTCTTTATGTCAAAAACTTGTCAGCAGTGCATACAGAGCTCATGACAATATCAACACATTGGAATGTTTTGAAAATAATAATAATAATAATAATAAAATTAGATTCAGTGGCATGTATTTGGTCTGAATGTAAAAAAAAACTCTTTTATTAATATCGTATATCATAATTGTCTACAGCACTTTTTATGAATTTTTATATTGCTGGCCTCAAGATCACCACTTTAGACTGCAACATATTGCCAAAATAAATAATATTATTTACACTAGCTAAGTTGTACAGCGATTAAATCCTTTAGTAAATATTAAATGCGTGTATTTTTCGTAAATATATGATCCTTTTCCATTGTCTAAAATAATTCAGGGAATATTATAGTACTACTCACCAACAAATACTCTTTGCAAACGTCTGGAATCACAAAGAAATATAAGTGTAAATAAATATGTGAGTGTGGTTAGTGGTTCAATCCACAGGCAGTTGGAAATATTACTCAACAAAGTCAAGGAAAAGTGTTATAAATATGAATCCGTGATTTTGCCTTACTAGGACTCTTGAGACGAATTGTGACACTATTTAAGTTTATAAAAATATCTAGCCAACAAGGAGCAAATCCATCAAATATCAGACGTCTTCCTTGCACCTTTAGATCCTTGAATTTGAAGGTACTGTGTTACTTTGAAAGTCAGCAACTGATTATCCCTGATGTGGTGTAACATTTCAGATGGAGCCTTCAACTACACCACCCGTACATTTGTAGGCTTTGGTCGTAACAGAGAAGCCGTTGAACTGGAAAAATCAATTCAAACCTACGTTAATTATGTGATATTTTCATTTAATTATTGTTTTTAATATTGTATTCACACATTGTATTTTCAGCCGTGTTACGAATGAGCGCAATGGTTCTGTATCTGAAGCTGAGAGTGAGGAAGAAAACGAAGAAGGTGATTACACGGTGTATGAATGTCCCGGACTGGCTTCAGTAAGTACTGTGATACAGGATGAGGCATAAAGATCTCCCACTTTTCGAAGAGGTATAAAAAAAATATGAAAGAAGCCAACTAGAAAAAAATTGAATATATTTCTGAAAAGTACATTAAAAACAGTTTTTAAATGGGTTTTAAAATCAGATCAGACATATGGCGGCCGTCGTTGGCAACACATTGCTGAAGACGTTCCCGGAAGTTCTTCATCATTCTCCGGGTTAGCTCAGGCGGAATGGAGTTGATTTCCTGTTGGATCCTTTCCTTCAAATCCTCAAGAGATCGAGGACAATGTTTGAAAACCTTTTCCTTTAGGTATCCCCAAAGGAAAACGTCACATGGACTTAAATCTGGTGACCGTGCCGGCCACTCCACGTCTCCCCTTAAAGAGATCAAATGCCCAGGGAACAACAACAAAGCCCCGATGTTCACCGGTCCAACCCATTTTGTGTACTAACAATGGTAGAGGCTAACCAACCCCATGACACTACCCCCAACTTTCTACCACCACTACAGCACGCACAGTGCCCCATCGAAAAGTGGGAGATCTTTATGCCCCATCCTGTATAAGAAACCAATTTTGATTCAATTTTGAACAGATTTCAACCGACAGTATTTGAATGTTCCTTTTCGATTAAGGGCATTGCGTTACTACAGCATAGATTTAGGAGTCAGAACTTATAGCCTGCATTGTGGTTTCGTCTGGCCCTCTCCTGCCAAAAAGAAAATAAATCTTCGTCAAATAATTCTTCTTGCAGCCTCGCAAAGATTTTACATTCATAATGTTATTGTACATCATCAAATGCAGTTTTTATCTGGAAACTCACTCACTAAAATGGCACCATATGTCACAAGCTTTCTCGTCCTATAAAACATTTGCCGCTAAAATTAATTAAAGTTAAGGTGAAATGTCAACATTGTGAATTTGTTCTTGTGCAGGTTGTTTTGAACTTCTGGATTTATAAGAGGTCTGTTTTTACTGGTGTTAAAATGCACCATTAAGAAAATACAGATAAATATATTTAGGTTTTTGTTGTTGTCATTGTGCAGTCAGATACAAAATCCTTGCATTTAGAAGTCTCCACACATGTTACAATTAATTCTGCCTGATATTATTTGTTTGCTGTTGTGTCAATTTTACGTCAGTGAATGTCAGCACCAGCTCTACTTTTTCAGCCGCCCCGAGCGAACAAATTGTTGTGCCCAACCATCCCCCATCAGTCTTGGATTTTACCCATACTTATCTGCACTATGCACATATATTTTGGACAGTTCAAAATTTGTAAAATTGAAACAGAATTTTTTTTTGCGGTAATCAAATTTTGTCGGTGGATTGTTGTGAAAAACTGAGGGCTAAAATGTAGTCCCTGGAAATGTTCAACCACAAAACACGTGTTTGTTGTGCTGGTGGCTAGGGTTGGCACTGTTTACTGTTCATCCATCGAGGTCCGTGTAGTGTAGTCGGTAAAGCGACTCGCTACGGGCTTGACGGTCAGAGGATCGATTCCCGGTGAGGGGCAAATTTTCCCCACCCGTCCAGACCGGCCCTGGGGCCCACCCAGCCTCCTATACAGTGGGTACCGTGTCTTTCCCGGGGGTAAAGCGGCCGAGGTGTGGCGTTGACCACCCACCCCCACTAGCGCCGATGTTAAGAGTAGAACTATACTTCTACTCCCTCTCTGGGCCTTTGTGGCCTGTTCTAGGGTGAACTTTACATTTACATTTTAATGTTCATCCTTCAGTTTTTCTAAACATTCTGGAGATCTCTTTGATAGAATGTTCAAGAAAGAATAGAGAAATGAGACCATAATGTACAGTGATCTGGTTGCTGTATATTAACTGTATAACCTACGTGTCCCATTGCTTTTCTGCTTCTTGATGGTGTGGCCTGCTCATACATAAAGTGTTCTGATCCAGTGTAGAGCATGGCTTTCTGTTTTTTCAGGTCACAAGTACAATTAGAGCCTAACCAAGTTCCATGCTAACACATGTGTAAACACTGAATATTGAGTCTACTAAATGTAGTTACTACTACAAAATGTTCCTTTTCCCACAGATTTTTGTTCAGACTTCCCACATTAGTTCTTTTCTAAGATAATGTAGCAGTTTGTCTGCATAGGTGCTAGCTTATGGTAAAGTCTCGAATTTGGCCAATGAAGGTGATAGAGAACAACTGGTAGTTTTTTCTGGATGCCCATGACAAAATAACAGTCAGAATAAAAATAAAAGTGGAGAAACCCATAATGTCATGATGTTTCCTCACATGAGTGAAAAGCTACAGTAAAATGTGCAGAATGTGAACCAACCCAAGCCAGGTAGTGCCAGTTGTAGCCACTGTGTCTTTTGAAACTGCAGGCAGTCAATATGAAACCACTGCAAGAGTACTCAGAGTAACAGGGCACGTTGTTTTCTCCAGATATAGTTTTATTCCGGTTTACTAGTGCAACACTGAACTTAATAGCCACAGGCATGCACATGAGTACATGTATGAGTATATATACATGCATATACAGCTTAGTGATCCATCAGATGATTTGTTATTGCAAAAGAAATGCAGGATATGAAAAATATTGACATAAAAAAAATACATTGCATTAGCCATTCTTTCCCACCCCACACCCCCAATACACACATGCACACCCACAAATGCACACACACTCATTGATTCACTCACTTGCTCACTCACACATTATATTGACATGTGATTTGTTGGTCCTTGCGAAAGGACATAAGACTAAAGAAATATAGCAATACTAAAACAGACATAAAAATGGACTTTGTGTAGCCCAGTCAGCCAGTCACTCACTCACTCACTTTCTCTCTCTCTCTCTCTCTCTCTCTCTCTCTCTCACACACACACACACACACACACATGCAAGCACATCATGCATTCAAAACCTGCACAGTACAAATGAGGCATTATTTCTGGCAATGAGTTTCTCACATCCATCCATATCAATCACCATTTGCATCACACTTGCTGGTAGCATGAGTAGAGTAATACACACAGTTGGAATAAGTGTTTGCATAAAAGTGACTTAGAAAGAGATATCAATTTTTGAGAACTTTTCAAATACTAATTTCTGTTATTATTGACTTCTCTTCAGTTTCAATATGTATTTACTGTGTTTGAATCCTTTGTTAAATGTTGTTGCTGCAGACTGGTGAAATGGAAGTAAAGAACCCACTGTTCCAAGATGACCCAACTCCAGCAACCCCAGCAGTTACAGCAGCACCGGCAGCAGCAAGCGGAGTATTGTCAGAGCAAGTCAGCGGCAGTTCTGCTGACAGCAAGAAGTAACCACTACTTTAATTTCTTCCCCTATTCCATCACAGTATCCCCAATATTTTATTGTGAGTGAATTCTGTTTTGTCATGTATATATAATAGAACTGGACTAACTATAATGAGTTCCATTGAAACTAGTGTTTTATTGATTTTCATGAAGATAGAGTGCAGTTATAAGAGAAAACAGAAATTTAAGCCAAGTGGAAGTACTTTAAGGTGTAAAATGATTCCATGAAAGTATTGCATAAAATAAATACTTTAAAAAGGAATATGAGAAGTAACTGCATTATAACAGCCAGAAATTCTGATATGGGGTTTTATGAACTTTTTTTTGTGTTCATAATAGATATAATAACATATCCTTGCAGGCCAGACCACCTGCAGAACCTTGCATAGTGATAAGACATTAAATTGGCATTTTGCTGGTGTTGGACGTGATTTATTTCATGAAACATCCTACTGGGGCTGGCAAAAGTCTAAATGCCAAACAGATAATGAGAAATCCTATCACCAATCTGTTAAAAGCACAAAAACTTTCTCAAAACTCTATATGAAAACTAATAATACAAAATTTGTTGACACCATGATAAATCATATCATAATTCTTAAAATAGTCATTTATCCCAAGGCATTAGTGTCAGTTCCTGGGAGGAGTAAGAAAATTTTCTCTCCTCAAAACATACAGACCTGCTGTGAGTCCTATCCAGTCTCCTATTTAAAGGATGTTTAGGGTCTATTTTGTCTGCAGTAAAGCTGCCAGGATGTGAAGTTTACCATTCACGTTTACCCTTCACATCTATCCAGTGCCAAATTTAGGAATTCATGGAGTTATACTTCCACTTCTCAATTTGCCTTCATGTTGTGGTGCTTAATTGAACACAGGGACAATTTTACCTTTACCTTTGCATGTGATACATCACAGTTAACACATATGTTTGCTTGGTTACATATTTTGATATATCTGTTATCAGCAGGCCTCTTAATATCTGATTTCAAATTCATCTGTATTCACTAGTTTCTCTTATTTGTAGTTTTGTTTTCAACTGAAATGTTTTATTGGAAATAAAATAAAAATATTAATCTGTTAAAATTGAAATCTTTTACGTTATATATGTAAATTTTTTATTCTATTTTTATAAATATGTACAGTGGCTATGGTAATACTTAATATTTGTAATAAATTATTAATTTCTTACATCCAGTTCTTTTTTAGTTGTTTTGAATGCTTTGAATTCATTATTATTGTAACTTTAATCATTATTTTATATAAGAGTGTTCCATATTTTGTTGGTTTCACGCATGTTACATGTTCCATAAGTATATTCAGAATTAGATGATTAAGAGGCTTGAACATTGCCATAAAGTACAGAGACATGCACGCAAGGTGACAAATAAGGTATCAACTGTTTTATTTTAAGTCAGATATGGTATGTTTACTGCATATGTCTTTTACACATTACAGGATGCAAATATATGAGTATGGGTGTCATTTTAAGTGACATTATTGCATAATACTGGTCATTAATGCTCATGCTAAATGAACAAAACAGCAGCAGAAAGTAATTTTTCATTCAACATAAAAGAAACCGAAATGAAAAGTTTGTAATACATGATGCCATAAGTGGCCACTTATTTTGCCTTAGCTGTTCCAGTCCAGCTTCCTATTTACATTCTACAGTCAGTCAGTCTCTTTGTTGTTAGCTCAGAAACAAGTTGCAATTTTATTTCAGTTGCAAAATTATTGCAGAGTTCATTAAAGAATTAGTTTACCACATTTGAATTTGATAATTTACTAAATCCATGGGTAAGCCTTGTTGGATTACACAGGCCACAACAACATGAAATAATAGAGAACTGAAATGCGTCTGTGCAAATATAAAAGTCTGTGCTTGGATATACAGCTCTGTTTTGTCATTGAGCCTATGAGTGACTTCTGTACAGTAACTATGATAATTTACATTATCCCACAAACAGGATTAACTGCTTTTACTAAATGCAGATATCATCATTAAATCTCTTTTTGTTGCCCCACTTGGCAATGTAGTTACTTCTATATCCATGCATTTTTGTACATTTGCAAGTAAGAGTATGTGATTATTACACAAGCCATTGAAAACCTAGCAGCCTGGTTTGTGAATCGTAACAGTGACAGACTTTTATGCAATGTCTTATATGGAATAAGTTAAATTATTTTATAGCATAATACATGATTTCATTTTTCATCTAAAATGTAAACTAGATACTGTAAAGGTAAAGAAATATGCAAAAAATAGAATAATTTTCCAAAATCTTTTCAAGTTTTTCCTCATAAGTGGTGTTGTATCAAGGCATAAAATAAGATAAAGTAATATAATCAAAATATGTTGTCTTTCCCTCATTATTACAGTAATGCCTGAATGCCAGTGACTCATGTAATGACTGTTTTTGTCCCTTTTCCTCCAGTTTTCTGTGCCAACACACTTCACAGTTGCTCTCAGTACTAGAAAATGAGCATTTTAACAGTGAAGAAGTTAAACTATCATAATGCTAATTAATTATAACAAGAAAGTAAACATTTATTGTGGGTGAAAGAATGAAGTCCAGGCTGTGAACTTTAGGTAATCTAAAAACCCAGACTCTACATTTCTAAATATTGGGGTTATATTGCAATTTCCAAGAATATCTAAATTCCATTTTGTCTTATATTCTGAAGTAACAGGTTGAATAACTGTGGACCAGTATTCAGCAGGTCTGCATGTTAATGCACAAAATTTTATCATATCACAAACATAGTGGATCAAAAAAATAAAAGTGATATGCCATACATAAACATTTGTGTAAAATATGCTTAGTTTTAATACATATACAATGTCTTTCCAGCATTAAACATAAAAAGCATCAGGGATAAGTGTGAAGAAGTTCTCAGTTTGAGAAACACTGAATTAAAACAGCCAGATTTCATTCTGATGAACAGTTCAACTGAAGTGTCGTCCTTCAAGTCTAGATAGTTCTTAAACTTCTAACTGGTTGTAAACTTCGTACCATATTTATATTTATCATATATGTTCACCTTGTATTTGATTGCATTGCTGTATAGATGTAGCAAATACAGTATCATTTTTACTGCAATATGTGATGAGTACCTTCTTAGAGTATATCACATCCTGTTCTTCTGTAAAAATTTTATTAGTACAAAGGAGGCCAGAAACACAACATATGAAAAGGAACAGGATGTACTGCAACAACAGTTGCATATTAACTTGGTTGCTTCCATTCATGTATAACGATGCATAATGATAAACTGACCTAACTGTTCTGTGATTCTGTTCTAGTCACTCGTTGCATTAAATATGAGTGGTGTATACTTTGAGCAGAAACCATTACAGGACCCCTTCAGCAGTGTTATAAAAGAGTCCCTACCATGATTGTTTCATCAGCAGTACAAATGTAGTTCTTCTTCCTTTCTTGATAAATATCAGATGCTGTATGAATGTGTAAGAACAGACTTTCCTGCAACAGTGGTAAATAACAATCTGAATTGCTGAAGTATTTGCGAAAAGACGTTACTAGCACACATACACAACCAACACATAAATTAAAGTAAAATCTAATAGCCCTTCTAAATGATGATGGTGCAGATAACTGCAGAAAACATTCTACAGAAAGTTATGTTAATTATTACTTTATAGTAGAATGGTCAACATTGTAGGGAAATGTACAAACAGAACATTATATTCCAGAGAAGCTAAACAGAAATGTGTTTAACATTTAAATTTATAGGAAAATCAGAGACTTTTTTTATTCCAGTCCAGTGTTTCTTGCAAGAGTTCTATCACTGTAGTGACAGATGCTGTCTCACAGTATAAATACAGACAAGGCTCTTTCTGTACAAAATGAAATAAATTTTAGAGAATCAGTCTATATTAAATCGTGATTTTATGTAACAGTGTCAAAGGTCTGCAGTTAACAGTTTCCAGTATGCTCATACCCAGTCCCTTCATGACAGAATGGTTCAGAGAGCCATAAGACAGAACTAAATAAAATGCTAAAAAGCTATATGCCATTCCATAACATGGCTTATCTGATTTATATCTGACTTTATATATTGTTTTTTTAAATACTTGTTTCTTTCTTCTTCTTTTTCTTTTTCTTCTTCTTATTATTATCTTCTTCATCTTCATTCACCACCACCACCACTGATGAAGATGATGATGATGACTATGACGATGACGACGACGACGACGATGAGGACAACGACAACAGTTACTATCACTGTCTGATTACATGGTATTACCACCAACACAGTCATCATCTCTCTGACCAGTGACTGACCATCAGTTGCACTCTTCATCAATGGGACTGGTTTTCTAGGGATTGCTAATTTTTGTGTCTGATCTGGAAATATTAATCTTCACATTTGCCTTTAATTTATTTGTTTGGATGACTACGCACACTCAATTGCTTTGAGTCACACTTGTGAAAGTGGCATGTATTTGCTATAAGTTGGCTGTATATCCTGTTTATTTGATATTTGCCCTTGTACCCAAATACTCTTCTGAAAGACTTAATTACATGTAGATTAAGTAGCCAGTATAGCTACTGTATAAGAACAGTGTTACATATGTTACTGTTTCAGCACAGTCCAATTCCCTTATTATATTTAAATTGCCTCTTTACAACCTAAGAGCTTTGCGTTTGTTTTGCAAATCTGTTTCATGTGGTCTGCTGTACACAACAGAACTGGTACTGTAGTACTCCTAGAATCGGAACACAAAGGAAAGCAATTGTTTAGATTCCGTATTCCTAATTTGCTTCTCCTTTCGTTTTTATTATGAAGTACCATCCAATTCTTAAGATTATTCTCACACCTGAATATGACATATGAAAGATTTTTCTTAATAATTAAATATGCCTATGTTTCTTTTTACTAACATTCCAAAATAACAGTTTTGCTTTGCTACTGAAATTCTTACAATAGTGAATTAGAAGTACCATTATTAATACTCTAAAGCATGATGAGAGAGGGGGAGAGGGAGAGACAGAGGGGGAGGGAGAAGAGGACAGGGAGAAAGAGAGACCATGAGGACTGCTGTGTGCAAGGATATTTTCCACGTCCTAGGCAATGAGCTTCATGCAAATAATACACAGGTAACCCCTCTCCCCTCATTATGTGAACCATATGTATAATTTTCCATAAACCACATCAAAAAATTTTGAATTTTCTGTCACACAACATAAAGCCCACTATTGGGTATTTTTTTAAAAATATATATACATCCATACCGGAAGATTGCATTACATGTGAGTACAATCTACCCTCACTTCGGACTAGAGACAAAATAACTGTAACGCAACTACAAATCCACCATTTTTCCACGCACTTATCAGTACAATTACACTTCACTTAGCCTTTCAGTAGACAGTTATAGGATCAAAAATACATGTGTATACACACATACATATGCATAAACAAATAATATTTACTGTGTATATTTACAGTGTGGGTAGTGGGTCATAGACTGATATACGTAAAATTTAGTTGCTAAAGGTGTGCAAAACAGAACTTTATGTAAGTCAAGAAGTGTCTGTACAAGAATTCACTTCCTACTTCTGATAGAAGATATTTTTTCCCTTTTATAAATCAAACATATGGAAATATTACTACTTAATGGCAGGATTGTATGAAAGCCAAACATGTAGTACACAGGGTTAAAAATTCTGACTTCCTTTGTGTTCAAGCCCATGGCGCATATGGTAACCACTCTGCTTAGAGCATTAAAATGAGAGTTGTAGTAACATTACACTAAAATCAACTATTTGTTTTTAACCTATCACTTGTCTGGCAACAGTTTTGAAATACCTTAAATGATGTGTAATGTCACCCTTACTACATTTCCTATGCAGTTAAAACTTTTGGAACCAGAAATGTATGAATGGCAGAAAGCAGGGACTGTATCTAACTTGACATTTGTCTGTAAGACCAAGTGAACTGCAAGCCAGATGAATAGTTTTTTAATTGAGTATCAGGTGTACTGCTCTTCACTCGCAAGTATAGATTCAATTACTTAGAATGAAGGAAATATTCTACATGACTTTATTAAATATGTGACCTCTCATATTCTGACATAACTCCCTTTTACATAACTTTTTTTCTCCCAAAAACTCCACTACATATTTTTTAGAAGAAATTTAACACTATACTGTATCATTGAAATTATTTCAATCTTAATGTTTTCACAATAGTTAATTTTTTTTATGATAGGTTATGTCTGGACTTTAATATTAACAAGTGTCAGAAGTCATTTAGCTTTACTGCACTAAATGCAGCACTATAAGCATATTTGACGGTCTTAATGAAACTGTGCCTCAAGCACGAAACATACAATATACTTAGAGGTGTGTATCTTTGGAGAAGTTTGTGGTTAGCTATGTGTACCACCACTTCTACTAGCTGCAAAAAAAGCCACTGTATACATGTAATACATAATCTGGATAATACTATAATACTGTAAAACAGGACAACTGCTTTCAAAAAAATTGTAATAGGTGGTATGTGGAGATTTAGCTGCATGACTATTGCAGATATATCACATTGTGAGATATTCTGGACAAGACAAATTATGGGAGCAAAAAACGTTTAGTGCAAACTACACAGTGTTCATTATTACAGAATTTAGACTTAAGAGAATAAGTTGAGGAAATAAAGGTACAACAATTAACCTGAAAGTTCTGAATCACCAGATGCTTGGATATTGCCAGTATACTTTGAACATTTAACTGAATGTCAATGTACTAATGAACACTTTAACAGGAAAAAATACCTGAGAATTAAAAATAAGTAAATGGTATGTGTGTGTTATATTTGACATTTAGTGTGCACTTTTGACACTTCTCAGTCTCTGTCGCTTAATAAGGAGTTTATAGGTGTTGTCTACACGCATGTATGGAAATGAAATTGTATAGTTGCTAAGACTGGGGGGTGGCTGAGAAGAATATTGTTACACTAGCATTGAAAACATAGTCTAGGTTTTATTTTATCAATTTCATACCACTATAACTTTTAGAATGCTTTGTCTATACGTATGTCCTTGAAAAATGAAACAAATATAGATAGTGTATAAGAGAGTTTGCAGCTTAATGGTGTTTCTGTTACAAACTATGCACAAAAATCCCAGTTTACTAACTATGTTCAAATTAAAAAGAAAGCTAATGATCCAGTGTATATAGTACTAAATATTTACTAAGCAGGGAACAGTTTTTTTTATCATTTAAAAGTGTCATGTAACGCAAAATTAAAGGAAAAATTGCATTTACTATGCATCACAATTCTTTTCTAAATTTTTAATCCCCATGATAATATATTTGTAACTTATTAAAACTGCTCCATTATGTTACAAATGGTCTGAGTCAAAAATACAAATTTAACTGTGTTATAACAATGACTATGTCTTCACTACTGGTATTACACACACCTGTCAAATATTGCTGGAAAAATATCTATCAGAATACTAACATTAAAACTACAAACAAAAAAATCATATTCCAAATATAAATTATTTAGGATCTCTGTTTAGTAGTCAACACAGGAAAGGAAGATGAATGCAAATTTTACAACACAGTGAATTGCAAAAATTGTAGTACATTTCAGGTCTGGTTCTTGTGACCAACCCAGATTATGTTTGAGTTGTGGTGCCCTAATGGCTGTGATTGAAGAAATGAAATATTTGGAATTCACCATTGCCATGGTCACTGTTGCAAGAAAAATTAAAATTTGTACAGTACAGCTACATGTACCTTAAAGTGGTATTATGAAAGCCATTTCATATGCAGCACATATTTTTACACAGAATGGTGCTGTACAGTAGATGCTTTTTTCTTTTTTACTGACTGTCTAACAAGTGGTAGTGTAGCATTCTTGCTTCATATGTATCTTAGCTTGTAATATAAATCACACTGTCTTGTCCACCAGAATGTTGCCTGTATGAGGTTTAAATATTACTTGTATAATGTTAGACAGAGTACAGTAACCCCTCACAAATGTGGTTTTGCCTGTACAGGGTTGAAAATAACTGAAGCTATGAGGATGAAATTGTCAAATTTTGATTACTTTTAATTTACACACGAAGAAACTCACTCCCAACTGCCACAGAAACTGGCACCATCAGACACCCAAGCACTGCTAAAGGTGTTATGTCAAAAAATGTACATATTTTAAATGATCATGGTAGTGGTGGGGGGTGGGTGGGTGGGTGGGTGGGTAGTTGGCATGAGCATCTACATTAATATAACCCCATTTTTTTCCATACTAATTTTTTGCAGGACATTTTTCCCCAACATGAGATGATCACTACCTCTAGCATAAGTGTGGGATGAGGGATCACTGTACACACTGTATTCTCTGATATTGCATGGTTCTGTATCCACTTGCTCTTGCTGTAACATAATATGAAATGTTTCTGAAGGTGCTTTTTCAAATTGTGTAATATATTTCAGTTATGAAACTAGAGATATACATACACACCTCAGTTACACTTATACATAAAATGTTTATATTTTGGGATACTTTTTGTTGATGTTAAAAGGGGTTCCTGCCTATAAAAGGAGATCAACTGCATGGCAAGTTTGTTACAATTTGTGTTTACCCCATTTTCAAGAACAGAATTAGTGAAGTTGGACAAAATTCTCACATTTTCACAACAAAAGAAAGTATAAAAATATCCATGCCATGGTCAGTAAAAGTAAAGATGAAATTTTAAAATGTTTAGTACAAAACATTTCCTAGCAAAGTGAAATGCGCTGGGTATAAGTGGACCTGGGCTCCTTAATGTACTTAAATGAACTACTCAAAAGAGAATTTTACAGTGGTTTGCTAAAGATCCAACACATTCATACGGTGTAGGCAAGGGATTAGTCATGATCAAATCATAGATTACATTTGATTTTTCTTTTATGTTCACAAAAATGTGTATGTTTCAGCAACATGCACATGAAGATTATGTATGATAAGTGAAATCAGTTGGAAGGCTTAAGCCCCAGACTAACACAAATATAAAATGAAGTTCCACAGAACACACACAGGTCGCTGAATATTACGTGAACTTCTCATGGGAAATAGGTACTATTTTTAAATGTATTGTGTTTCAAGATATTTTCTAAATGTGATGTACATCACCGTGACTTATTTCAGATCTATGTGGGATGTTCTTTTTATAAAAGTACCAAAAACACACTCTTTTTCATAAAGTTGTATTAGACCTCCTTAACTACCTAATCACCCCGCCCCACACACCTAGCCCCCCCCCCCCC
>Ga0123354_10007568_pt1 | contig 16371 bp, 15 predicted proteins | sample TergutLab28metaG_2_FD_97872 | JGI IMG/M metagenome (GOLD analysis project Ga0123354, IMG submission 97872) | Labiotermes labralis P4 segment gut microbial communities from Petit-Saut dam, French Guiana - Lab288 P4 | ecosystem: Host-associated > Arthropoda: Insects > Digestive system > Gut ...
AGTATATACCATGTTTAAAATATTCGGTACCTATATTTGTTGAATAAATATATAAAATGCAACTTTAGAGGTTAGCGGTGCGGTACGTCAACTATAGTTGACGTTAGGCGTCAAAAGGTTAAGGAGGATGAGATGGATGGTACATTTAACATGCATGGGGAAGACGTAAAGTATGTACATAAAAAATACAGTTCTCTTTGTTAAAATTTTTATTGCTTTTCTCAGTTCCCTTAAGGAACTTACTATAAGCCAAAATTGTTTCCTCCAGATCTTTGCCCGTGCATTAATAACTGTTACACGATTTAAAGCCTATGCGTTCAGAAACTACAAGAAAATCTACGGCGCAGAATCTTTCTCGACAAATTACGGAATATCAAGGCTTTTTTAACCATGCTCATACAATTCCGCCACTGGACCACTACTGGCCAATGAAACACTGTTTATTGCCTCATATCCTCCTATGCTTCGAGAACAGTTCCCATATAATGAAACCATTTATGACTAGATTTCCCCAGTGGTCTTACCTCTCAAGGTTTTCCGAATAGAATTTTATACACATTTCCCTTTTCCTCGTCCCTCATATCTTTCCTAAACTGAAGCTGGAACAGTCTCGACCAGTAACACACAAATGTCAACACGGGTTTGTATTTACAGCAAAAGAACACCGCCATCCGTAAGATACGCACAATGACAATAAAACGCACTTGGAAAATATAGCAGTCCATGTGGTTATGCTATACCTCTACGCTTGGCTGTGTACTACAGTTTCAAAGTGCGCGTGTCTGGAACAAGCTACGCTGTTTGTTTTCTTTAACAACAAGGGGGTTCTGTCTATAATTAATATTTTCATATTTCGGAGAGACGTCTGGTGCGGCGCATATGGCCGCCCTCAATGACCGCGGCATGAGCAGATCCTTGCTCCTTTCTACATCGTGCTACCGCTGACGTAGAAGCAGCGCGCGTCGCTAAAATTATACTGCAAGCAGTGGGGTCGCTCACTTACTAATCAACTGTCTTCAGTGTGTTACTCTCACATTGACGTCACGAGTCTGGCTACTGCTAACGATTTAGAGGAAACTGGACATAAATATTTTTAGAAATCAGGAAAAAATTGTTATGCCAGGGATGTTCAGGACAGGTCGATGTTGCAGTATTCAAATAATGTATTCGGAAGGTTTCCAGTTCGAATCTCCGTCTGGTTATCGGGTATACTAAACGAGGCATTTCACAAAATTTCTCAGATTCCTCGCAAATTTCTCTTCCAAATACACCAAGACCGCAGCCTTCTAAGAAACTACTTACTTGTCATTTATGATAATCGATTTTTCAGTGTGTTACTTGACGACACTGCCATATTATTAACAGTAGTAGCGTCGGTGATGGATGCATGAATGATGAGTATGGAGCAATGGTAGAATGATACTGATAGGGGAACACCGCAGTACTTACAGAAAAACCTGCCCCAGTGCCACAGTGTCCAATTCGAAGCGTACCTGAACGGGCGTAGGATTGAACCGGGACCTCAGCAGCGAGAGACCGGCTACTAACAGCCGGAGCCACTGCATGGCCTCATTATGTTGTCACTTCGCTTGCTATGTCTTCTCTGAAGTTGACACAGAGCTTGACATAAAGGTGGGGCACCAATCGGTCGCGGTATGGGTTTTCCAAATATTAATATGGTTATATCTGGCATGGCAGACGGACGCTGTACTACTTCTGTTATGAGGGATGTACAATAAGTACGTTTATTTGTGCCATAAAAATAAAAAAAAATCATTAACATTGTTAAATGAACCTCATTTATTCCACTAAAATATCATTATTTTTCAATATACTGATGCACTTTTTACAGTTTGGTACAGGTTTAGAAATGTCGTCGCGGAACAAATTAGCACCTTGCATCCGTAGCCTTTCGCGAACAGCCATCTCCGCTTCCTTATTATTGTGGAAGCAGCATCTGGGAGGTAGTCGATTCCACAAAAGGGAGGAAATGGGAATGGTTGTTTACGATATGCTGCAAATGTAGGCGCCCTATTTGTACGGCGATGGGGTTTTTGACCTCACGCCAATATGGGACATATGCATCGACGTGTTCGGGAATTATGTTGAAAAATAATAATAATTCAGTGGAATTAATGAGCTCAATTTAACGCTGTAATGACTTCTCACTGAGCTACATGACCACGGAAATCTCTCTTGTATAACATCCATTGTATGGCGTTACGCAAACTATGAAACCAACGTAGGCCCTGCGTCAGGAATTGCAACTGGCCACAACAAATCGATGCAACATACAACTCAGTATAATAAATTGGACGCAGAAGGTCAGGCATTTTAAGGAAAAACTATAATAGAACCACACACCCCACAGAAGAGAACAATCCTTGAAAATTTTTGTGTATCGTGAGCTAGTTCAATAGTTCTGCAATTTCACACCATATTTATCCGACATCCATTCCAAAAAATAACCTTGCAGCCAAATGGCCTGACGTTTCCTGACAAAACTGTATTTTCATCATGCATGCTACAGGTTTCGTCAAACTTATCCTTCTTCACTTTAATGGCGCTAAAGAATAATGGGGTAAGATGGATAATTGTGGCGCTCACTGTTAAACAGTTCTTATCATTTCTTCTGTGTGTCTGCCCTACGATACCCCATACTAGAGAGCTAATGTTTAAAAAATCCTCAGATCTGCCAATTGTATTGAAATTATCCACGTTCTGGGCGCACTGTGGGCCAGGGGAATTTCCTTCCACAATCGATGAATGAATAACAGCCAGAGTCGTGACGCTCTGAAGGTCTCTATGTCCAATACAGTACCGGTACTGCTATGTTGTAATCATTACGAAAAATTCCGAAAAGCCGCTACCGGAAACAAATTCGAACCCAGTTCCGAAATGCAACATTGTCTTTATATAATAAAGTCACCAAGTTTAGCAATAGTCGGCTGGAAAACGCCACAAGATGTTTTACAGACCAACTGATTTAAGTCGTTTCTGCAGGACTGGCTTTGGGGAAAAAAAGAAAGAAGAAAAAAAGAAAAAGCTCAAACATTATTTTGCGAAATTAAAGGTTCTTAGAGCGGTGTTGTTGACAATTCAAGTCTTCTGAGGTGTTACTTCGTGTCGACTGATATCGATTTACCAGTCTACACGACGGAACATCCCAAACCACTTGAATATTCAAACATTCTTCTACGTGTAGAAAAAAATTATTCGTCTGGCTGATGTCCAGAGGGGCGCTGTAGCTATAAAAGTTTAAGCGAGGTAAGTGAACCGGAAAACAAGATGTGGTGGAGGGTCTACGCCCCAGATTTAGGATATCTGTCGCGGTTTTCTTGTATAAAACAGCCAACTGCCATTAGTAGACCTCAAGCGCTATAAAAAAAAACTCCAGTAAATTTGCACACACACACACACACACACACACATACGCACACATACGCACACATATGCCCTTGCTTAACACGAAAACAGCCTCTGTTCAGGAAGCGCAATAAGAAATACAATGTAAGTTAAGATCGTGTGATAGCAAATACTTTGTTTCGTCTGATAACGGAAAGACGACAGTAAACAATGTCCCCAGGGCAAAGTTTCTCGACTCTTCTACGCCGGACCAAGCATTCAGAAAGGCAATGCACAAGAAAACTTGAAAATAAATATGATTTTACGTTTTAAGACAATAACTTATTTATTTAATTACTCTATGAAGCAATGTCCTTCTGGAGAAGCTAACCGGTTCTCAGCTAGTCAGGAAATTCCTCGCATTTTATGGAACCTGAAGGTTCATTACTGCATTCACAAATGCCCACCATTTGTCCTCGTCCCGAACCAGATCAATCCAGTTCATGCCCCCATCTCACTTCTAGAATACCCATCTTAATATTATCCTTCCATCTATGCTTGGGTCTTCCAAGTGGTATCTTTCCGTCAGGTTTCCCATTAAAACCCTGCATGCAACTATCCTCTCCCCCATACGTGCTACATTCCCTCATTCATCTCATTCTTCTCGATTTGATCACCCGAATAATATTTAGTGAGGAGTACAGATCATTCAGCTCCTCGTTATGTACTTTTCTCCACTCCCGTGTCACTTCGTCCCACTTTGGACCAAATATTCTCCTCAGTACCCTATTCTCCAACACCTTCAACGTACATTCCTCCCTCAATGTAAGCGACCAATTTTCCAACCGTAGAAAACAACAGGCAAAATTATAGTTCTGTATATCTTAATCTTTATATCTTTATAGTTTTGGATAGCAAATTGGAGGACAAAAGATTCTGCAACGAATAATAGCAAGCATTCCATGACTTCAATCTGCCCTTAATTTCTTCCTCAATAGAATTTTGATTTGTTAAGGTTGTTCCCAAATATTTGAGCTGTTCCACACTTTAAAGGAGCTATTATCAGTCTTTATATTGTGACTTCGTTAACACAATAACTAGTACCTGAATTACAGTAATTCAGACATCGTGTAAAATCGAGTTGAGTTGTGAAGTTGGTGTGTCTCGGTTCGAATCTATGCCGTTTTACCCTCTCAGCGCTCCTGGTTTCATTCCAGACACTCTTATTACAACACGACAGCTACTTTCCAAGTCTCTATGGCTGTACAGTTCAAGATTACCTTCCCACTCCATTTAAAGTTATATACCGTTTTATAACATCGCAGAATTCAGTTAGACCTAACCACATCAAATGACCGCCGAGCGTTTAAAGTTGTAACGCTTCTGACTGTATTCTGGAGGTGAATTGCTCGAATCTCGGCCGTGACACCGGCTATACTGACCGACTTCTTTCGTGGTCTTTCTCAGTCCCACAGGAAAAATTGCGCGACAGTACCTCAAATTATGCCAATTCCGCCCCTTCCTTATCCCTTCAAATTCATCATTCAGCAGTCATCCTTCTATTCGACGCTATATGGTCCGTCATACTGACAGTGCCGTAACATAAACCATAAACATTACACACACTCACACACACAAACATTTTATTTTGTTTTTTTGTTATGGAATAACAACCTTAAGGCAAAAGAACAGTTATGCTCCGTTATCTATGGTGTGGTCAGCAATACACACACACCGTGCTGAAGCAGAACACGTATTCTGTATCATTACAGTATGCCTGCTCTCCGTGGTACTGCTCCTGCCTTACTTCGCGAGGGTTCACGCCTCGGTTTTGGTGAGCAGCATGGGAATCGCCTATTCATGCCTCGTACTGCCCATGGTTATCTCTGCCAACTACAAGTATTCCGTAAACGGACTCCGACCAATGATTGCTAACATCAAAGGTGAGGTTTAATCCATTTTCTTTTTTGAGTTTCGTAGTAAAACTAGCATATATTTTATATCGGGCAAACTAGATCATCTTATTTATCACCCAACTGAAGGGAAAATTTCCCGAGGGTTTCCTTCTATAATATGCTGATCCGGCAACTTGTTTTAATCATTAACTACTGACTAGTGTTAAAAGAACATAAAGCATCTATGGCTAACTAGACTTGACATCGTTGTTTCATGTAACCCAAAATCCGCATTACAAGAAACCGAAAATTTTAAGCTTTAGGTTTCCGTGACCGTGCATCGTGAGCAAATTGTGAAGTGAGAGAGAAAACCAACAAGATGCAACAGTTAGATGTTTATTATCAATACTTTCTCAACATGTTTCGGGCAGTAACCTTCACAGTGCTCGCACCCTAAAACGCAGCGCCCCACAACCGCTACCAACCACAACCAGCAGAACCAGCACAGCACACCACGTGCAGTAACACACGTCTTGTTCTCCTGAAGATGTGCATAATGATGCCCGAAACATGTTGAGAAAGTATTGATAATAAACATCTAACTGTTGCATCTTGTTGGTTTTCTCTATCACTTCACGAAAATTTTAAATTTACGAGTAAAAGTGGGATTTCTAATTTATGATCGGAAACTTGATTCCATTCATTTATGGCAATTCGTACACAAATTTTTAGCTGGGAAATGCAGCATAGTTGTTGCTGGACTAAAAAGTCCATTAAAAACAGAGAAAAATGACTTTTGATAGCTTTCATTGCGAAGGGGACGTCTAAGCCTTCAGATTCTGCTTTAACAAACTTCACCTCAAGGAAAACCTGGAAGACAGTATATTACGTATTTGGTTGTATCCTTTTCTTATCCTGACAAATCACAAACGGAGAAAGATGTGTTACTGAATTTGAGTTCATAAAAACGCTGACCCCTTCAAAGCTCTGGAATCGAACAGGGAACCCCAAAACATACCTCTAAGTTGGTGACTGGGTGCTCGTCGGTAGTCCTTGTTGAAAATGACTCTGTGTGGGGAATAGGACGAACTACGGATCCAAGAAACATCTCCAGGGTTCATATACGATTCCAGGCAGGGCGAGAAAACAGGGTGAAGGGAAGGGTGGTCGTTGGAAAGACATGACAGCCATAAAAGGATAATTAAAGTGACATCCTATTTGGTAGGCGATGTGGTACGACAAGTACCGACTTTCCAGCATCCATTTGACAAGATTGTTGAGGACAGCCTGGCTGTTCTTATCTTGATCAGAATAGGCTGTCAGCACGTTTGGTAATGATGCATGTGAAATCGTGGATGTCACATGTGGACGTCTGCTACGTCCTCTCTGCACTGCTCAAGACCTAATATTGGTTATGGCGCGGAATGATACTACAAACGTCTGCACAAGCGACAGACGTCGAAGAAATTCGGACAGAACACAATAATTTTGGTACGAACTGATCGGACTAAGAGGTACAGAACTCCCAAAGCCCGAACACAGCAAAAATTAGGATTACGTAACTGTCAGTTTCAAATAACTTCCCACATGAAACACGGAAAGACGCAATACTTTTATGTGTGTGTTACTGTTCCAACTGATCTTTAACAAAAATACGTGTTTTCCTACCTGTCGAATTCCAGTCCCTCATGACTTACGGTTTATTGCATTTCAAGGTATGGTTACGGAATACACATTGCCAAGCAGGGCACAAACGTCTTTATGATCACCACCATCTTTCGTCCTGTCATTGTTGCAACCCCAGTAAATTTTGGAGTTTATGAATCAGTCTCTCATGCAGGCAAAAATAATAAATCCTGGGAAGTGATTCCACAGAATGAAAGAAATTTGACAACCCAAGAAAAAGAAAAAATTCAAAGAGAAATAAATGGATCCTCAAACGGATCATAGCCACGTAATCGTTCATAAATTTCGGGGCCAGATAACAAGGAGTTAGCCCGGAGTTCTAAGCATTTTTATTTGAATATGATTCTTTTCTTGTGGCATATGAAACTGCCTTATGGGGTAAACAGAATGCGAATTTTTAAAGGAACGCGCTGCCTTCTACTTACTTCAGAGGTAAGCAAGTCGGGGAAACATTCCAAGAACAGATAACCGGTGACGGGGCGTCACATTTCAGACGCACGCCGTCCTCATTTGCGCCGGTGCGAAGATCTCAAACGCGCATGCGTATAAACTGTTCGACAAACCTACAGCCTCTACTAATATTTACAGCAGAGATCATTACAAACTCATCCACTAATGAACTTTAAGTACCTCAACTAAATCCACGTATTAGGTAAAATTAAATGGGCTAACCAACTTTTCGTTTCAGATTAGCATTGGTACTCTCTTTCATCGCCAGTAACTTCATACCGCGTTTCAGTACGCTCCACAAGAGAAAATCACTCAAACTGCATGGGGTTACAGGAACAAACATTGACGATATTGCTATTACAAGCGTTCAGTTACATTCCAGGCGGCAAGGTGTGTGTTACATCTAGAGATGACAAAAACGTGTGGCCAAAATTGTCTTAGCATAAGAACGGACGGTTATGTGCAATGAAGTACAAACGTATTGGAATGGAAGCTCTCGTGGTACTTCACAGGTATTCGGCTGTAGGTATTGAAAAAAGAACGAAAAGTTCCCTGTCATGGTTCCGTGCGTGTCTTTTAACAAAGTGAGGAGTTAGTGTTGCAGCGAATATTACATTCATGACCTCGATGGCATTTCAAACGTTATTGAAAGTAATAAATAGCTCAAAACATTTTTGTGTGTTAAGTATTTCTCCGGCCATCCAAGGTCTAGCTTGTTACTATTCAAGATTAATTCTAAACAAAATCTTTCAGGTAGTTAGTTGGCAGGCAGGATTCTTGCAATCGACCAAACGCAAAGTCTCCATTTGCATAATATAACAAAGGAAGGGAGACTGCTGACATGACCTTATAGCCATGCCCGAAGAACCCACGACCCGAGTGTTCGAGCGGTGTGATGGCGTACGTGACTCTGCCCCTGAGATCGCCTAATTTCCGAACTTATTTCCTTTGCATTCATTATTACAATACGAAATTCAGTTGCAAGTTTCTTACGTTTTCACGGCGGTTATTGATTAGTTGATGGTCTTCGGTTCGGTTTCTGTACCGTGTGTTAGATGTGTGTTCCGACAGTTCGCAAGAACGTACTGCCTCCATCTTCAGGGCAAGATGGAGGCAGTAGCTTCCTCCGAAACGTCGCAACACACATCCACCACAAAACATATAAATCCAAAAGGAATATTTCTTAATTACTTTCACGTGGTGATGGAAGCAGAGCAAGTTTCTGAAACGCTGTGTAAAAAGGTAAAGCAACCCCTGAACAGGAACTGATGGCTCCAGAAGGTTGAAGCTCCCAGACTTCAAGACAATCGGCGCTTGGAGGTGGTAAGGTCGGACCTACGCACCGGCCGCCTTTAACCCCCAAGAGATACCTCTGGTACTCGTGTGTGTTAAAGCTTGAGCCGACCTTAGGGCCATATAGCAGCCGGAAAGAATATGTCAATGAAAATTTCCAGTGACACCATCAGAAATCGAATCCGCGACCTTCCGGCTTGTAGCGAAATGCGTCAACCAACCGCACCACGGGGTGCCCCCAAACGTAAAGTGTGTCAAGTATACTTCAAACGATGGACAAGTCCTAGCGTAATATTTTTATTGTCAAGGAGTTAGTTGGCCTCGAAATTCGACACGGTGACTACTGAATGGAGTCGCCTAACAGAATGTTCGCTAATTAGTGACAGTTACTGCACAAACATACAGCTGGGGCACTAAAGACTTCCACGTCAGAATATGATAAATGGAAGAGGATCAAAACAAAAGAGGACTGAAATGAAACTGCACTCGCTTTCGTACGCCTGTTTCATTACAGTCTGTTAATCTCGAAGTCATTTTGGCGGCTAACATCACCTCCACTTCTTAACATGTCTGTCCCTGACAAAGGAACAACTCCACAAACTTGGTTCTCCAGCAGTTATACATTTTGGAACTATGTGTCATTATCTAGGCCTATACAAAATCCACCCACAACGGTACTGAGCATACGAAATAAGTATCTAGCCGAGTAAGATGTGGTAACAACAAAACCTCCTCACTAAATCTCATCCTAAGCAAAATACATTTAATTCGCACCATCAAAATTTCTCTGAGGTCCAGTATAATACAGGCTAACCTCTCGCACAAGGCCTGTTCTTAAATAGCGGTACTTCTTTATAATGCGAACAAAATACCAATGCAGTCCACCGCTCTGCGCATAAACGGACAACATTCCGGGTGAAAGGCTGGTGATGATGATGATGATGATGATGCTAATAATACGCAACAGCTGACAAAAACCGACAGTGCTGCCACGGACATGTGTCGTCCGATCCATGTACACAAGATATTGATAATTCTAAACCTGCAAGGAGGTATCTCCAGCGACATCCAAAGAGCAACGGGGCTTCAAAATGCCATAGTGTCCGAATCTTTCCCAATCTTCAGCAACAGTCGTTGATAACATTTGTAATTAACTGGTAAATCCTATCATTGTAATTTGATCAGTGTAATTATAAATTAGCACATCGCGGTGGCCGCGCGGTCTAAGGCGTGGGTCTGTGCCCGCTCGCTTGCTGGGATTGTGGGTTCGAATCCCGCCGAGGGCGTGGATATCTGTCTTATGTGAGTGTTGTCAAGTAGAGGTCTCTGCAATGGGCCTAGCACTCGTCCAGAGCAGTCCGACCGAGTGTGGAGTTTCTGAGTGTGATTTCCAAAACTCAACGATATGGAGGCTCAGACCTACTAGGGCTGTCGAACCATGAAGAAAATACATATAAATTAGCCAATGTAACCAGATGTGGGAGAAACAATAGTTAATAATAATAATAATAATAATAGTCTTCAAAAGTACCGCAGTAGATATTCCCACTTATATCCGTTAGGTTACGAGTGTGCCTATTTTCAATGATTCATGACCATGCACTGATGATTCATTACAAGAAATAAAGCCAACAAGTGCAAATACAGAGGTGTAAATTTACTGTATTATAAAGAGCGTAACTCCTACACGTTTCGGGCGTATATTGTGTTTTATGTGAAACATCCTTTAAAGAATACATCCCTGAAGATGGCCACCACAATAGGTGTCCGAAATATGTAGACGGCTGCGCTGTTTATAATACATTAAATGTACACATCAGTATATTCACTTGTTGGCTTCATTAATGTAACGTATCTGCTACTTAGAACTGTCGGTGACAAAAAGCATATCGTCCACAGAAGAATTTCTCGCATAATACATCATCAGAAAACGTGTAACAAATGCACACATTTTCTAGCATCTCTTGTTGTATTGACAGGCAGCAGCATAGTGCTTCTTAAAAGCTAAACACGAGAGGCGAGTGCCGTCTTTTGGATGCTATAAAATTAATCAGTCCGCACGGAATCCAGGCAGCTTATCTACATCAGATTCCCTTGCCGTTTACTGATTGACTTCACCCAAGTCGCGCATGATGCACAAGATTTTATTCGTAAAGGCAATGCGCCATCGAACTTTCGTGCCTTTACAAACCACGCAACAGAATGTGTACTTTTTCGCAAGCGCACCGTGAGTTATATTGCAAGCGACTGCAAGACGTGAGTTTATCACTCATAAAAATGGAAACTGAGGTCGGACGGGCTTGTGGCGGTTGTATGGCTTCTAGAGAATCACATGCCCCTTAAGTTGGCCTACATGTATTAAACTTACAATAATCGTCTTTAAAATTTTTATTAACCCTTAAAGTTTAGTGGTTACTTTATATACCATCAGGTTTAACATTCGAAAAATTATACCTCCAGGCCACACAGTAAGTTTGTGCGTTTGTTCCAACAGCGATTATTTAGTTACACAGCGCTAATAGTTCTCATAAAGGAAAGGGAAAGTGTTTACTGCGCGGTACGAACTGAATCTACAAGTGCGATTCCGTCCTGTCTTAGTCTTTAAAGGGTTAGTTCTCTTCTGGTACACTGAGTAAAGAATAATCCTAAGAAGCAAACTCATTCAACTCGTTTTTCACTTTCATTTAGTGTTATTATTCCTGTCCCAATGAAGCATATACCTGGAAAATAAACCGATGTTAGTCTTTGGCACACACTATTGCTTTTGACGGATTTGTAAAAAAAATTCGATCATCGTGAGCAAAACCTATGGCACACCGCACAGATGTGCCCATTATGCCTGCGGTATTATCGATGTTTGAGTTCGTACATTTTCAAACAAATAGTGCCTCTAATTTTCGGTTAAAAGAATTAATTACTTTAATCCGTGTTTGACTATAAAAATAGTCCAGGTAATCTAATTAGCGTAGTTGGTATAACGACTCGCTACGGACTGGCCGGCAAGGGATCAAATCCCGATGGAGGCGAGATTATCCGCACCCGTCCAGACCGGCCCTGGGGCACACCTAGCCTCCTATACAATGGGTACTGGGTCACTCCCGGGAGTAAATGGGCCGTGGCGTGGCGTTGACCACCCACCCCAATCTAGCGCCGTGGTTAAAGATAGAGTAGAGCTATACCACTTCCCATCTGAGCCGTAGTGACCTGTTCTAGGGGGAACTTTACCTACTACTTTTTGCCTAACTGGCCTCTCTGTACCAAGTTCCACAAAAGCCTACTCCCCCTCCCCCACCGTTGTGAAGACAGCTGAGTTCCTCCTTCCCTCTTGGCGCTGGAGCCAAAACACTTGACGTCTTAGATATTTGGGTCACACAAACATACTACTAAAGAACTAATGTTGTCAGCATGAATTAAAAACACCTACGTCACAAAGCAAAACCTGATTACTGAATTGTTTGTTTGCGCATACTTACAACAGAAACGCAGGAAGTAACTGTATGTTTCTGTGGTGATGGACTGTTTGAACCTATGTAACGAAGTTTACTCTCGGACCTATTCATTTTTACACGCAATTAACATTCTTTCAGCTGAACATCTGTCCATACTTCTATGCATCCCAATTAACATACTTCCCCATGTGATATACTACCAGTTACCGTTCAGTTTGGTACTCCCAGTCCCTGAATATAATTTTTGAAGGGACGAAAAAAATGGCATTTCGTCATCGAGTGAACCAATGAATATACACAGCTTTATACAGGCTAGATTTATTGCACTTTAATGCACTCTGTAGACTACATACAAGTCAAAATAGGCGTTAACATTTAAATATGATTTTAACACTTTTTTTAACTTTATTATTTCTGACTTTCTACTATACTGAAAAAATAATACGCAGAGACGCAAAAACAATTACTAATTGTGCCGTGTTATTTTATGCTTCATCGCCCATTTCACACGAACACATTGCAATTAACTTTGAAATGTACATTTTACCTTAATCTTCGACAGTGAAATTTATTTTTTGAATAAACACAACCTTTCTGTGTACTCCCTGAAGATGGCTAAGTCTGTTAGCCGAAGCTTTTTCGAGTAACTTGTATATGGTACACTAAAAGGTGTGCTAAAAGTTGGAATAAACTTATCTGTGTATTACTTGTAGCACGGAAGATAAATAAAATCCTTATTTATGGAGAAAATCCCACATATAATGGAAGTCAAAGGCCAGTAGAGAGAATTATGAACGTTTAGAAGGTCATGGAAATTAAATTGGGTACATTTCAGATAAAACTCTATGTTGTGTTAAAAACACTGTTACTATTCATTCTTATTTTCTATTTTTGAGGCGTTCACATGGGTTAACCGTGCATTAAAATCTGTTCCTACGAAAGAACCACAAATAATCATCGGAATGCAGAAATTAAGAAAATACTTAAGGCAAGTTTAAACATCAGTAAGGCATTCAAGAACGGTATTTAGTCGATTTGTTCTCTTCCACAAAGAAAGGGACGCTGAGACTTTCCATATGCGATTGTATTCTACACTAAGAATTGTTTGCATGATTCCATCGAATATGGTTTATCACTTTTCCCATTGTCTAATTATGCCTGTGAAAGGCACAGCGCTGTGACTGGCTGCAGTAAGATGTACTGTACATATTCTGCTCAGTAATCATACAGTACACATTTAATACCAACTAACTGCATACATGAAAATTACATTGCCATTGCTTTAACTCGCTGCAAAATCTGCTACATGTTTCGGTTGGTGACAGCCATCGTCAGAGATAACAAATATACAAAGGAATTATATTGATGTAGGCACATCTCATCGTCAGTACACAGCGCGGTTGAATTTGTATTTACAATCAGTTACAAGTATATCAATGAATTACAATATTGTGAGGTTGTTTATTGTTACCATTTATTTCGATATTGATATACTTTGATGTTAAATGATTAAATTTACACATTTTATTGCACCAAACGGCTGCATTTCTTTTGAGTTGTTTTTCCTTTGCGCGTGTTTGTAAGCACCAAGTCGTTTTTGCCTGTTGGGTATTTGCTAATTTAATGTTTATAAATTCCATGGAAGAATCATACTGTATTTAACGCCAACTAACTACACATGTGAGAATGACAATGACATATTTTAATGAACTATAATGTAATGTTAACTGTAATTTTCACACGTGCAGTTAGTTGGTATTACACGTGCACGAAAAGGTGACCTCCGACTGTATGTTTCACGCTCAATCCAGCATACTGTTCGCTTCATACATCCTTTCAAATCATGCCAAATTTCAATCAAAATACCCATGTACATAATACATTACTTAGTTGTTCTAAAAATGAAGGCAACAAGTTGTCAGCCACGCTACTTGGCCGAGAGCAACAGCTAGGCTCTTCAGACTGACAAGGCCACGTCATGAAGTGTCTGTGTCACCGTGTCCCTTAAATTACGGTCGTTAATAACTAAATGACCATAAAATCAATTAAGTAAACCAACTGGAAATGTGTCACAGTGTTACACGCACTTCAATGTCACAGGAAAATCTTAGCAAAATTATTCTGTAGCCTGCACTAGCCACGCTCACTTTACACAGCAACAAATCACCCTCGACTTCGCTCCGAGGGTTGTAATTGCCTTCAGGACACCATCATGTAATGCGCTTCTAGCAGAGGCGAATCCTGACGCGCAGGTCAGGTCTAGCAGAACGACACAATGTCGCATTGTGTACCTTTCCGCTAGACCCGAACTCCAGACCACGACCCGCCACTGTATTTTAGGCCACGTCCTTGTAGTCAGTCGTATGGGTACTGACTTGGACGAACTGCGTCCAACGCTTCTTTCCACGCCGTTAACCATCGCTCCCAGTTTACTTACTGACGATGAATTAACTGCAGAAATTACTCAGCGCCAGACGATACGTTCAAGTAATAATAAACGATGGACTGTGCAACACTGGGACAGTAACTCGCAGCTCTGACCTGTATGAGGGTACTGCTACTGGCAATCGCCAGGAGGGACTTAGGAATACAACAAAAATTTCAATCGTAGTGCACAGTCACCTGGGCAACCGCTCGGTGCACGTCAAGTAACGGTTATTTAATTTTACTCGTATGGTCAACAAACAACCGTGCAAAAGACCGCATTTATTTTTGAGTTGGTATAGATGCGCCAACGTCGACACGAGAGTACAGAGCTCAACAGGTGCGTCACACGTCCACAGTTATTTTCAAAATTTGTATTGGAGAAATGTTATAAAAGTTACATATATCACAAAAAAAACTACCCCAAAAAACAAACAAACGAGATACGCGATTTAAAAAGGCTACATTCAGTGCTGTGTCCCCATACCACCCACACACAAAACGTTAGCAGACCATGTGGTCCATGAAGCACAGTCTGGGAAATGATGCTGTCAGTAATATTATTATCTGATTTTCATTTCACTTAACATTGACTGTCTTTGTGTGTCACGTTTCAGAGAAATGTGACTTCATGATACAACCTATCACAGCATTTGCGTGGCGTGTGTACGCTCCCTTGGACAGAACTGAGAAGCTCTTCATGAAGATGACTAACATTTTCACAATGGTAAATCAGGTATGCAAAAAATGCTCTGCTTCCTAAGAGAAATACTTCAGTGGTGTTACAACTTGGAGTAGCACACATTAAGTTTTGTGTCTGAAACAGCTTGCAGTTTTCTCACATAAGATATCCAAGAACTTATATTAACTCCTTCCTCACCTCACCCAAGATTAATATTATACATAAATGAACCTGCTCTATGATGCAAGGACATAACAGAAGTGGAAGCAGAAGACGGTCAATGGAAGTCTATTACCTAATGTGAAACTTCAGAATTGTCACCTTTAGTTATAACTTTTATCCAGACAGAAAATGCTGGCTTATTCCTCCAGTATACTGAATTATAACCAATTTAGCAACAAGGGAGATTTGTTTGTGATAACACTGACAGCTAGCAGCAGTAGGGGGCTGTACTTCCTAGAAATTAGGTTATGTTGCAGATACAGAGAGAAGACAGTAACATTGATTTTGATGGCTTTAGACTTCAAGATATTTTCATTAACTCTCTAATTTCCCTTACATCGGTAGTTTAAGGATTGAATGTATGATATGTGGTGACATTTTAGTTAATTAATATTTTTATTATACACAATGCTAAATTATCTAGAAGATTATAGTACTCAACTGGTATGTACACTGCACATATAATCATTTGATGTTGCTAAGTCAATCAATGGTCATGCTATGTTTCATGGAACCTGAAGTTTCCTCCAGCATATATTCACAACAGCGCTGGCAGTGCATGTATAAATATAACTCTGAGGTGCGTTCGCATAGCCATTGCTGCCACTTAAAAGCAATAAGTATTATATATTCTGAGTATGTGCTTGCAAAGGTTAGGGAAAGATTAGCAGTGGGTAAACAGGCTGCACAGAGGTTTGATAGGCAAAGATTTAACTTGAGTAAATTAAATTAGCCAGAGGTTAGGGAACAGTATCAGATTGAGATTACAAACAGGTTTGCAGCTTTGGAGAACTTGGACGATGACGTAAATAGGACTTGGGAAAACATTAAAGAGAATATCCAAACCTCAGCGAAAGAGAGTCTGGGTTTGGATGAATTTAAGCAGAATAAACCCTGGTTTGATGAAGAATGTTTAGGTTTTTTG